>JAANMX010000030.1_pt1 | contig 146352 bp, 120 predicted proteins | sample 7279681 | NCBI WGS metagenome assembly JAANMX01 (sample SAMN14094542, study PRJNA606508) | bioreactor metagenome | isolation source: A lab-scale SPAN reactor treating ammonium-rich wastewater day 351 | place: Ireland: Galway | collected 2018-01-01 | reverse complement strand
ACTCACAAACAGATGCTCTTGAGAGAGATCGAACGGGCGTTCAGCTCAAGTCGGTAGTTTTAGTTGTCGCCGCCGGTAGATCTAATTGTCGCACATCACCATCGGGAGATACGGATATTGAGGACATTGTCTGCTTGTTCGCCTACTGCCCTGATCTGGTTGACGAAATACTCCAGTGCCCAGCCCCGCTCCGGGACTATCTCCTGCAGGAAATCGGCAAACTGGCAATACTTGAAAGCCTGGAAGATGCCGTGAGCGGTTGCTTCCTGCCGGACAGGGTGAGCCAGTCGGTCGTGCCGCACGTTATCTCGTGCTTCCAGACAATTGGCGGGTCTACTGTCGATGGCCGGATTTTTTGAGTCCGATTTGGCCTGTTTGATTGAGACGGCCGGGGGCCGGGCTAAGAAAATGCCGGCCCTCGGGCGGGCCGGCTCGCGGTGCGTTATCGACGCTCGGCTGCCTTGCTGATTCGAAGCCGGATTCCATGGCCTCGGCCGTATCCTCGAATTCCAGTAGTCGCTCCGGAAAATCCGCGAGAACCGCCCGATTCCTGGCCCTCGAGCCCCGTGCTCTGAAGAACTTCCAGGCAAACGCCTCCCGGTCTGCCACTCCGCGATGGCCCCGCTCGAGGCGCAGAAGGCCCCTTCCGGCTCCTCCAAAGCCCTCTCGGGCCGTCTGATTGACCCTGGCTGACGCTTGGCGCAACAACAAAAAGGGCCAGGGTCGTCCGACCCTGGCCCCTTTCATCGAGAGCTCCCGTTCCGGGACTACTCTTGCTTGCCTTCCTCGTCGGCCGGCTCATCCGCCGGAGCGTCGCTGCCCGCGATGGGCTTGAGGCTGCCGGCCAGGGCGTCGACCTCGGCGGCGTGCTTGGCCACGCCGTCCTGCTCGCCGAGTGCCAGAACGATCAGCGGTTTCTTGGCCTTGATGAAGTCCACCGAGAAGATCACGTCCTTGCCTTCCGACTTGCCCTTGCCGTTGAAGCTGAAGGCTTCCATTCCGTTGATGTTGGTCTCCTCGCCTTCGCCCTCGATCTCGGGCTCTTGCACGACCTCGGTGATGATCTTCTCGATCGCGTCCCCGGCCGCGTCCACGCCCTCCTCGCCAGGGGTGATGAAGAAGACCACCATCGTGCCGTCCTCGGGGTTGACCATCAGATGCTGCTGGCCTTCCTCCTGCTTCCAGCCTGCCGGGAGGGTGAACTCGACGCCGCACTCCTGGTGCGTCATCGTGGTCCCGTCGCCTCTGGCCTGGTCAGACGGGCTCTCCGAAGCCGAAGGGCTGGTCGCCGGACTGCCCGCGGGGCTCGGGCTTCCGGTCGCGCTGGTGGAGGTAGGGGCTGGAGTGGAGGTGGAGGTGTTGCTTGCTGGCTGGCTGCAACCCACCGAGAGCAGCAGGCACAGCCCGAGAATCAAGTTCTTCTTCATTGCGAGTCCTTTTCAAGTGGTTGCTTGCTTAGAGCGGCCCGGGCCTTCGCAGCCTCAGCAGAATTTCCTAAAGGAGCTGTCGCGCGCCTCTCAAAGCCTCCTCGCATGAGCACCTGCCCTCGCTGCAACCAGCCCATGGAGTCCGGTTTCTCGGTCGAGCTCGGGCGCAATGACGTCTACCAGTCCGTCTGGCACCCCGGCCCTCCCGGGCCCCGGCAGGACAAGATTCTGGGCATCAACCTGGCCAGTGAGAAGTCGGTCGAGGTCGACCCCGCCCGCACCCGTCCCATCACCACCTATCGCTGCTCCGGGTGCGGTTTTCTCGAGTCCTACGCTCTCTGACCCGCGTTTGACACATTCCAGGAGTAGACTCAGCTCGGTGACTCCTGTTCTCTCATTGAAGGAAATTCCTCAATTGGATTGGCGAACGCCGCAATGCTTCAAAGCATGCCGTTGCGGGCCTTTCTCGAATCTCGAGAGATGGCCCGGGAGGACAATTCCTGAAGGTGCAGAACTCGGGGGTCTTCGTTTGAGAATGAGGAGGAAATTTAGCTTTTTTCACCGAAAACGTGAATATCTTTAGACACTGACGCGGCCAGTTTTCGTGCAGTCCGGGGATGGATTCTTGAAGCGAGTTCTCTTTGCCGGTGGGGGCACCGGCGGGCATCTGTATCCGGGTCTCACGCTGGCCGAGCGGTTGCGCTCCGAGGGGGTGGAGGTCCATTTCTTCGGCTCGCGGCGCGGGGTGGAGGTCGAAATCGTTCCGCGATTCGGCTTTCCTCTGCACCTGGTCAAAGCCGGTCGACTCTCTCGCAAGCCCGTGCAGGCGCTGGTGGGGGTGCTCGAGACGGCGGTCGGGTTCGCTCAGTGTCTGGGTTTTCTGCTCCGCCATCGGCCCGATCTCATCGTGGGCACCGGCGGCTACGCGAGCGCACCTGTGGCGCTGGCGGGCGCGGTTCTCGGGGTCAAGTTGATGGTGCTCGAGCAGAACGCGGTACCCGGCAAAGTGACTCGCCTGTTGGCCCACTTTGCCCGCCACGTGTGCGTCAGTTTTCCCGAGTCAACCCGCTGGTTGCCCGGGAAAAAGACCCTGGTGACCGGCAACCCGGTGCGCGCCGAGATTCTCGCCTGCACGCAGGCGGAAGGGCGGCAGCGGCTGGGTCTGGCACCAGACCGACCCTGTCTGCTGGTCACCGGGGCCAGTCAGGGCGCCGTCAGTCTCAACCGGGCCGTGTTGCGGTCGTTGCCGCGCTGGTCCGAGCGAGCCTGGACCGTGCTCCACCTGACCGGCCCCCGACATCTCGAGGAGGTCGAGCGCGAGCGCTCCGCCACCTCGGGTCTGGACTACCGGCCGCTGGGGTATCTCGACGACATGGCGGCGGCCTATGCCGCGGCCGATCTGGTGGTCTGCCGGGCTGGCGCCACCACGCTGGCCGAGGTCACGGCCCGGGGGTTGCCGGCCATCCTGGTGCCCTATCCTTTCGCGGCTGAAGACCACCAGCGCCTGAACGCGCGGGCAGCCGTGAAGAGCGGGGCGGCCGAGTTGTTGGAAGACGACCAGGTCGAGGCTGGTCTGGGGGGATTGGTGGAAGAGCTTTTGGGCGCAAGCGACCGGTTGGCCAGAATGGCGGCCGCCAGTCGGGCTCTGGGGAAGCCCGCGGCGACCGAGGAGATCCTCGAGCTGGTGCACGCCCTGGTGGGAGATGGAAAGGAGACTCGGGATGACTGACTGTCGCCACGCTCACTTCGTGGGCATCGGCGGGATCGGCATGAGCGGAATCGCGCGCGTGCTCCTGCAACTTGGTTGGACGGTATCCGGCTCTGACCTCAAGCCCAGCGGGATCACCCAGGGCCTGCAAGAGCTGGGCGCCCGCATCCACATCGGGCATCACGGTGACAACCTGGGAGAGGCCGACATCCTGGTCGTCTCCTCGGCCGTTCCTCCCACCAATCCCGAGCTGGTCGCCGCCCAGCAGCGCGGTCTCACCATCCGCACCCGGGGGCAGATGCTCGGCTACGTCATGCAAGACCGCTGCGGCATCGCCGTAGCTGGCACCCACGGCAAGACCACCACCACCTCCATGGTGGCTCGCGTCCTCGAGCACGGCAAGTTCGCCCCCACCGTCATCATCGGCGGCGAGGTCAACGACATCGGCTCCAACGCCAAGCTTGGCATCGGCACCCACCTGGTGGCCGAGGCCGACGAGTCGGACGCCTCCTTCCTCGACCTTTCCCCCAAGATCGCCGTGGTCACCAACATCGACTCCGACGTCAATCTTTCCGCCGCTCCCTTCTCCAACCTCAACTATGACTACGACAAGACCATGGAGAAGATCCAGCAGGTATTCGTGGAGTTCATGCACCGTGTGCCCGCAGACGGCCTGCTCGTGCTCTGCACCGACAACGGCGTGCTCAAGAGCCTGCTGTCCCAGGTCGATCGTCCCTATGTGACCTACGGCTTGCAAGACGGCGCCGAGTTCCAGGCCCGCGACATCGAGCTGCGAAACTTCGCCTCCCGCTGCCAGGTCTACCGCCACGATCAGCACCTGGGCGAGCTGACCCTGAGCGTGCCCGGTCGCCACAACATTCAGAACGCCCTGGCCGCGGTGGCCATCGGGCTTCACAGCGGCCTCTCCTTTCCCCAGGTGGCCGCCGCTCTGGAGCGCTTCGAGGGCGTCCAGCGCCGTTTCCAGCTGCGGGGCGAGTATGCCGGCGTGATGCTGGTGGACGACTACGCCCACAACCCGGCCAAGGTCCAGGCGGCCGTGCACGCTGCCCGCTCGGGCTGGGCCAAGCGCGTGGTGGCCGTCTTCCAGCCCCACCGCTACACCCGCACCAAGTTCCTGGCCGATGAGTTTGCCCGCTCCTTTGAAGAGGCCGACATCCTGCTGGTGACCGACATCTATTCGGCCGGCGAGGTCCCCATCGTGGGAGTCAGGGCCGAGAATCTGGTCGAGCAGATCCGCCGCCACGGCACCCCGGCCGAGGTCTACCACACCCCGGGTATCCACGATGTGGGCGAGATGCTGGCCGAGACCTGTCGCCCCGGCGACCTGGTCATCCTGCTCGGAGCCGGCGACGTCAGCTCCTGGGCCCCCGTGCTGGGCGACTACCTGGGAAAGCCCGCCCTTAAGAAGGCTGCCATCTGAAGCTCCTTCTGGCGCTCTTGCTGTGCCTGCCGGTGCTGGCCGAAGCGCCCGCCATCCTGACCATGAACGGCGTCTCCTTGATGGTCACCCGGGCCGAGCTCGAAGCCGTGGTCGGCGCCCCCGTCAGCAGTCGCCCCCTGAAAGCCTCGTTCTTTGGCGAGTTCTACGAGTACACTTACCCGGGCGGCCTGATCGTGGGCATGCCCGACCGCAAGAGCGGCAGCCATCCCACCATGCTGCTGGGCACGAAGCTGGCCTCGCGCGGCATCGCCATCCCCGTGGGCCTCACCCTCGAACAGCTCCAGGCCCAGCTCGGCGAGCCCACCGAGAAGGACGATTGGCGCTGGGTCTATCGCGACCCTGACCGCCAGACCCAGCTGCTGGCCTTCTTCGAGCAGGGCAAGGTGACCCGTTACGCCGTGACCCGCCTCCCGAAGCCCTGAAACGGTGCGCCAGCTCTTCCTGCAAAAGCCCCTCGATCTCGTCCTGCATGAGGTCGAGCCCCCCCACCCGGGCCCCGGCGAGGTCACCGTCCAGGTCAAGGCCGCTCTCACCTGCGGCACCGATCTCAAGTTCTACCGCCGCGGCCATCCCCGCTGGCCCCTGCCGAGCGGCTTCGGCCACGAGTTTTCGGGCCTGGTGCTGGAGGTCGGCGAAGGCGTCGCGATCGCCCCCGGCACCCCCGTCATGCTGGCCCCCAGCGCCCCCTGCGGGGAGTGCCGCGATTGCCAGAAGGGCCTCTCGAACCTTTGCCCCCAGTGCATGCAGGTCATGATCCTGGGAGCCTTCGCCGACGTGGTGCGGGTGCCCGCCCCGGTGGTGGCCACCAACCTCTATCCCAAGCCCCCCGAGCTCGACTGGTGGCAGGCCGCCCTGCTCGAGCCTCTCAGCTGCGTGGTCTACGGCCTGAGCCTGGTGAACGCCTCCGGCACCGTGGCCATCCTGGGAGCCGGCCCCATCGGCCTGCTCTACGCCGCCCTGGCTCGCAGCCAGGGGGCCGAGCGCGTGCTTCTGGCGGGCCGCCACGCCCTGCGCCGGTTGGTGGCCCAGCGCCTGGGGGCCGAGGTCCTGCCCGAGAGCGAGCTCCCTGGCCAGGCCGTCCGAGTCGCCGGGGGGGCCGACCTGGTCATCGAGTGCACCGGCCAGCCCGCCGTCTGGGAAGATGCCATCCACGCGGCCCGAAAGGAAGGCACCGTGCTCTTCTACGGAGGCTGCCCCGGCGGCACCACCTTCCGGGTGGATCCTGGTCACGTGCTCGAGCACGGCCTCTGCCTCAAGGGCGCCTTCCACTTCACTCCGGCGGCCGTGGCCCGGGCCCGCGACCTTTTGATCGCCGGCGCCATTCCAGCCAGCGAGCTGATCACCGACGTCTACCCCCTGGACCGCTACCAGGAGGCCTTCCAGCGCCTGGACCGGGGCGAGGCCGTCAAGCTGGGGCTGCAGCCCTGAGGTTCGTTTTCTTTGGCATGCCGGGACGCTTCTCCACCACCCCCCTGCGGGTCGTGGCCGAGCGCCACCAGGTGGTGGGCATCGTCAACGGAGTGCCCCGCAGGGCCGGCTGGCTCGAGCGTTGGGGACTGACCCCCCGCTCGGCCAACCTGTGGATCTGGGCCCAGACCTACCAGGTTCCCGTACTGCGCCTGCGCAGCGGCAAGGACCCCAAGCTGGTGAGCTTCCTGGAAGAGCTGCGGCCCGAGGCCCTGTGCGTGGCCAACTTCCCCCACCTCTTGCCGCCCGAGGTCTTCGGGCGCTGGCCCACCCTCAACCTCCACCCCTCTCTCCTGCCCCGCTGGCGCGGCCCCTACCCCTGGTTCTGGATGTATCACGAGCAAGAGTCGCAAGGCGGGTGGACGGTCCATCGCGTGGACGCCGGCGAGGATACCGGCCCCATCTTGCTCCAGAGCCCCTACGAGGTGCCCTTCGGCAGCACCGTGGGCGAGCTGGCCGACCTGGTGCTCGAGCCCGGCGGCGAGCTCCTCGTCCGGGCCCTGGATGGCCTGGGAGAGCTCGAGGAGCGCCCCCAACCTTCGGGCGACTTTCCTCGCGCCCGCCGCCCCGGACCCCGCGAGCGTTTCGTCCAGTGGCGCGAGTGGCCTGTGCGCCGGGTCTACGGCTACCTGCGTGGCGTTTGTCCCCTGTGGGTGCGCGAGTTGGAGCTCGGGCCTTTCCTCCAGCCCGAGTTCACCGGCTGGGACGAGGTTTCTTCGGGTCTTCCCCCCGGCCGGCTCGGCCGGGCCGAAGGCAGGCGCTTCGTGGCCTGCCGGGACGGGCGCGTATTCTTCAGGACCAGGCTGGCCTGAGAGTCAGGCCTCCTGAGCGGCCTCGGCGGCCAGCGGCCCGGTGCGCTCGTAGTAGTTGGCGGCATAGCCCGACCAGCTCTCTGAGAGAGGAGTCGGCGCGAGGTCTTCAGTCAGCTCCAGCATGGGCGGGCGATTCTTGTACGGATGCCTGCTGCCTCTTCGGCCAGGAGGAGGCGGCTCTGATCTTCCCCCGGCCGGCTCGGTCGGGCCAGAGCCTCAGGATGCTGCTCCGTTACTGCTGCGAGCAGTCTCTAAGGTGAGTCAACTGATCGCCCCTGATCACCAACCTGGACAATTGAGCGCTGGCTGCCCCCAGAACCGCCCCTGCGCCCCACGGCACCAGACACGAGCGAGCAGCTGCGCTCATAGCGCAGTTTCCACAGCCCCCTCCCCCAGCCAGGCCAAAACCCAGGTCACTCAAGAGAGGAAGGCCGAGCGTCAGGCCGCCCAAAGCCAGACCCCATGATATCCCGAGTCCAAAGTGTCCTCTACCTCCCACCCATTGTGTCAGAAAGTAGCCACTCGTGACCGTGGCCGCCAGGAACAGAGTCCCTCCGGCCCAGGGATCTTGCTGGCGGGCCAAGCCAGCCATCACGACGCCCATCGGGTAAAAGACGAATGGCCAGAGCATTACAAACGTCACGGGTCCCAAGACGATCCCGGCAAGAAATCTCATCATGCATCCCCTACGCGGATGAGAGCCCGAGAGTTCAACATCTTCGGGGAGAGTTCATCAAGCCCACAAGCGCCACTCGCACCCGTGCAACCTGCACTCCCGGACCCGGGCCCTACCCCCGACCCGCCCCCGCCTTACCGCCCTCACCTCGTTACCGCTCTGAGCCCGTTACCGCTCCCACCAGACGGTATACCGCCCGCTCAGAACGGTAACGCTCTGACGCCGGTAAACCCCGAAGCCCACGAGAGGCGCGCCGGCTAGAGCACCGAAAGCCCGCTCACCGATGTGCCTCATTCTCGCCGGAACGCTCGCCGCTCATCATCGATCAGATGCTCGGAGCGCGTTTTCGGGGCTCTTGTCCGACGCGGGCGCGCTCGACAGGCAAACTACTAGATAGATTCAATGAGCGTATCCGATGAACGCTGGGCGTGCTGCTTCGAGCAACTGTTTACCGGGTCCGAACAAGCCGCGATACGGGCTCTGCGGCGCGATCTCGGCTAGGTTTCATCCTGGCTGAGCGGAACCATCGGGCTTCCCTGAAGATTCTCCAGATCTGCCAGGTCTTGATGCCTACCGGATGCCTGTTTGTTCACTCTCAGGCTCTCGAGATCGATGATATCTACGGATACGCCCTCGAGAACTGTGCGGACTTTCTTGGGATAGCACTCCTCAAATAGAACTCCATCCGGTCTGGTCAGCAGGTCGATGCGATTGGGGGGATGCCCGAGTTGCACGACAACATCCGGCTCCAGGAAGTCCGAGACCTGAAGTCCAAGCGACTCGAAGCCGAACTCTCGAAGACATTCGACCAGTCGCTGAGCGTTGGACTCAGTCTGGCGGATCCACAAGTCGAGGTCTTTGGTATAGCGGGGATGCCCGTGGGCCGCGACTGCGAAGCCCCCGACGACCAGGTACTCAACGTGGTGTTTTTCGAGTAATTGTAAGAACTCTTTCAAATCCTGGCTCAGTGCCATATTGCCACTCGTGGTAGTGCTGCCTGATCTGCAGGAGAGCTTCCAGTCGTTCTTCCATGGGTCGCGACTGCCAGTAGCCAAAGTCGGTCGGTTCTTCGCCCATCTTGTACTTCTTGACTACCTTTGCGATCTCCATGGAATCATATTCGACATGGTCCTGCAGACGCCCCGCTGGCGTCGAAGGAAATGACCAGCCTGAGGTCGTCTTGAATCCCCGCCTGATCACCCGACTCCGAGCAGGCAAGAACGACCAGAACGGCTTGGTGGATACGAAATTCCTCTGCATGGTCACTTGGTGTCCACTAAGCGTGAGAACCTTATCAAATCAACGTTCCTGACCCAAGCCCATAGGCCGCATGGTTGGCCCCACCACGAGGCCATTTCGGGACCAAGGTAAAATCTCACCGACAACCCCGCCAGAATGCTGTAAAGTCAAGCCATGGTTCCCCGAACCCGCACGAAACGCAAGAATCGTGGCTCTTACCCGGGGAACCTACATGGGGCTACTTCGATGGCGCTCTGACCGGGTTTGCGGGGCAACGGTGGTCGATCACCACGAAGCTCACGCTCCAGCCTGACCGCGCGCCACCCGGAACCCGAATCCTTTGTAAGCCCCCCCGGTCACCTCGGTGGTGTGCCGGATGGCGTCGAACGGCTTGAGCGACCCGTTCGACCAGGCCCCGCCCTTGAGCACGATCGACCCTGGTCGCTTGGAGGACGTGCTGTCCACATACTCCAGCGCGTTTCCCACCATGTCCACCACCCCGTAGGGGGAGACGTTGCCCGCCTCCTCGTGGGCGTCCACGGCCGAGAGCCCGGCGCCCTCGTGATTGCACACCGCCGGGTCCCACTCCTCGCCCCACGGATAGCGCCGCCCGTCCGTGCCCCGGGCCGCCTTTTCCCACTCGAGCTCGCTGGGCAGGCGGCAGTCGGCCCATTCGCAGAAGGCCCGCGCGTCGAAGCTGGTCACGTTGACCGCCGGGAGCTTCTCCTCCTCGGGGGGGTAGCTCTCGCGCCAGCCCCCTTCGCTCACGTAGCCGGTGGCCTCCACGAACTCGCGGTACTGGGCGTTGGTGACCGGGTAGCGGGAGATCTCGAACGCCTCCAGCGGCACCGAGGCGTTCTCGCGCCCGAACAGGAACTTGCCCTCGGGAATCGAGACCCACTCGATCAGGTCGGCCCGGGGCCCTCTCTCGGCCTGGTCGGCGATCGAGCGCAGCGTGGCCCCCTCGTGCACCTCACAGGCGGCCCCGAACAGCTCCTGGGTGGAGTCGCCGAGCACCTCGGCGGCGGTGGCCAGCGTCAGGCCGTGGGGGGGGCTGCCGGTGGCCACCAGGGCCGCCATGGCTGCGATCCGGTTGGCCAGCGAGTGCACCTGGTCCACTCGTTCCTGCAGCTTCTGGCTGGCCGGGTCCTGGGCGCTCGGGCGCAGCTCGCGTGTCTCGCGGCAAATCTCCCGCAGCGCCTGCGAGAGCGGCTTGAGCGCCTCGGGCCGGCCCTCGAGCGACAGATTCACCTGGCGCTGCAGCACCCCGAAGCTCCCGGACAGGTGGTCGGGAATGCTCTCGAGCAGGGCCGGCTCGTCGCGCGGATCAAGGTCGTCAAAGCGAAGCTCCAACTGCTTCGGGCCCTGCTCCCCGGGCCCGTCCATCACGATGCGAAAGCCAAAGCCGTTGTAGCTCGACTCGGGCGTCTCGGAGGTGTGCCGGATGCAGTCGAACGGCTGGTTGTGCCGGGTCACGTAGTTGGTCCAGGCCCCCCCTTTGAGCAGTACCGCCCCGGGCCGGCGGCTGGTGCCTCCGTCCACGAACTCGAGCACGTTGCCCACCATGTCCACCGCTCCGAAGGGCGACACATTGCCTTTGCGCTCGAAGGCCGTGACCGGGGTGGTGCCGGTGGAGTCGTTGTTGCAGCGGCGCGGGTCCCACTGGTTTCCCCAGGGATATTTGCGACCGTCTGTGCCTCGGGCCGCCTTCTCCCACTCGAGCTCGGTGGGCAGCCGGCCACCCGCCCAGCGCGCGAAGGCCTGGGCGTCGTAAAAGGTCACCTGGGTGACGGGATGCTCTCCTCGCGACTCCTCCGGCGCCGTCCAACCTCCCTGCACCTGGTGATCGGTGGCCTCCACGAAGGCGGCGAACTGCCGGTTGGTCACCGGGTAGCGGCTGATGCGGTAGGCGGGCAGGCTCTCAGAGCGGTCGTCGAGCCCGAACTTGAAGCTGCCCGCCGGCACCTGAATCATCGGCACCAGGTCGGGCGGGGGAGGGGGGCCGAGCACGTGGGATTTGCTCTGTAGCTCGCGCTGGCCCCGATAGACCGTCTCCAGCCCGCTGTGCAGCTCCTCCAGTCCCTGGCGCAGCACCTCGTGGCAGCCCGCCACGGGCGCCGGGCTGATGGCCAGGCTGGCGTACAGGTTGATCTGGTTGACCGTGGCCATGAGGTTGGCCACCGAGCGGGCGTGCTGGGGCTCGAACGGAGCCGAGGCCGCCAGGGGAGCGTTGCGTGCCAGCCGGGCCAGCTTCTTGAGGTCTTCGGGCAGCTCGCCCAGCTCGCGGGCCTGCCCCGCGCACACCTCGTCCACCCGGGTTTCGATCTTGCGAACGAAACGCGTCACCTCCGGCGGCAGGGCCGAGCCAGGACGGCTGACGGGAGTGAGAAGCTCCATCGGAGCGCCATTTTAACCGTTCGCGTCCGAACCCGCTGTTGCGATTTCAAGACCGATTGTTAACTTGTCTCGCCCCGGCTGACGAAACTCTGACGAAGGCAGTTCGCGCCTCCATGGAGAAGAACTTCCCTCGCAGGAGGAGCTGGACGGATGGGATTCATTCTGGGCCTGGTGGAGTGGACGGAGGCGTTTCTCAAGGGGCGTGACCGCACCTATCTCATCGGGGCGGGCGTAGTGGGCCTGCTGCTGTTCTGGGTCTTCTTCTCCCTGGTCAAGAGCCTGTGGGGATTGATCATCGTCGTGACCATCTCGGCGGGCCTGGGCTACGCCGCCGAGCGGTTCTACCCCGCCAAGCACAACCACGGCCTGATCGGCATGACGCTGTTCGGCCTGGTGGGGGCCCTCATCGGCCAGCGCCTGCTCGGCACCCTGGGTCCCTCCATCGCCGGCGTGCGCATCATCCCCGCCTTCGCCGGGATTCTGCTCGTCAACTGGCTGGTGCGCTCGATGCGGCTCGCCTCGAGGGCCCGCACGCTGGAGAAGTACAACGCCAGGGTGGCCGAAGACTCCATGATCTTGTCCAAGCTCGACGAATATCGCATCGTCGAGCGCCTCGGCTCGGGAGCCTACTCCAGGGTCTACCGGGCCGTGAGCGACCGCACCCTCAATGAGGACGAATCCATCGCCGTCAAGATCTTCAACGAGGAGGCCATCAAGGACGAGGAGTTCACCCGGCGTCTCGAGCGCGAGATCGAGCTGCTGCAGAGGCTGGATCATCCCGGCATCGTCAAGGTCTTCAAATCGGGTCACCAGGGTGACCTTCACTTCATGACCATGGAGTATGCCGACGGAGAAACGCTCTCCAGCCGGCTGCGCAAGGATTGGCCCAACCTGGGCGAGTCGGTCGACATGACCATCGCCATCGGCGGCGTGCTCGGCTACGCCCACAAACTCGGCGTGGTGCACCGTGACATCAAGCCCGATAACATCATCTTGAGCAAGTCCGGCCCCCGCATCCTGGACTTCGGCCTGGCTCGCCCCGAGGGTCGCTCGAGCCTGACCCAGGCCGGCACGGCCCTGGGAACTCCCGCCTACATGTCCCCCGAGCAGATCCGCGATGACGAGCATGTGGACGGGCGCGCCGACCAGTACGCTCTGGGCTGCGTGCTGTTCGAGCTGATCACCGGGCGGCGCCCCTTCGAGGGCGACCAGTCGGTGCAAATCATGATGAAGCACCTCAACGAGCCCCTGCAAGACCCCCGCAAGCTCAATCCCGCCATCCCCGACCAGCTGGCCAAGTGCGTCTGGTACATGATGGCCAAGGACAAGAACAATCGCTTCCCCAACATGGAGGCGGCGCTGGCTCAGCTCAAGCAGGTGCAGGCCGAGCTGAAGGCCCAGCCCGCCGGCAAGAAGTAAGCTCAGCTCTCGGCGATACGTCTGAGGCGGGAGGCCACCAGGGCGGAATGCTGCGGACTCAACTCGTGCAGCAAGCCGAGCACGGAGTCACTCTTGACGATCCCGTGCCGCAAGAGCGAACGGACGTATTCGAGGTCCTTTTCACGCCCGGCAATCAGTTTGCTGATGGCGATGTCCACCGGACTGAGGCACAGCCCCGTGACCCCGCCGGTGTTCTCGTTTTTCAAAGCCACCAGGCGCTCTTTCCAGGAGGTCGGAATGATTGCCGTCTCCGGAGACACGCCATCGGCGTGATAGCCGAAGGTCTCGTAGAACAGAGAAAATTCTCCAATGGATCCCGTGATCAGGTCGGCTTTCTCAGGAGCGTCCCGTGGGTAAAGATGGGCCTGCATCGAGGCCAGGAGCTCAGCCGGCGGGTCTTGCACCGAGGCCAGGATGGCCTGGCTGCCGACGACAATGAACACATTCTCGTCGGCGATCGCTCCTGAGGCCCGCAAAATGTGCTCAAGCTGACGGAGAAGCACGATACTCCCGTAACAATGCCAGGCGCTCCTCTTGACTGAGCACCCCGCAGAAGGGCGCGCTGGATCGCAGCCGCTGTCCTTCATCGCTCTCTTGCAGCAAGAGCGAGCGCAACTGCGGCCAGGGCATCTCCAGGAGTCGCAACCACTCCTGGATGGCCCGGCTGGGGCTCTGCTCGTTCCATCTCCGGGCTGTGGCCCTGGCCCGTTCGAGTCCCGTCCTGTTTGGATCGGCATCGATACGGGCCACTATCTCGCGCATCATGGCCAGCACCCACTGGTCGATCTGTCGGTGGTCCACTTGAAGTCGATTCGATAGCTGAAGGGAATCCTCCCGCGCGGCAGCGGGCTCCACAGCCCGGAACCGCTCGTTGTCACACTTCTTGCCATACTCCTGATGGCGGTGGCGTCTGTGCTGAGTGCGGCTCAGCCTGTCCAGCGACCCCGGCCGGCGACTCTGGTAAGCCTCCTGCCCGAGAATCCACCTCCGGCCAGCCGAGCGGGATCCGCTCGAGCAGCCCGTCCTCTCCGAACACCTCCTCGAGCCGCAGCTCGGGCCGGTGCACGTAGCCGATGTGGCAGCCGCAGCGCTCGGCCGGGCAGAGCCGCTCTCTCAGGCAGTCCTCGAAGCCGGGCTCGTACACGTTGCCCAGCACCTGGCCCACGAAATGGCACCGGCGCACGTCCCCCTTCCCATCCACCGTGAAGCTCGTCTGGCCGGTCCGGCAGGCCCGGTCCAGGCTCCGGTAGCGGGGCAGGTTGAATCGGAAGTAGGGATCGACCCCCACCAGTCGCTCCACCTCCTCGGGCCGGTAGGAGTCCGGTGAGCGCTTGAACGCGTTCACCCAGAGGTAGACCGCCCGCGGCAGCCGGGCCCGCAGCTCCTCGATGGCCTGGAAATGCTCGCGCAGCCCCACCACCCCCACGCTGTAGCGCAGGCCCAGCTCGTCCAGCTTGCGACAGCGGGACAGGAAGCGCTCCACAGTGACCTGGGAGGGGTGGAAGCTGGCCCACAGCGCCAGGGACGGCCCGGCCCCGGCCAGGTCCTGCAAAGGAGCGCTCAGGTTGGTCTGGATGGCCACCCGCCGCACCCGGGGCAGCAAGGACAATCGCACCAGCGAGCGTCGGTAGGCCCGGTGTATGAGCGCTTCCCCCCACGGGGTGAGCAGCAGCCGCAGCTCACGCGGGCAGCCACTGACCCAATCCACGAATCGCTCCAGCTCCTCGAAGTCCCGGGCCAGCTCGGCCCGGGTGTTGGCCCGCTTGGCGAACGGACAGTAGCCGCAGGCGTAGTTGCAACTCGACAGCGAGCCCCGGTAGAGGATGCTCCAGGTCACCGCGTGGTCCTCACCAGGCCGCATAGCTCGCCATCCGCTGGCTCATCGCCTCGGAGTAGAGCCAGGGCCCCAGCGTGTCGCTGCGCGCCAGCCCCTCCTCGGTCAGCTTCAGGCGGTCGCAGGAGCGCTCGGCCAGCCCCGCCTCCAGCAACTCATCCAGCCTCGGGTGATCCTCCTCCAGCGAGCTCGCGAAGCGCTCGCGATAGCCCGAGAGCGCCACCCCCTCGGCCCGCAGCAGCGACTTGATCAGCCAGCGCAGCTTCTGCTCCGAGCCGTCCAGCCTCACCCCGTAGTCGGCCTGGCTGTAGTCGCGCTCGGCGAAAGCCTCCACGATGCGGCGCACCCCCGTCTGGGCCACGGCATACTCCGAGCTGTAGTGCAGCGCGCGGGTATAAGAGCGCGCCCCCGGTCCCAGCCCCACCATCCCGTCCTCCTGGCAGCAGTAGTCCGACGAGCGCTCCACCTGCGCTCGCCGGAAGCTGCGCATCGAGAGCTGCCGATAGCCGCTCGCCAGCAGCCGGTCGCGCCCCACCCGGTAGAGCTCCTGGCGGCGCGCTCCCGGGCGCTTGCCCAGCACCTCCAGGTTGGTGCGCTTGCCCACGTAGAGCGGGTAGAGGTAAAGCTCCTCGGGCCGCCACCGGAGAGCTTGCTCCAGGCTCTCCTCCCAGCTCGCCGCGCTTTGCCCCTCCTGCCCGTAGATCAGGTCCAGGTTGAAGACGGCAAAGCCGGCCTCCCGGATGGCCGAGCAGGCTCGCTCCACCTCGCCCGCTTGTTGCGGGCGCTTGAGGGCCGCCAGCTCGGCGGCCACGAAGCTCTGCACGCCCAGGCTGACCCGCTCCACTCCCAGCGCGCGCAGCAGGGCCAGCTTCCCCGGCGTCACGGTGGCCGGCGAGAGCTCCACCGAGACCGGGATCTCCGACCAGCGCACCGGCCACGAGCGGCTCAGCTCGGCGAAGAGCCGCTCGAGCTCGAGCTCGCTGAGATAGCTGGGAGTGCCCCCGCCCACGGCCGCCTGGGCCACCCCATCGGGAGCGATGCACTCGGCCACCACGCGGGCCTGGCGGGCGATGGACGAGAGCGTGCGCTCCACCAGCTCCTCGGGGGGGCGCACGGTGGTGAACAGGTTGCAAAAGCCGCAGCGCATCTCGCAAAAAGGCAGGTGCACGTAGAGAAAGAGGCGCTTTTTGTCCTCCTCGCGCCAGGCCTGCGTGAGGGGCACGGCCTGCTCGAGTGGCCGGTAAGCCGTCTTGTGCGGATAAGAGTAGGCGTAGCCGTCGTAGCCGTCCTGCTCGAGCCGCTCGGCCAGCCTCACAGCTCGAACTCCGCGTAGGGCACCGTCCACACCACCTCGTGGCCCAGCCGGTGGCCCTGATAGCCGTCCTCGCCGTATGCCGTGCCGTGGTCGGAGAAGACCAGGGCGAAGGTGGGGGCGCGCTCCTTCATCGCCTGCAGCAAGGGCTTCAGGGCTCGATCGACGGCCACCAGGGCCCCGGTGTGGGTGGCCAGCGTGTCCTGGCCTTGCTCTCCCCCGTAGAACCAGTTGGGCTGGTGGATGGCGGCCACGTTCAAGAAGATCAGTCGCCGCCCCTCGCCCTCGAGGGCCCGCAGCGCCTCCTCCACCTGGTGGACCGGCGATTCGGGGCAGGTCACCCCCAGCTCGGGCCGCCACACCGCCTGCGAGAACAGCCCCGGCAGAACCCGGGAGAGCTCGTTTTGCTGGCTGAAGAAGCCCGTGCCTCCGATGCAGTGGGTGCGGTAGCCGCGTGCCTCCAGCGCCCGGGGCAGGCTGGCCTCGGGAAACACGAAAGTGCTGTCCACCGTGGTGGCGCTGCCCGCGAAGGCGGCCGCGAACAGCCGGGGATGCGGCCCTGGTCCGATCGGCGTGGGCAAGAACCCCGCGAAGAAAGCCTGGTGGGCCGAGTAAGTGAAACTACCCGGGCTGTGGCGCTTCTGCCAGCCGCCCGGCCCGAGGTAGGGTCCCAGGGTGCCCAGCAGCCCCTGCTCGTAGGCCCGCTGGGCCGCGTCGTAGCGCAGCGTGTCCAGCGTCACCAGCAACAGGTCATGGCTGCCCACTCGCTCTTTCACAGCCCCCGCACCGTCTCCGCGTCCAGCACCCTTCTGGCCAGCTGAAAGCTCAGTCCGGCGGCCCGGGCCCCCACCCCGTCCACCGCCTCCTGGTCGCCGATGAAAAGGCACTCGTGCGGCTCGCGCACGAGCCGCCGGCAGGCCAGCCAGAAGATCTCCGGGTCGGGCTTTTGCAGGCCCACCTCGCCCGACACCACCAGCGCCGCTCCCAACAGCTCCTCCAGCCCGGCAGCGCGCAGCTTGGCGCGCTGGCTCCGGCTGCCTCCGTTGCTGACCAGCCCCAGCTGGCAGCGCCGCCCCAGCTCGCCCAGTGCCTCGATGAGCTCGGGGTCGGGGGCAATGCGCAGGGCCAGCTGGCCAGCCAGGTCTTGCTGGCTGAAGGGCCGGCGGGCGCGCTCGCTCCAGGCGACAAAAAAGCGCGGATCGCCGTCGAGACAGAGCAGAGCGGCTCGGTCCTGCGGGTCGGCAAAGTGGTCGGCCAGAAGCTCGCGCAGGGCCCGGTCGCGGTCGACCAGGGTGTTGTCCAGGTCAAACAGGACAGCTCTGGGCACGGCACAGGGCCTCGTATGCGGTTTCGCCCCGGTGGCTCAGGCCGGGCAAAAGGTCTCCGAAGGCATTGATCTCGCCCACCACGGCCCGGTGGGAGGTATCCAGCAGGATGTCCACCCCGGCCGCCAGCGAGCCCGGAAAACAGGCCGCCGCCTGCTCGGCCAGCCGCAGGGCCGCTTCCAGGCGCTCCGGACCGATGGCCGCGAGCAGGGCCGACTCGTCCCCACGCCGGTTGCCCAGGTGCAGGTTGGTCATCGGGTGGCGGCTCTGGCGCACCACCCGGTGGCGCGCCTCCCCGGCGATCACCAGCACCCGCAGATCGACCGCGCCCCCCGCCAGGGTGAGCTTGGGGATCCACTGCTCGCAGATCATCCCCTGCGGCTCGAGCTCGCCCAGGATGCGCTCGATCTCGCCCGGATCGGTGGTGCGGCTCACCTTCAGGCTGTTGAAGAGCCGTCCCCCGACGATCCGCACGGGAGCGAAGAGCTCGCGCCGCCCCGGACGCCAGCGGAGCGCGCACACTCCTGAGGCCGAGGAGCCGTGCAGCGGTTTGAGAAACACCCGTCCCGCCGCTTGCTCGAGCAGCTCGCGCCCCACCCGCGGACGGGGCAGCCCGGCCGCCACGAACCGTCGGTGGGAGGCCTGCTTGTCGAACATCGCCGCGATCTCGCCCGGCTCGTTCCAGCAGCGCAGACCGCTTGCCGCCACCCACTCGAGCACCCGGCAAAAACCCTGGTGGTATTCGCGCAGCCAGCCGATCTGGCCGTGCTCGAGGTCGGCCCGCACCGGGCCGCCCCCCAGAGCGATCAGTCCCCGGGCCACCTCCTCGTTCTCGCCCGGTGAGTCGATGCGCACCGCCTCCACCTGCCAGGCGCCGAGCAACCCCGGGTCGCGCAAGAGGTCGCGGTAGGCCAGGCAGGGCGGGCGGGGCCAGCCCAGCCGCTCGGCCGTGTCCTGAAAGTCGCGGATGCGCCGGTTCTCGGGATTGCCGATCAACCCCAGAGGAGCGGGCTTATTCCCCCACGGCGACAAAGCGCCACTCCTCTTCCTCCTCCATGTTGGCCGGTCGGGTGACGTCCACCGCGAACGGCAGGGCCTTGAGCTGTCGGCTCACCTCGGGGCTGAAGTAGTTGTAGTGCAAGTTGAGCTTCTTGAGGGTGGGGCTGGAGAGCTTGAGCAGCGACTGCCCGCCTTCATCCGTCAGCACCCCCAGCGAGAGATCCAGCGTCTCGATACGCTCCACCACCGGGCTGTTGACCAGCACCCCGGCCAGCTCGTCGGCCAATTCGCTGTTGCGAAGCCCCAGGTACTTCAGCTTCGGGAAGAGCCGACCCGACAGGAGCGGCTGCAGGTCAGCCACGGTGGCGGTGGCGCCGTAGTCGGAGGTGCCCAGCCAGAGCTCGAGGTACTCAAGCTCGGGAAAGTCGGCCTGGCACACCGAGCGGATCACGCTCACGTCCAGCCCTCCCGCCTCCAGCGCCAGGCCTCGCAGACGCGCGTGGCGAGGCTCGCTCAGGGCCAACCCCTCGCCTCCTCGCGCGCGCAGCAGCTGCAGGTTGGGAAAAGCCTGCAGCAGGGGAGTCAGATCGCACTGGTTGATCCAGGAGATCTCGCACTCCTCGCCGACGATGTCGCCCAGGTGGAGGGCCGCCAGCTTCCCCAGCCGCCCGGCCGCCCGCGCCAGGGTGCTCACCACCTGCGAGGAGTCGACGCTCGAGTCGTCCACCTGCCAGGCTCCGATCACCAGCCCCCGGGCCTGGGCGGCCGCCTCCGAGGCCAGAAAGCTCTTCAGGGGAAGCTCCGGCTCCTCCCAGGTGGAGCGCACGCGATAGACCACGTCGCTCCGGGCCGGCTTCTCGGGGTCGTAGTCCACCACCCGCATCCCGATGAACGTGCCCAGGTTGCTCGAGATCTCGTCGCGGTGGTTGATGCAGGTGAAGGCCACCAGGGGCAACTCGTCCCCGGTCGTCTCCTGGCCGGCTTTCTCCACGTACCCCTTGGACAGCTTCTCTTTGACCAGCTTGTCGAAGTCCTTGCGGGCCGCTTCCTCGCTGGCAAACGACTTGCTGCTCGTCTGGCCGGCCGAGCCGATGCGCCCGTAGGTCACCGTGTGGCCCGAGCCCTGCAGCTCGATGGTCCAGAACTTGCTCGATTTGGCGTCCATGTAGATGAGCTCTCGTCGCATTTACGTCTCCAGACACGGTTGATAGAGGGAAGGCTCGTCAAAGCCGGCGATCCAGGCGGCCGCCTGGTGGCACGACTTCATGTCCGGGGGCACCCGGATGAGATACTGCCGCCCGGTGGAGGGGCACTGGCAGAACAGCCCCACCAGCGGCTCGTCTTCCGCCAGCTCGATGCGCAGCAGGCGCCGCTCTCCGCCCGGGTCCCGGTCTTCATCCAGCGCCGCCGGGTCGGCCTCGCGCACGAAGCGCAGCATTCCCATGCGCTCGATCATCACCCGTCGCCGCTCGGCGTTGGGCTCTTGCAGCGCCTCGCGGGCTGTCAGCTCGTGGGGGCGCAGGGCGATCCGCTCGTCCACCCGCACCCCTCGCCAGCGCAGCGGAGCGCCCTGGAGGCTGGGCGGAAGAGCGCTCAGGGAGGTGCCCCCGATGTCCAGCCAGAGCGTCACCTCGACTCCGTCCGGGAGGGAGTGGATGCCGGCGCAGCCGGCCAGGTCCAGCGTGCTCAGCCGCCCCAGCCAGTCCGGCAGAGCGGTGAGGGCGGTGCAGTCGCGCAGGATGAGCGCCCCCCGCTCGATGGTGGCCCGGCGGGGCCAGTGCTGGAAGGCCGTGCAGCCGGTCAGGTCCAGAAACCAGGTGCTCAGTCCCTCGGGCAGGGCCGTCAGCGAGGTGCAGTTGCGCAGGCTCAGCGACCCTACCGTCAGGCCTTCGGGCAGGTGGGTGAGCTGGTGGCACTCGTCGAGCACCAGCCGGCCATCCACCCGCAGGTCGTCTGGCAGGTGGGTGAGCCGGGCGCCGCGCGCGTCCAGCTCGTAGCAGTGGAGGCCGGCGCTCAGCTCGTCCCCCCCGAAGCTGACCCGGCCAGCGAAGCGGGTCGCCTCAGTCACGGACGATGCGGACCTCGCGCGGCGTGTACTCGCGTTGCCGCCAGACCCGATAGAAACCGGCCGGCAGCTCGATGGTCCGGTGCTCCTCGTGGACGATCTCCACCAGCCCCACCGCCCGCAGATAAAGCTCTCCTGCACCCCGGTAGAGCTCGGCCTCCCCGCGGGCCTGGTGGCAGTGACCGGTCACCTCGCCATGGGCCAGGATGCGGTGGGTGAGCTTCTCGAGCCCGCTCGGCAGGCGCTCTACCTGCTGGATCAGCACATCGCCATGGCGATACAAATTGCCCATCGCGGTTGGTTCGGTCTGCCCAACAGACCTCCTACCGTCCGCTCCGAGCGAGGTCACGAGTCGACGCATCGCGAATCCATCCTGGTGCGGGAGTTCGAGGAGCTCATGGCGGGTCTGAGAGCCTCAGGTGAGCAGCAGGGCCGCGGAGCTTTCACTCTGGATGCGGCTCGAGCCCGGCGCTTGCTGGCCTCCTACCGGCTGGCCGAGCCCCACGAGTACGGGCTCTTTGTCGTGCAGGCGGCGGTGCGAGGAGAAGCTCGCGAGGTGTTGATGACCCAGGAAGGGTGGTTGACCCGGTTCTTCCTGTCCGGCCTCACCCTGGACGCGTTCACCCTGGAGAACCTCCCGGATTCCCTGCTCGCCCCGGGACCTGAGGGTCCGCTTTCGATGGCTCTGCTCCTGGCCGAGCGACTTTCGCCGCGAGAGATGCGCCTTCAGTCAGGCGACCTCGAGCTCCGCCTCCAGGGCGGCCAACGCAGTCTCAAGCAGGCACGAGAGAGCCTTGCGGGCCTGGCGCTGGAGGTCGATCGCGACCCCGGCCGCTGGCAGCGCGCACTGGGAGCCAGTCCCTCCGACCTTGAGGCTCAGTCGCTTCGAATTGCCTGCGCTCAAGCGCCGATCCCGGTCAGCGTGGGCGGCGCCTCGGCCCGCACCCCGGTGCGTCTCGATTCGAGCCTGGCGGCCATGGTCTTCGAGCACCCCGGCTACGACAGCCAGAAGCTGCCGCTCAAGCTGCCCAGCGGGGCCCCTTTGCAGCACCACCCTTCTCCTGGCGACTTTGCAGCCGCCCTGGGACTGGTGAGCGACGACCAGCCGGCGTGGACTTTCCTGGTGGTCGAGGGCCTGTTCTTCGAGGGACCCAGGCGGGAGGGGCTGCAGGCAGTGCTCTGGACCAACGCGCTGAAAGTCAACCTCTCCCTGGGTGCGGTGGTCCAGGACCAGACGCTCGAGCGCTTTCTCGAGCTTCTGAGCCAGGGCCTGGAGCATCTCAAGGAGAGCCTTTGGGGCGAGATCGAGCAGCTGAGCCAGGCGGGTCTTGCCTACCTGGAGAAGGTGGCGCTGCGCCCGTCTGCCCACCTTCCCCTGGCCACGCTCGAGGATCTGATCCGGGCTCTGAAGCGCTCGGGCTCCGAGAACGCGGAGCTGAACACCCGGGCCGCCGAGCTGGCCTTGATGGAGAAGCAGCTCGACCGGGCCGAAAGCTATTACCGTCGCGCCCTGGAGCTCTCCCCCGAACGAGAAGCCTACCTCAAGGACGGCCTGCTCAAGGTGTTGCGGGCGCGCGGGCTCCCTCCACGCGAACTGGAAGATCTCTTCCGGGAAGTCATCTTCGGCCTCAGAAAACGCGTCGTGGGTCTGGGCCGACGCGACACGCTGGCCACCTACTTCGAGGAGATCGGGCACTACGCAGACAGCATCGAATGCCGCTCCGAGGCCCGCGACTACTACACCCAGGCCCTCAGGTTGCGAGAAGGAATGTATGGCAGCGACCACCACACCGTGATCAAGCTCAAGGAGAGGCTGGCCGAGCTGGGGCAGCCCCCCTCATGAGCAAGCCCGCTCGTGACGGGAACAGGTCCCCGTTCTCGGGCCAGCCGTGTTTTTTGGCGTTCTCTGCCTGGATCAGGGCCTCCACCGCGGCGATGAACTGTCCGATTTCGTGCCCTGAGCGTCCACGTTGGAGCCCGTCATGTCAAGGTGGGAAGGCCAGGCTTGACGGTTTGTTGAAGAATCTGCCATGCATCTTCCTTTGACCTCGGAAGAGAGGGAGCGTCGCCTTCAGGTTCCCCTGGAAGTCCGCTGGCAGGTGGCCACGAAGTGGCAGGATGAGTCCTTTGAGCTCTATCTCGCTGCTCAGCAAGCGCAAGGTTTGTCCCGCGAAGCTGCTCTGGCACAGCTGGCGGGCGTCTGGGAACGTGAGGAGGCGGAGCGTCTCGAAGCTCACCTGCGCATGGCTCGTGCTGGGTAGCTTCCTCACGGATCTCCTGCAACGCGCCTTGACCGCACTTGAGGGAACCGAGGCCCAGTATGCTCTCTGCGGAGGGATCGCCATGATTTTGTCAGGCCGAGACCGTTCCACCCGCGATCTGGATGTTCTGGTGACTGTGGATTCAGCGCAGCTGGACCGACTCAAAGAGGAACTGCGTGCTCAGGGATTCGCCCATCACGATCGAGCGGATCGTCATCAATTGGACGATGTGTTGCTGCTGCGCTTCTGGCTGCCGATCGGGACAACCGGGCTCTCCGCCTCACTCGACGTCCAGCTCGCCCAGAGTGGCTTTTCCAGGCAGGTGGTTGCCAATGCCCGAAAGGAGAGCCTCGTCGGCCACGAGATTGCTCTGGCGACTCCAGAGGACCTGATCCTCCTGAAACTCTGCGCCTACCGACCCGTCGACCGGGCTGACGCCATCGAATTGGCTCAACTGCATCGCGACAATTTGGACCGCGACTATCTTCTGGCTCGTGCACGCGAGTTGGCAGTGGCCGACCGGCTCTCCGAGGTGCTGGCATAAGGCGTGGTGGGAGCCAGTTCGGGCTTGAAACGGGCTGGATTGGACAGTGAGGTCTCGGAGCCGGCTACCAGTCGAGGGGCAGCTGGCTCGTCTCGTGCCGGTGCCCGGGAATCTGGGAGCACTCGTCGGGAGCGGGGTCGTCATGGTGGATGTCAGGCTCCAGGTAGCCGAATCGGGCCAGCGCCTTCAAGAGTCGTACCAGCTCGAGCTGCTCGAGGACCGCGCGGGGCAGTCAGGGCTCGGTGCCCTCCGGTTCGGGCGCGAACTCCACCCGCTCATAGAGCTCCGACAGGGGCAATTCGATTCCTATGCCTGGCAGCGGCACGATCTCCTCCAGACTCCTGTAGACATCGCGTACGAAGCCCTGCTCGGTCCGGTGAAAGGCGACCACCGCCGGAAGGTCTTGCTCCACCAGGAGGTAGACTTCCAGGGACGGGATCGTCAGGTAAGCGTCCTTCTTCTCCCCCTCGTCCACGCGGCGGGTGGCTCGGGATAGAACCTCGACGACAACGGCCGGTTCATCCTGAAAAGAGCCATGGGGAGGGCCCGGACGGCAGACCACCGACAGGTCCGGGTAGTAGAACCGGATGTGGTGCGGAAGCCGGATGCGAATCTTGGTGTCCGAGTTGAAGGCCTCGCAAGCACCGCCACGCAATCTCGAGCCCAGCGCGATGAGGGCATTCGAAGCGATTCGGTTGTGAGTATTGCGCGCGCCGGCCATGGCGTAGAGGACGCCACCAAGATACTCGTGCTTGACCGGGGAAGCCAGTTCTCCGGCGAGATAGTTCTCTATCGACGTCAGGTCTAGATTCGGTGCGGTACTCATGGCGTAGGGCAAGGTTCTCAAGCTGCCGCGACCGCTCCTGCCGGTTCTGGATGCACTGCTCGGCCGCACCTTATGGGATTGCTGGCTCAGGAGGCCGCTCAGACTTTCAGGGACAAGAATTCCAGGCCAGCAAGAAGCTGTAAGCTCGCCGGGGGGCGTCGCGCTGGAACGGTATAGACGGGGCCGCCAACTCGGGGACGCTCAGGGCTGCCAGGCAGGCTTTCCGACTGGCTGCGCGACGGCAGCACCCTCTTGTGGTGGCGCAGGCCCCCCCGATCTGGCTCCCTCATCCCGCCGGCTTGCGCGCGGGGTCGAAGACTTTGCGATAGTGCTGGCTCACCTGGGCCGTGGACACGCCATAGAGGCCGGCTGCCTGCGCCTGCGTCATCCGGGTGCTGCGGTACACCAGGCAGGCGGCCCAGACCTCCGGGCGCACGCCCTCGCAGAAGCACGAGGCTGTGCGGTTGGAAATCTCCAGCATCTGTTGCACCCACTCCGGATGTGCTCCCGGGGTGCGCCGCAAGATCTCCTGGACCCTTGGAAGAGCACTGCCTGCTTTTGCCCGTACCGGTGTCGGTTTCGGTGCCTGCGCCGGCTTGAGGCCGGCCAGCTCGGAGCGGACGCGCTCGAGCCAGGGCTTCTTGAAGCAGGCCAGAACCTCGGTCAGACGCTGGCGAAGGCCTTCCAGGCTCGGAGGGACGCAGGCCAGGAGATCTTCCAGGGCCGCCTTGCACTCTTTGAGGCGGTTCTGGGAAAGGAGGGTCTCGGGCTCGACCAGCCTCTCCTCCAGGCCACCCACGTGCCGGAAGGGTGCAAAGAGGGGTTTGAGGACAGGCCGGGGCGGCTCAGGTCTCGGCGGGGGAGCCTTCTTCACCGGGGCCGGAGCGGGAGCCGTCTCCGGCACTTGCGCGGCGGTGACCTTGAGGCAATCCGGGCACAGGCTCTGGAGGTCGTCGCCCTCGCAGCAAGCGCAGCGCGAGCTGCGACAGCGCACGCAATCGCTGGAGCAGGCCGGACAGGACAGGTGGCCGTGCTCGCAGAGCCACACCTGCGTGGTTCTCTCCAGGCAATGATCGCAGGCCAGGGGGTCGAAGGCGTGCAGGGCGCAGTTGTAGCTCAGCTCCAGACGACGCTCGGCCGGTCCGGCTTTGAGTTCCACCGGCACCAGGAATCGGCGCAGGTCGATCAGCTCAGCTGCATAGAGTTGAGCTTGCACCCGCAGACGGAATTTCTGCTCCAGGTCGTGGCGGCGAGATTCTCGGTCTTGCTCGGTTCTTTGCCGCTTTTCCGGCGCGTTGCGCCGGCTCAGGTCGGCCAGAAGCTGCTCGTAGTAGCGCTCCAGGCGGGCAAGCTCCACGGCCAGGTGGCGCTCGGCCTCTTGCTGCAGTGCGTTGAGGCGCGGGGCGATGGCGCGCTGGAGGTGGCGGCGCGAGAGCTGATAGGCGCGCTCAAGCAGATCGCGCCGGCCCTGGCCCCCACCGGGCTCAACCCAGCAGGCTCCCAGGTGGGAAGGGTCGCAACGGGACCCGGTTTGAGCGTCCACCGTCAGCTGTAGCAACTCTTCACGCTTTTCGTCCCAGAGGTAGGTGTTGCGGAACCACAGCGTGAGCCAGGGGACCACCTCGGTGCGGGGCTGACCGAACCGAGCCCTGGCGTTGCGAAAGGAGAAGGCGACCCGGGCGCTCTCGACCAGGCCGCCCTTCAGGGTCGGGCTGGAGGCCACGTGGCGCTGCGACACCTGTCCATGCTGCTTGACCTGATGGAGCAGGCTTTCAAGATACAGATGACCCGGATGCAGCTCGGTCAGCTCAGTCAGCTGCCCGTCTCTGTCGAGCAGGAGCCAGCGGCCGTCTTCATACTCGGCTTCCCCGCCCAGCTCGCGTACCGCGCGCGCGGCAAAGTCCAGTAAGCTCATGCGTCCTCCCCAACTTCAAACTCCCGTCCGAACAGAGCCGAGTCATACTCCAGGTGCTCTCGGTGGCTTTGTTCCAGGCCGGAGAGCTTGCGGCCCAGCTCGGCCATGGCGCTTTCGAGCTCGCCCTGGTTTGCCGAGCCGGCCGCCAGTTCGGCCAGCAACTCCTCGAAGTCGCACTCGTCCTCCAGGGGGCCCAGGATCATCTCCAGCTCGCCCAGGACCAGCTCGAACATGTTGAGCTTGTCGTCCAGGATGCGCAGCAGGTGGTCTTCCAGGCTGCCCTCCAGGCACAGGTTGACGATCTCGATCGGTTTGGTCTGGCCGATTCGGTGCACTCGTCCCACCCGCTGCTCGATGCGCAGAGGATTCCAGGGGAGATCGAAGTTGATCAGGTGACGGCAGAACTGAAGGTTCTTTCCCTCGCCTCCCACCTCGCTCAGAAGAAGCACGCCTCCGTTCTGGCGAAAGCTCTCCAGCTGCCGCTCACGCTCTGGCACGCTGAGCCCGCCATGATAGCTGTGCACTTTGCCCGGCAGGTGCCCCTGAAGCGCCTCCAGCGTGGCCACGAAGCGGGAGAAAATCAAGACCGGCTCGGAGTGCAGGCTCTGCAGCACCTGCCTGACCGCCTGGACCTTCGCGCCCAGTTGCAGATCGGCCGCCTGCCGGGCCAGATCGGTGAGCCCCATGCGCTCCAGGGTGCCGCTGAGCGCCGCCGGGCTCGAGCCCACTTGAAGTTGCAGAGTGCGCAGCGCCATGCGGGAAAATCGCTTCTGTCCCCACTCTTCGTGCACGAGACGCTGGACTTCCCGGTTCAGCCTCAGCTCGTCGGCCCCGGGTGCCAGGCGCAGAGTGCGGGCCCGTCGGGGCGGCAGGACCAGGTTGACGCTGGCGCGGGTGTTGCGCACCATGACGTCCAGCATCAGCTCGCGCAGAGCCTGAATATTCCTGGGTCGGCGCCGGTCGCTCGGGTCGACGAAGGCTTGTCGGAATTGCGAGGGGGTTCCGAGCTGGCCGGGACGCAGCAGGGTGATCAAGTTGTAGAGCTCCTCCAGGTCGTTTTGCAGCGGGGTGGCCGTGAGCAGCAGAAGGTACTTGCGGGGAAGGTCGTGCACCAGGCGCCAGGCTTTCGAGGTGCGGCGGCGCAGGCAATGGCTCTCATCCACCACCACCAGGTCGTAGCCGCCGGCCTTCTGCAGGGCCAGCCGATGTCGGTCCAATCGCGCCAGGGGTAAGGAGGCCACCACCCGATCAAGCTTGCTCCAGGCGGCCTCGCCCAGCTCGCGGAACGCCTCGTCCTCAGAGCTGACGAAGCTGAGCCGGAACTTCCCGGCCAACTCCTGCTGCCATTGCTGGATCAAAGACGGCGGGCAGAGCACCAGCACCCGCCGGGCCAGGCCTCGAAGTAGATACTCCTTGACGATCAGGCCGGCCTCCACCGTCTTGCCCAGCCCCACCTCGTCGCCCAGAATGGCCCGGCCCCGCAACCGCCGCATGACGCGCAGCGCGGTGCGCTCCTGGTGGGGCATGCGCTCCACGCCCTGGAGGTCAACCAGGCAGAGGAGCTCTTCGAAGCCTTCCACCAGCGAGAGCCGCTCGGCCTCCTGGCGCAGGGTGAAGAGCGACCAGGCCTCACCGCTTTCGTTGGCCAGGCGAAGCACAAGCTCGAGATCGGTGGAGGAAAAATCAATTGCAGGGGCTGTCATGGGGAGGAAATTTCCTCAGACAGGCATCGAAAACACTTCCGAACAGGTGCAATTTTTCCTGGCCGCCGGATTGGGCCTGCCTCGCTGCGGTTTGACGGATCCGGACTCGCCGGCCGTGACGGTAAGTCCGGCGGAAAGCGATGTCAGCGGACGCGGAGGTTCAGCAACTGGTAGTTTCCGTCCACCACGTTCGGCACCTCGCGGAGCTTCTGGCCGGCCCATAAGGACTCGCTCCAGATGAACGGTTTGCCGCTGATGTGCGGGGTGCCGTACTTCATCCAGAAGGCCTGGAAGGGCGAATTCAGATCCAGGATGCCCTCCAGATCGCCCACGAAGGCGGTCATGTTGGCGGAGGTGACCTTGGCGTCGACGGAGCCCTCGGGAACGGTCTTGGGCCGGGGCGTGTCGCCGTAACCGAGGTCCCACCGCCCATAGATGGACAGGGGGTTCTTCGGGTCGTCGATGTAGGTGATCAAGGCTTTGGCGTCCTCGACGGTCTCGATCCCGCCGATGCGCTCGAGGAACTGGGTGCGGCGCGCGGGACGGTTGTTGACCGACTGCAATTGCTCGCGGATGAAAAAAGACCCGGGCATGTTGTAGCCGAGGATGTAGGTGGGCTGAATCATGTCCGTGTCGTAGTCGGTGGCGACCCCCTCGGGCCTGGTCTGAACCGCGACCTTGCTCTGCCCGTCGGGCCGGAAGAAGACGAAGGTGTCCCAGGACATCTCGACCAGGCCGAACTCGCCGGTCTTGCCATCGAGCACCATGTAGCCGTTCATGTAGGTGCCTGAGGCTTCCAGCGAGATCAATTCGAAAAACTCGTCCAGCGACGAGGCGAACTGCTCGGCCAGGGTGGCTCTCCAGATCATCCACAGAGCCTCCACTTTGGGCTCGTCATAATCGTAGAGATGGGTGGTCTCGTTGAAGATGATCCGGTGGTGATTGTAACCGAAGTCGGTGTAGGACCCGAGCATCCCGGGCTGGATGGCATTGAAGGTCATGAAGGTGTCGTTGACCATGAGCGTCATGGCCATCGTCTGGGAGAGGTAGGAAGACCAGCTGTTGTGGGCCAGCAGGACGTCGTCGGAGGTCTTCTTCACGAAAGCCGAGCACTTGGAGACGCGCCTGACGGTGGCCTTCGTGGTGGGGGCTGACACGGCATAGATGGCATCTTCGAAGGCGTTGATGAAATAGACATCCATGAAGGTCAGGCCGGGAGTCTGGTATCCGAGCTGCAGCTCTGCTGCCGTGAAGTCGGCCAGCTCGGGCAGATCGTCGCCGGAAAAGTCGACCGGCGGCGCCACGACCAGGGTTCCGTGATAGATTCCCAGCAGCCTGAAGATCAGCCTCTTCAGGTTGCGCGACACGGTCGGATCGGGATGGCTCATGGCGTAATTGACGGTGTAGGCATAGTTGCGCCTCAGCAGGCCTTGCATCTCCTGCAACTCGGCCTGGCTTGGAGGCAATTGCTTGGGGAAGCCGTGGGACGGATCGAGAAGATAGAAAGAATCCCAATCGTTGTCGCGAGCCGCCAGCATTCCCCCGCGCTGCAGCCGCCCCTGAGCCACTCCGGCGTTGTACTCCGCCTGAAAGACATTGGGATGCTTGGAAATGATGGTCGTGGCCAGCAGATTGTCCACCTTCTCCTGGAAGACCTGGACGGTTCCGCCATCGGGTCCAGGGGGGACCGGGGTGAGGATGGTCTCTGTGCCGCTGCAGCCCCAGACCAGGCAGGCTGCCATGAGAAAGGCTGTTAGCTGAATCCGCATTCGCGGTTGTTCGTCCCTCTCAATAAGCCCCCTGCCCTTAGGTCCAGCCTGGAGCGGAAGGGCCGTTCTCTCAGCGCCGTCAGCGAGGGCTCCACACGCTATAGTCGTCGAAGGCGGGGTGGTTGGTGAGATTGCGGGCGTTCTCACCGGACAGGTCGGCCGAGTAAATCTCGCAGTCCGTGGGCGGCTTGCGAACCTGATAGGTCACGTGGTTTGCATCCGGCGAGAATCGGCAGGTTTCGCGCGTCGGGACGCTGCCGGCGGGCGCGGCCGAGCCGGGAGATCCGGGCGGTGCGGTGTAGGTCCACCACTCTCCCAAGAAGCCCCAGCACAGTCGCTCGCCGTCGAAGCTCAAAGCGACCTCGGCCTTTCCCGGCGTGCCCGTGCCGGTCAGGTTCGTTACCACAGGCGACGGCAGGCCACGGTAGAGCACTTCGTAGGTGTCCGCGGGGCCCTGCAGGCCGGTCATTGAGCCTTTCCATCCGGGAACCACGCGCTCGATCAGCTCGCCAGGCCAGGCAACCACACCCCCGTCAACCACCAGGCGCTGCCCGTCCGGATGGGCGGCCAGTGTCCTGCTGCTCCCACCACCGAGCGGCCAGGCTTCGTTGGTGAGCTGCCAGGGGGCTCGACGGCCCGGGTCGCACGGATCGGTTCCATCCAGGCTGATCAGATACACCTCGGATGACGCCGCGTACCCCAGGAAGGCGATCATGGTGCCGTCTCCCGTGAAATCGGGGCTTTCGCACGCGAGCCCCCACCCCGCTCCATCTGTCACCCGGGTTAGCCCCGACCCATCCCTCTCCACCATGAGGATCTCCGCGCCCGGACTTCGACTGACGAAGCTAATCCTGGCACCATCGGGAGACCAGGCGATGACTCCGGAGACATCCACGCCCCGGGTGATCCGGGTCACGTCGGTCCCATCCGGGTTCATCGAATACAATTCCGAGCCCGCTCCGGCCCGGTTGGAGGTGAAGGCGATACGGCCGGGAGCCAGGACCTCGACGGTCCCCGTAGCGCCGATTTCATCGCTGGAGGAGCCTTTGCCGTCCGAAACCGTGGCCTTGAGCAGGTAGCGGGTTCCCGGGGCTGCCCCGGGCGGGGGACGCCACTCCCATTCCTGCCGCCAGCGGGCCACGGCCGGATCCCAATTCATCTGCGAGCGTCCTTCCGTGGAGTAACTGCCAGGCTCTCCGGCAGGCACCACCGAGGTGGTGGTCCACTCCAGGCTCAGGGGGTCGCCGTCCAGGTCGCTGGCCTCCACGACCAGAGTCAGGCGACCGTCCTGTTTGACGGTGGCGGAAACACCCGGGGGCAACGTATCGCGGTTGGGTACAGGGTAGCTGGTCACCGAGCCGATCTCCGGCAGGTGGTTCGACCCGGGCTCCCCCGGCGGCTGAGCCGGGAGGAAGTCGGGCGGAGCCGGGGATACGGTCCCCAGGCTGTCGGCCCCGAGCACTCCCCTTTCGACCGACACATCCCCCGCGAAGGTCACTCGGACCGTGGCCGCCGTGGACGTCGCCTCCAGGCGGAACGATCGCCCCTCTACCTCGTTGGAGACTCTGAGCCCGTCGCACACGAGAATGTGGAATGCCCCGTCGAACGCGGGCTGGTCCGACACCACTACCCCGGAGGGCAGGAACACGTAGGCCCGCTCGGAGGAGGAGAGGCCCCAGGAGGCCAGAGAGAACCCACCCCGATTGGACAACGGGCCTCCCCCCCCGCTGCTGCCCTTCGCCAGAGGCCAGGTTCCCGAGAACAGCCAGCTCGAGGGAAAGTCCGCCTCCAGCCGCTTTACCCGCACGACCCGGGGCCGCTCGAAACCCTCCAGGTGGTACACGGCCCGGGTCACAGGGCTGCCCCCCGGCAACACCAGGGCCACCGGAGTCCCGTGTGCCACGGCCCGACTTCGAGCGTAGCGGAACTCCTCGGCAACCACCTCGGCTGCTCCGCGTACCGAGGCTCGTGACGGGGCACCGTGGAGCTGCAGGAGCCCCAACGCGATCGTCAGGCCCAGCAAAGCCAGGGCCAACACCGCCTCCACCAGCGACGCACCTCGCACGAACCTCACTGCTGGAGAATGTACTACGGTTTTGCGCGTTCGGGAACGGCAGGGAATAAGTCGGCCGTGAGCCAGAGGTCCAGCAGCAAACCGCGCATTCGGGCCAACTCCCGTTTCAAGACTGCGTGCCGGGGTTAGCGCGGGCTCCACACGGGGCCGAAGTCGACCGCCCCGTGGTTGGACAGATTTCGTTCCTTGCCGCCGGACGAATCGGCCGAATAAATCTCGCAGCTCGTCGGACTGACCCACCGCATGTAGGTGACCTGATTTCCATCCGGTGAGAATTGGCGATGCTCGGCGGGGGGGCCCGGCGCATCCGGTGAGCTGCCTCCGGGACCGAGCGAGCCGGGCGTTCCCGGCAAGGTGTCATAGCTCCACCATGCGCTGCCGGTGGCGCCGGACATGCGCACGTCCCGGCAAAGCTTTCGGCCATCGAAGCTGACAGCCACTCGGGCCCCCTCGGTGCCCGTGGTGCCGGTCAGGTCGGTGAGCACCGGGGAGGGCACCCCCTCGTAGAGCACTTCGTAAACCCCGGCAGGCGTCGGACCGTCCGGCCACACCTTCCCGCTTCCATCGTCTGGAAGGGGCACGCCACGGTAGTCGATTTTGTAGGCGCCTGGAGGGCCGGCGACGGCTCCATCGACCACCAGACGCTCCCCGTCCGGGTGGGCCGTCAGGCCTCGGAAGCAGCTGAAGCCAGGCCAGAGCTCATTGGTCAGCCGCCAGGGACGGCGCGTGCTTCGGTCGCGCGGATCGGTGCCGTCCAGGTTGATCAGATAGACATCATAGCTGCCGCCCTGGCTGCCCAGGAAGGCGATCATGGCACCGTCCCCCGTGAAGCAGGGCACATCGCAGAGCAGTCCCCAGGCCGGGTCGGTCACCCGATTGAGCCCCGAGCCGTCCCGTTCCGCCACGAACAGATCCCCCCACTGATCGAAGCACAACCTTGTCCCATCGGGAGACCAGGCGATGTTGCCGCGCAGGCCGATGCCCTTCGTGACCCGGGTCACGTCGGTACCGTCCGGGTTGATCGTGTAAGCGTCCGCAAGCCCGGGCCAGGCCCGGTCGGAGACGAACGCGACCCGTCCGGCTGGCAGCACTTCGATCATGCCGGTCGCCCCGATCTCGTCGATGTCGGTGCCTCCTCTGCCGTCGGAGACGGTGGCGGCCAGGAGGTAGCGGGTGCCCGGGGCCGCGCCGGGCGGAGGGTGCCATTCCCATTCGCCGCGCCAGCGGCGAAGGGAGACATCCCACTGCATCTCGACTCGTCCTTGCGATGAGTAGCAGCCGGCATTCCCTGCCGGGGCCACCTCCGTGGTCCGCCACTCGAGGTCCAGGGAGTCGCCATCCGGGTCGGCGGCCTCCACGGACAGGTTCAGGTAGCCGCCCTGCTTGACGGTGGCTGACACGCCCGGGGGCAGGGTGGCCGGGTTCGGAACCGGGTAGTTGGCGACTCCCAGAATGACCGGGTCGCGATTGGGCCCGACCGCCGCCGGCGGCGGAGCCGGCTGAGAGAGAGGAGGCCCGGGCGTCAGGCTGGCCACGCTCGCGCCTGGCAGCCCCGAGGCCACCGACACATCCCCTGCGAAGGTCAGCCGGACGGTGACCACCTCGGAGACAGCGTCGAGCCGGTAGAAAGGTCTGCCTTCCAGACTCCCCTGGGAGGCCCTCAGGCCGTCGCACACGGCCACGTGGAAGGCTCCGTCGTAGGCCGGTTGGTCGGACATGACAGCCCCTGATGGGAGGAACACGAAGGCCCTCTCGCCCGGGGGGACGCCCCAGCTGCCAGGAGAAAAGCCAGCCTGGTTGACGAGGGCGCTCCCTCCAGCCGTGGGACGACCGGAGAGCAGGGGCCAGTACCCGGAGAATAGATACGCCTGACGGAAGTCGCCCGCCAGTTGCGTCACTCGTACCACCCGGGGAAGCTCCCAGCCCTCCAGACAGTAGATCGATTGGGTTACCGGATTGCCCCCGGGCAAAACCGCGGCCACTGGTATTCCCTTCGCAACCGCGCGGCTGCGAGCATACCGGAGCTCTTCGGCCACCACCTCGGCGGCCCCCCGGACCGAGGCCCGGGAGGGTCGAATCTGCAGAACGGACAGCCCGGCCACCAGCCCCATCAGCGCCAGAGCCAGCATGACCTCCACCAGGGAGAGCCCACGCCTCGAACCCATGGGCACCATTCTACCACTCGGCTCGGGCGCTGTCATGAACCGGAACAGCCGCCTTCCGACCGGGAAGGAAGGAGCACGCCCTGTGTTAACAATCGGGACATAAAAATTCACATCCCGCTCACATGGTAGCGGTCCGTTCGCATGCCCGCTTCACGATTGCTCGATACCATCGGCGCAGAAGATTGAGCGGAGGAGTCAAGACGATGCAGACAGAGTCGATGAGCAAGAAGAGAAAAGGTCGCGTCCGGGCCCTGGGATTGAAAACGTCGCCCCTTTTCTCGTCGCTGATCATGAGCGCCATCCTTGGGGCGGGATTGGAAGGTGCCTTTCCGGGTCCAGCCACCCGATTTCAGTCCTGCTTGAAGGCCCCCGGTCGGCTCTTGCGCTATGGCTGGCAATTGGAGGACGACCTGGATTTCAAGGGGGCCAGGAAGCCCAGGACCTACCGTCTGGGGGACCGGTCGCGGGGGCAACTGGTGGTGTTCGATCCGAAGCGACAGGTGGTCCGGCTCTCCGCCACCGGAGAAGGGGCCAGGGAAGAATTCATCTGCGACCTCAAGACGGGAGAAGTCTTGAGCGCCACCTCCGAAAACGATCTGGAAAATGTTTCCGGACGCCAGGCGCGGTGCCGAAAGCCCTCCAACTCGACAAGCAACGTGAGCTCATCGCTGCAGACCAGGTTTCGCAGCGTGTGATCGCCAGACAGACAAGCCGCAGCATGGTCAACCCCGTCCACGCAACAACAAGCTCGCTCTCTTTCCTGGGTCCCCACCCCTCCACCGGGGCCGGGTGGTGCTGGCCGAGTGGGACAGACACCTGGGCGAAGATCGCGCCGCTCGCACCTTCAGCGCTTCCCGGATTGACAAGTTTGTTTTCTGTCAGGTTCGGGCCGCAGCTCCCTGTGATATGCTGGGATCGATCTCAACTGGGGCTCTCGCGGGGGTGTTCGTGCGCTCAAGTCGGTTGACAGGGGGGTTCAGTCTGGTCGAGACCGTCCTGGCCTACTTTCTGCTGGCCGGGGCCATCTACCTGATCGTCGGGCTGTTTCATGGGGGCCTGCGAGCCCATTCCCGCAGTCAACGATTGACCGAGGCTGCCCGGGTGGCCGAGAGCACGCTGGCTCGCGTGCGAGCCTGGGCCAGCGACCCGATCCATTTCTCGTCCCCCTGGTCGGGCTACAACGGCGTAACCTTCGCCGACCCGGACCTGCCCGGCTATCAGGTCCGGGTGGACTGCCGACCCCCGTCTCCCGACAGCCTGGACCTGTTTTCCCCTTGCCGCAGCCTGGAGGCGAGCTACCTCGCACTGGGCATCGATCGATGCATGAAGGCCTCGGTGGTACCGGTGCGGATTCAAGTGAGCTGGGGCAGGAGTTACCAGGACCAGGTGACTGTTTGGACCCACATCGCCGAGCCAGAGAGAGCCCTGGCGGCGAGCCCCACGCTCGTGGGCGGCGAGCTCACCATCCCACCGGGTCCGGCACCGCATCCTCTGGTCGTTCGGCGGGTCGGTGGTCCGCCCGACCCGGTTCCCAGGAACGGGGAGGTCGAGTTCGAGGCCCAACTCAACGACGCCAGGGGCATTCCGATCCGGGATGTCATGTTCGAGTGGTACGTCGTCCCCGTCACCGGCAACGCAACCCTGGTTGACAGCCAGTTGGACCCTGCCCAACCCAGATCCGGGACGACCCGCCGCGTCCGCCACTGCTACGCCCAGAACCCTTCGACGGGGGCCTGGCGGTATGCGCCCGGAGCCATCCGACTGCGAGCGCGCGCTCGCTATCACGGGGTAGAGGTCCTGCAACTGAGCGAGGAGGTCGTGCTCGGACCGTGAGGCGGCGTGGTGTGACTCTCGCTGAAGCACTGATCAGCTTGATCCTGATCGCCCTCGCGCTCGGCCTGGTGGCCGGGATCGTTCGCGAGCTCAACTCGCTGATGGTTTTCTCGACCAGCAAGGATCGAGCGCTCTCGGCCGCGCAGAACGCGTTAGTCCGCATGCGCGATGAAAGCCTTGAGGCTGTGGAGTTGCTCTCCCCGGCCGGGCCGGTGCTGCGGTTCCGGCGAATCTCGCCGCTGGCCTCGGGGCGGCTCCCCGTGCCGCTGCCCACCCCTCCGCCGGTCAGCTGGAGCCACCGCTCACCAGCCGACCTGATCACGGTGCGTTACGAGGTGGTCAACAGGACGCTGCTGCGTGAGGTCGAGGGAACCTCGGACCGACTTCAGCTGGCTGGCGAGGTGGAAAGTCTGTCCTGCCGGCAGACAGCCTCTCCTGCCAACCTGCAGTTGACCTTGACGATGCAGGACGGTCGTCGCAGGGTTGCCATGACCGCTGAAACGGATCTTCCTCTGCTGCCATGAGAACTACTAGCCGCGCATTTCTTCTGATCGTCGTGGTGCTGCTTTCGCTCGTCCTGCTCATTCTGGGGTTGGGCTTCCTGGGCAAGCGCTCGGCCCAGTACGCCGGCTCACGCTACGGGGTGGAAACGGCACAGGCCAGGGGACTCGCCCTGGCCGGCCTCGAGGACGCTCGAGCCAGGCTCTCCAAAGACTTGCGGTTCCCCCCGCCCGGCGCGGTCGATCAGATGAGCTTCACCTATACGGAGATCCTCTACGATCTGGACGCAACGACCGCGGTGGGAAGCTGCACGGTGACCGTGCTCTCCACCCACGCCCCAGCGCCTTACCGGGTTTTGCAGGTGATTTCGATCGGCTCTGTGGGGCCGCCCGACGCTCCGACCGCCCGACGCCGCATCACGGCGGAGCTGGACGTGTCCCCGACCGTCCGAGGCGGCGTGGCCCCCAACCCCAGCTACTTCCAGTGGATCAACTGGACCGACGACGGGAGCTTCTGAGCGGATGGAAGCGGAGACTCGGGTTTCCAGAGTGGCTTTGATCCATGCCACGGTTCAGATCGCCGCGCTCTTTGACGCGGGAATCCGTCTCGACCGTGCTCTGGAGATCGTGGCCCGGCAGACCGACTCCAGGGCCCTGTGCGGTGTGCTGGAGAACATCTCCTCGCGCGTGTCCCAGGGAGAGATGCTCTCGGCGGCTCTCGGCCGCTTCCCGAACGTATTTCCTCCCGTCTATACGGCTATGGTTCGCGTGGGAGAAGAGACCGGAGGCCTGTCCGGCGCGTTCCAATACCTCTACCGATGGATCAAACGTGATTCCGACACGCTGCGCAGGGTGCTGGCCAGCCTGACCTACCCCGCCTTCGTTCTTGTGTTGGCCTGGGGTCTGACGGTCGGGCTGCTCGGTTTCGTGATCCCGTCCTTCACTCTCATCATCAACGAGCTGACGAGCGAGCCTCCCTGGTCCACCCGCATCATCGTGACGCTCAGCCAGGCCGTGCGCAATCCCCTCGTCTGGCTGGCTCTGGTTGCGGGTCTGGTCAATCTGGCGCTGCTGGCCCGGATGCGCTGGAGAGATCCGGTGGGCCGGAGCCAGTTCTTCGAGCTGCTCAGAAGGGCTCCGTTACTCGGGTCGGTCCTGCAGACCGCGACGCTGGCGCGTTATTGCTCGGCGATGCAGATGCTGCTGGTCAACGGCGTCCCGATGACTGCCGCCCTCCCGCTGGCCGGCGCCGCGACCGGCAACCCCCTGTACAGCCTCGACGCCCAGAGGGCTCTTCAGGCCCTGCGCAACGGAGCCACGCTGGACGAGTTTCTGCTGACTCGACCGGATCTCTACCCTCCCATGCTGGTTCAGATGGTGGCCATCGCTCTCCAGTCTGCCGTCACGTGGGCCTGTTTCGAAAAGCTTGCCAACTGGTACGACGAGGAGCTCAACTTCCGCCTCGAGGTCCTCCAGGCGCTGGTGGAGCCGTTGTTGACGGGACTGGTCGCCTCCGTGGTGGGAGGGATCCTTCTGGCCACGCTGCTTCCTCTTCAAAACGTCATCGCTCGGCTGGGATGACCCTGGCCAGCCAGGCCTCTCTCTTCTCCATCTCGTTCCGAAGCAGGGGGCGCGACTCGGACTCTTCCACGAAGTGCAGGTGAACCAGTAACGAGCCCGTGCGAGCCCTTCTGCTCTTGATCACGTTCGCTCGCGCCCCGGCGCCAGGCAGGCAGGAGCGCAGATGCATCGTCAAGGAGGCGTCGCGGGGCGGACCCGAGCCGTCCAGCTCCACCAGCGCACCGTTGAGGGACATGTCGACCGTGAGACCCGTTCGGCACGTCCCGTTCGAGTCCAGGAGATACATTCGCTCGAGCCAATCGAATCGTCGCACCGCCCGGCGTCCGTCGATCCCTTCGGGGAGCTCAGGCCATTCCAACGGGCGGACAATTTCCGATCCGCACCATTTCTTCAGCAGCGCCATCGGCAAAACCCTCGTTTCTGACACAGTCGCAGTCGCAGACTAGGCCAGCCCCGTCAGGGCGACGCCAAATCGAGACCGTTTTTGTTGACTGGTGGTTAACCTCTTGTTACGATCTGCGTTCGAAGCTTAATGGGTCGAGTTGTCCAGCTCGATTCCGCCTGGTGCCTGCGATGAGGATTGTGCGGGAAGTGAGCTGTCTCGGGCGAGGATCGGTCGCGGGATCGTCGAACGCGTCGTCCCGTGAAAGCCGAGATCCGGGTTCTGATCCTGGAGGACGATGATGCCCTGCGGCACACGCTGGTCCAGGTCCTCAGCGAGGAGCATTATGAGGTCACCGCCGCGGCGGCAGGGCTGCAGGCCGTCAAGCTGGCGGGAGAGATCAGCTTCGACCTGCTGGTTACCGACATCCGGATGGAGGGCATGGACGGCCTGGAAGCCCTGGCGCAGATTCGCCTCTCTCACCCGGGCATTCATTCCCTGGTCATCACCGGTTACTCCAACGAGGCTGACGCCATCCGGGCCCTCGAGCTGGGCGTGGGCGAGTTCCTTCGCAAGCCCTTTGAGCTCAGCCACTTTCTGGAGACGGTGGGCCGGATCGCGGCGCGTTGCCGACAGGAGCAGCATGTCGCCCAGCAGGAGCGGGCCCTGCGGCAGACGGCCATCTGGGCGCTGGAGCGGTTGGCCCGAATCCGAGCACCCGAGGACGAGTCGAACACGGTCCTGGGCTCCTGTCGCCTGGCCCGCTCCCTGGCCCTCCAGGTGGGGCAGTCCCTGCGGGAGGCAGAGGACATTCAGTTGGCCACGCTTCTGGCAGGATTGAGCGATGGGCTTCCCGAGCACCTTCCCGCAGTCCATCGCGAGATGCTCTACCACCTCGACGAGCGCTGGGACGGTCAGGGGGCGCCGGAGGGCTTGCAGGGACCGGAGATTCCCCTGGGGGCCCGCATCGTTTCGGTCGCTTTACGCCATGGTGAGCCAGATCGCGCTGATTCAGGCCGCTTTGACCCGGGATTGCTCGAGCAGCTCCGACGGGTCCACGGCGTGCCGGGACTGGTAGCGCCGCCGGAAAACCTGCGCCGTGCCGGGGGGCTGCTGGCCATCGGTCGGACGCTTCTCGCGGGTGGCGATCTGCCGGGCGCTCGGGCGGCCTTCGAGGCTGCCGTGCTGGGGTCGCCTCAGTCCACCTTTGGAGTGGAGGCTCAGCTTCTCCTTGGTCGGGTGCATTGGATGCTGGGTGAGGCCGCCCCGGCCCGAGCCGCCGTGCTGGCGGCGGTGGACGCCTCGGCCGCCCTGGGCAAGGTCGACTGGGCCAGGGTGGGTCTGGACGCCGGCATCCTGCTGGCCCAGTTGAGAGACCCGGGCGCTCCCCCTTTGCTGGAGCGCTCGAGCGCGAACCTGAGGGGCCTGCAGGAGGAGGGACCGGCGGCCCGGGCCGATCTGGCCCAATTTCTGCTGGCCGGGCAGGGGCCGTCGGAAGCGAGCGCGGCCCTGCGCACTTTGCTGCAGGTCGAGCATCGCGTCGAGCTGGCCCGCGCCGCGATCTGGCTTCTGCCGGGGCTCCTGGAGCACCTCGGGCGCGGTTCCTCGGACAACCTTCTGCAGGAGGCCGTCCTTCGGCTGTGTCGGGAGGTTCCCGGCGAGCTGAGCCGTTCCCTGGAGCGGGGAGGGCTCAGTCTACCCGCGCGGCAGGTTGCCGCCCGCCTGCTCTCCGGGGCGCCTGACTGCGGAGAGCTGCTGCAACTTCTTTCGCGGGACGCCGACGAGTCGGTGCGCAAGCTTTCACTCGTTCCGGCTCGGGGAGATCGTCCCCAGCTTCCGTTGCTGGAGATCTACAGCTTCGGGCATCCGGAAGTGGCGGTGGGCGGTGAGGCCATCTCGGAAAAGGACTGGCGCAGTCGCAAGAATCGCTACCTGCTGGCTCTGGTGGCCTCCAGGGGAGGGCAGCCCATCGGGGAAGAGGTGCTGATGGAGGAGTTCTGGCCCGGCGACGTCAGGAAGGCTCGGGCCAACCTTCGCGCCGCCCTGTGGGACCTGCGCCGGCACCTGCGTCCCTCAGGCTGGGAGGGGGAGCTGGATTACGTGGTGCGCACCTCCACCGGGGGGTTGAGGATCAACCCCGAAGCGCCTTTCTGGCATGATCTGGACGAGCTGACCCGTTGTTGCGAGCAAGCCGCCGAGCTCGAGCGCGCCGGCTCGCGCCTGAAGGCCGTCAATCTCTACCGGCGCGCGTTCAGCCTGTACCGCGGCTGCTACCTGGAAGGCTGCTACATGGAGTGGGCCCAGGTCCTGCGGGAGTCCACTCAGGTGCAGGCGCTCGAAGCCGGGCGGCGGGTGGCCGCCTTCAGCGCACAGGAGGGGAATTACGCCGAGTGTCTCAGCTATGCTCAGCGTGTGCTGCAGTGGGATCCATGCTGCCAGGAGTCGCACGTTCTGGCCATGCGGGCCTACCTGGCAATGGGGCGCCACACGGACGTCGTAAAGCAGTTCGACACCAGTGCCCGGGTCCTGAAGCGTGAGCTGGGCATGGAGCCCTCCATCGAGGCGATCGAGCTGCGTCAGCGGGCCCTCCTGGCAACCTGACAAAGCCTGAGGTCCACAGCAACGCCTGGCATCAGGGCAAAGCAGCTTCCCAGGGAGGCAGGCCGGAGGGGAAGAAGGGCTTGAGCGTATGGGGAACCCCGTCGCGACCGTGCTCCTCCAATCGGCTGTGTGTCTGGCCTTGCTGATTTTCTCCCTGACCCAGCCGAGCCCCCGGCCGGAGCTGACATCCCTGGCTCTGGTCCTGGCGGCGGCCGGAGTTGGAGCCGAGCTCGCCAGCGTGCGCCTTCCGGGTGTGGGGCTCTTTTCCGTATCTCCTGCCCTGTATCTGGCCGCCGCCCAGGTTGGGGGAGGGGCCGTCGCAGCGATTGGCTCGGCTCTGGGCGTGGCCCTCAGGACTGTCGCGAAAGGCCATCCCAACAGGATCTGGCGCGCTCGAGAGGGATTGAGCGACCTGTTGCCCTTGCTGGTGTTCAGCTCCCTGTCCGGGTTGCCGGGTCCCCGGTGGCTGGTGCAAGGTGCCGCCCTTAACGCCTACCTGGTGCTGGCGCTGTGGTTGCCCTCCGGGCTCTCGGGGGCGCTGGAGGATGAGCCGCGGGCACTGTGGCGGATTGCCCGCAGCCAGCTCGCCATGTCCATCGTGTCGGCCGGTTGCCTGGGCGTCGTAGGAGGGTTCCTGGTCCTCCACAGCCCCTTCGACGCCGTCCTCTGCCTGACGGTCGTCCTGGCGTCTTTGCGAGTGCGCGCCGACCACCTGGTCCTGGGAGCCGAGGACATCCGGCGACGTCTGCTCGAGGCCGATCTGCGCCAGGCCGTGCGCGCCGGGGAGCAAACCGAGGAATACCTGGCCCGCGTGCGGGAGGATTATCAGTTCCTGCTGGAGCTCTTGCGCATGACCGCCACCAATCGCACGTCCTGGGACGCGGCCGAGCGGCTGGTGGACATGGTCGCCCCCAGACTGGGTTGCTCGAGCCTGGCGGTATTCCTGGAGCGTGAAGGTCAGCTCGAGCCGGTGGCGGTGCGCAGCCCCCTGGCCGATCGATTCACGGATCCGCAGCTGCTCGGTCTGGACGAGCCCCTGGTGCGGACGGTCTGGGAGAGCGGACGCGCCAGCCGGCTGACCAGAGAGCAGCAGGCCTGCCCAGATCGCCTGTTCGCGGACAGAATGGCCGTGGCCTACCCTCTGTCCGATACCGGTGTTCTGTACGTCGGGTATGCCGACGAGGATGCGCACCGTCTCACGCCTCAGGTGGCGGACCAACTGGCTCTGGTGGCCTACCAGAGCGGTGTCACCCTCAAGTCGTTGCGCCGTAAGCAGGACCTGGAAGTTGCCGCCTCCCAGCTCGAGCGAACCAATCGGGCGCTCCAGCAATGGCTTCAGGACCTTTCGCAGCTGGTCGAGGGGAGCCGGAGCCTCACCTCCAGCCTCGAGCGACAGGCTCTGCTGCAGCAGGTCGTGGATCAGGTTGGACCCCTCGTTCCCTGCCAGTCCCTGGTCGTTCGGCTGGGAGACCTCGTCGCCACCCGTCCGGACGGGCTCGTGGGTTGGGAGGACACGGCCCGCAGGATCGAGGAAACCGGCCTTCCCCTGCTCGTCGATACCCTGACGGATACACGATTTGCGCCCCTGCTCCAGGGCGAGGAGAGCCTTCTGGGGGTCCCGGTGTGGTCAGGGGAGGAAGTGGTGGGGACCCTTCTGGTGGGCTCGCAGAAACCGGCAGCGTTTCGTCGCCGCCACCAGCACGTGCTCGGCGTGCTGGCTCTTCAGGTCGGGTTGGCCTTTCGCAACGCCCGGCTTCACGAGGAGCTGCGCCGGTCCCTGGAGCAACTGCACGACTCCCAGCTTCAGAATGTTCAGTCCTCCAAGATGGCCGCCGTCGGCCAGCTTGCGGCCGGCGTGGCTCACGAGCTGAACACCCCGCTGGCCAGCTCTCTGCTCAACGTGCAGGCCGCCGCCCGAAACCTCGAGCGCGACCCCTCCCTGGCCCCGCAGAAGCTTGACCTGGCTTCCCGTGAGCTGCGACGGGCGCGAGCCATCGTGGAGAAGTTGCTCAACTTCTCGCGCTCGGCCCGGGCGGGTCAAAAAGAGTGCTCGCTGTGTCAGCTTGTCCTCGATACCCTGGAACTGTTGGGCAACCAGTTCTGGGTGGAGGGCGCCTCCCTGGAAGTGGACCTCCCCGAAGCGGGCCCGGCCGTACACTGCAATTCCAACGAGATTCAGCAGGTGTTGATCAATTTGCTGCTCAACGCCCGGGACGCCGTGCTGGCCCGAAACGGGGGGGCGGTCCGAATTCGCTGCGGTGATGAGCCTGGCTGGGCCTGGCTGGACGTGGAGGACACGGGCGTCGGGATTCCCGCAGAGGCTCAATCCAGGATTTTTGAGCCGTTCTTTTCGACCAAGCCGGTGGGCAAGGGGACCGGACTCGGGCTGTCCGTCTCTCTTCAGCTCGTCGAGAGTCACGGAGGAGCCCTGGCTTTTTCAAGCCGGGAGGGGGAGGGAACCGTGTTCAGGCTGCGCCTGCCGCTGAGCGCTCCCGGGCCCGATCAGGAGAAATAGGGTCCGGACTCCAGCCAACTCTTGCAAGAGAGGCCCCGCTCCACCCGACAGAGCGTTACGAAACGTTAACATGCCAGCAACATGCGCCGACTCGGCTTAACGCCCCCCTGACAGCCAGGGAGTAAGTTACTCGCAGAATCGCTTCGAGGAGGTAGCAAACAATGTCACTGGCAGATGTAGCTCCCAAAAATCAAGGGCCGCAACGCTCGGCTCCACGGCCTCAGCCTGCCCCGAGTCCGCAGGTCTACGAGGCTCCCGGAAAGGCTCCCGCAGCGGGGACCGAGAGTGCGGAGCTCTCGCCTCAGGCCCGCATCGATTCGGCCCAGGAGGTGATGGACAACTCGATCGTGGCGGGGCTCAAGAGTGAGAACGAGCAGGTGCGCTCGGAGACCAGGGGCCTGATGCAGAAAGCGGTCGCATCCGTAGAGCAACAGCAGGCCGAGGCGCAACAGACCGGAAAGCGGTTTGATCCCGATGCGGCCCTGGCCGCTCAGGTCGCCAGCCTCAGCGCCAGGCGCGTGCTGGGAGACCCGACGGTCACCAGAGACAAGATCGAGGCCGACCCGGTCCTCAAGCAGATGGCCACGATGCACGGCGGGGCGATGAACTACCTCAATGTGCGCAATGAAGTCGAGCTCCGGAACAGGGTAACCGCCCCGCAGCAGCAGATGGGAGGCCGGAACCGATGAACGCGAATTGCTTTCAGATGAGGACCCTGCTGGCCCTGCAGGAGATGCAGGCCGTCGACGAGCTGAATCAGGAAGGGGGCACTCCGTCTCCGGAGGAGCTCCGCTGGAACATCGAGGAGTCCCAGGCCATCGCGGATCTGCTGCACGAGCTGGCCGGTTGGGCCGACCCGGAGCGCACTGTGCTGTTCGACAAGTACTCCGCGCTTCTCTGATTGGGCCACTCGAGCGCCCGGCGTTGAATCTCGCTCCGCCTGGCGCTGCTCAAGAATTCAAAAAATGGAGGAATGACAGCATGAATACGGTGAAGCTTCCCACCTTTGTTGAAGAGCGGCTATCACGTTTTCGCAGCTCGGGCACCCTGGGTGAAGGGGTTGAGCGAACTCAGGTGGACGGCAAGATGGCCGCCGCCGCAATGATGCTCAAGCTGCGCGACATCGCCGACATTACGTCTCTCGATCAAAGACAGGGAGACCGCGATACCGCCCCGGGCCGGCTGGATGTGGCCCCCGAGGTGGCCTCGACCATCGCTCCGAATGGCTTCGGCGAGGTGAGCCGGCTGGTCGGGTCCTTCCAGGGGGCGCCCGCGGATCCTGACACCGCTACGATCCACATCCAGGGTCGGGACAGCAGTAAGATCTACCATATGGAGTCCGCGCCCGCGGCGGGTGGTGGACAGGTAACGATCTTCGAGTGCCAGTCCAAGGGGGATATCGGCCTCATCCAGGCCAGTCGGTTCAACGTCACTGGTTTTGGCCAGGTCAACGGATATGTCGAGCAGCTGACGGTGCCCTGGCACCTGGCAGATGCTGGAAACACCGGGACGATCAGGGGCTCCCTGGTTCCAGGCGGCCTCCCAGCAACCTCCAGCAACTGGTAGATAGAGGTCCGGCCGCAGCACACAACGGGTTTTGCGGCCGGGCCTCCTCTGGGCTGGATGGCCCGCTTCGGCAAGCACCGCGCACAGAGAGCCCGACCAGGGTCTGCGCGCGCCCAATGGAGTGTGCTGGAAGCCCGGCTGAGTGCGACATCTTGTGGTACGAAGGGTCCTTCGATGCCACAAGGTGTTATTGCGTTTGCGGCTTTTCCCCTGGCCCAGCCCGCGCGAGCGAGGTCTTGACTCCCCGTTCCGAGGCCTCCCGGGGCGCCCCGCCGTGGGCCGGGTGGTGACGGCGCCCGCCCCTCCGGAGACGACGAGGCCCGACGACACCGCTCTTCCTCGTCCGCCGCCCACCCGCAGCTCGATGCCGAACAAGCTCCATGCCCGCTCTGAACCCGCCGGGTACCGGTTCGAGCGACCGGCTCGCGGCCCGGCGGCGTGGACAGGATGTTCACCAGCCGGTTACAAAAAATCAATCAGCTTCCCCCCTGCTTAACGCCTGCTTTGCACTTCTCCCTTAGGCTGAGGGCAACAAGCATCGAGGAGGCGTAGTGCAATGGGCAAGACCGGAAAGATCCTGGGAGGCGCGGCTCTAGGTGGCCTGATCGGTTACGGTACCGGTGAGGTGCTGGGCATCGACTCCGGGAAAACGGCGTTGGCCGGCGCGGGCATCGGCGCGTTGAGCCAGACCAACCTGTTCAACAACCCGGCCAGTGGAGCGGCCACTGGTGCCCTGATGGGAGGTCTGGCTGGATCGGCGCTGTCCCCCGTTCTGGGAGAGAATGCGGCCCTCGTCGGGGCGGCCGGGGGAGGCCTGCTCGGCTACAGCCAGGGCGCCAGCAATCAGTGGGAGCGGAGCGGCTACCATCCCGCCCTGGCGGGCTACGGAATGCCCCTGGTCGGCGGAATGCCCCTGGTCGGCGGAATGCCCCTGGTCGGCGGAATGCCCCTGGTCGGCGGAATGCCCCTGGTCGGCGGAATGCCCCTGGCCGGCGGAATGCCCCTGGTCGGCGGAATGCCCCTGGCCGGCGGGATGCCCCTGGTCGGCGGAATGCCTCTGGCCGGCGGAATGCCTCTGGCCGGTGGACTGCCTCTGGCCGGCGGAATGCCTCTGGCCGGCGGGATGCCTTTCTCGGGCCGTGGCTCTGCCCTCGGGCCCGGGATGGACCCGATGGCTTTGATGTTGATGGCGACGATGCTGATGTCGATGGCCCAGAAGATGGGGGCACAGATGCCATCCCACTGCTGTCCCTGCACCGGCGGAAGCAGGACGTTCCTTATGTGCGGCACGTTCAATTGAATCGACGCTCGGCCGGAAGGGCTCCAGCATAGAGGGAGGTTCTTCTGGGCCGGTTCCGAGCAAGCAACCAGCGTGAGCAAAAGGCCTGGCCATCATCCCGCCCTCAACGGATTGTAGAGGTCCGGCCGTAGATACAACATCTTGTCGTGGTGGAGGCGCGGCCCCGAAAAGCGCAGCTCCCTGGTCACGACAAAGGGGTTTGCGGCTGGACCTCCAGTGGTGGCGGAGCTTGGCTTCGGCACCACAACTCTTTCTTCTCAGCCAGTCAGGAATCGTTGCCTGGCTGCGCTCCGGCGCAGCATCGGGTGCACGGGGAATTCATGGATAGCAACGACGAGCAAAGACTACAGTTCAAACTTGGCGCACTCTTGCCTCGATTGGACGAGCGCCAGAGGCGTTTGGTGCTGGGGGCCGAGGCCCTGGTCCGGGGTCGGGGTGGAGTTGCCGCGGTGGCCCGGGCCTCCGGTGTGGCCAGGTCAACCATTCAGGCCGGAATGCGGGAACTCGGGCAGGCCCCCTCGACCGACCGGATCCGCAGGCCCGGGGGGGGGCGCAAGAGGGCGCGGGATGCTCAGCCGGGCCTGTTGGAGGCGCTGCTCGAATCGATCGAGAGCGACCCGTCCCTGCCTCTCTCCTGGATCAGCAAGAGCGCCCGCCAACTGACCCGGGACCTGCAGGCGAGGGGCTTTTCCGTGAGCCGGCAACTGGTGGCCGAGCTCCTCCGGAAGGAAGGCTTTCTGCTCCAGCCAGGGGGGGGACCCGGTCCGGCAACGGCAGAGTTCCGCTACCTGGGCGAGCAGGTCGTTGCTCACCACCGGGCCGGGCACCCGGTGATCGGTATCACCCGGGCAGGAAGTTGGGCCCCATCATTCGCGGCCGCCTGCGTCGCCGCCTGGTGGCAGGACGTTGGCCGGGCGCTGTATCCCGAGGGCGGCAAGCTCCTCGTGGTGGCTGCCAGGAGCAGATTCGAGAACCGGGAGTCCTGGGAACACTCACTCCTCGCGCTGGCCGAGGAGACCGGGCTGACGATTACGCACATCCAATACCCTCAAGGGCCTCTCCGGTGGACCCGGGCCGAGACCCACCTGAGGGTGCGGGGAAGCCGCAGCCTCCCGGGAGCCGGTCTGGCCTCGACCGACGTGGACATCCAGTGGATTGCCCCCGTGGAAGCACCCCCTGCGCGACGGGTCCCTTCCGGGAGGAGGTTGAGGCCGAAAAGACCGCACCGAGCCATGATTGAACGCCACCCCTTTCACGGGCAGCAGAATTTTACCATTCACCCGGTCATTCCCCCACTGAGCAAGAGCAACTGGAACCATTCGGATGCTTGCTCGTTATGGCCGAGTGTTGGGATTCAAGCAGTTCCTAGAGCGCAGCCGGAAACCCCATTGACGCGGTTTTCCGACTGCGCGACACCCCTGCAGACTGGAGAGAGGCCCGGCCGCAGTAGATAACCTCCTCGGGTGACGGTCTTCCGCCACCACAAATGCGCTGAACGACACGAGCACTGCTCGTCACACGGAGAAGGAAGGTAGCCTGATTGATGGAGTCTCAGATGAAACTCGCCATTTTCCGAGGTGCGGAGCCTGAGCTCTGGCATGAAGTCCATTCTCTCCGGGAGCAACTCGGGCGGCGCCAGCAGGATCTGCAGCTCTCTTTTGAGTGTCTCGCTCTGGAGCAGTCCGCCTGCAAAGCGGCCGAGGGCGAAGTTGCCCGAATTCGCCGCGAACTGAGCCTGGAGCGGGCCGACAAGTTGAAGGCACGAGCCTGGATGGCCCATGCCGAGGAGCGGCTCCAATGCGAACGCAGGTACCATTCCCGCCGCGAGCGGGCCTTTCGCGAGGCGCTGAGAGCCGAGCTGAGAGACCAGGGGCGGCTGGCAGCAAGTCTGAAGGCGGCCCAGGACCGTATTCGCGAGTTGGAGGCGCTGCTCGTTCCGAGGTCAGGGCTGCAAGTCGCTCAGGTCCGGAGGCGCACCGACCATGGCCACCGGGTCTGGGTGGACCGCTGGGCGGCCTGTTTCAGTCAGTGCTGAGCGCGCGACCTTCGGGAGGTCAGCGCCAGGGTGATTCCTCACCCGATCCGGTCCCCCACATCCTCGGCCGCCTCGATTCTCTGCTGGAGGTCATACAGGTGCTGGAAGCCCTGGTGGGTCCGCCGAACCGCCTCCATCAAAGTGGCGGGATTCGGCTGTTCGGGGTAGCCAGCCATGAGCTCCAGGCCCGTCCAGATCATGTCGAAGCCTTGAGTGATGACATCCAGGCCATGCTCGAGGAAACTCAGCACCTCGTTCTCCGGAGCGTCGCTGACTCGGCATTTCCTGCGGCGGTCCAGCTCCTTCTGGGCCCGTGCGCGGACCTGCTGCTCCTGGTCATTCACGAATTGTTTCATCGCCTCGACGACGACCAGAAACTCCTCGAAGTCGATCTTCTGCTCGACGACCTGGTTCACCGCCGTGAACAGCTCGTGCAGCTCCTCCGTGATCGGCATCTCGGCGCCTCCCTCGAGCACCGCGAAGCTTGACTGGGATACGAACCCGTCCATCCTGGGAAGCTGCGCGTGGCAGTTTTCGCACGACCGACTCAGCGGGGGGTTGTGGTGCTGGCACCGCAGGCAGAGAATGCGGGTCGCCTGATCCAAACGCTCCAGCACGCTTTGAAAGGTCTCCACCATCGCATCTACCGCGGGAACCAGGGAGTCGTAATCGGCCAGGAGGCTTGCGGCGGCTTGGCGGGTCGGACAGGCCTCCAGCTCGCGGGCAAAGTCCTTCAGCGTGCCGGAGGCACCCGCGACCTGCTCGATAAGTCCCAGGACCGTGGAAGAGCCGCGTGCGGCGGCTCTCACCTTGCCGATCTGTTTGTCAGCCTCCATCAGGCCGGCTCGGAAGTCTTCAATCGCCTGTCGATAGGCCTCCACGGGGAGCATTCCCTCGGCGAAGCCTCGCATGGCACTCCCGAGCAGGTTGAAGTCCGGGGATTTGCTCGGCCCCGAGCTCAGACGCCGGTAGGCCATGCGGCTCCCCACGTCGCTCAGCCGGGAGATCGCTTCCTCCAATTGCAGGGCCGCCTGGCTCAACCGCCCGGGGTCATCAGCAGTCTTGAAGAGCTCCAGGGCGGCTCGGTAGGCCCTGACCGACTCCTCGAGGGCCGGTAGCTCATCCCTCACGGACAGGTCACCGGCCTCCACTTCTCGACACAGGGACAGGGCCGCAGCCTGGGAAATCTCCAGGGCGGACCGGTAAGAATCCTCGCCGAGCTCGCCCGCCATTCGCTGACGGGCCATCCGAGCCAGGAGGTTGACCTGAGGGTTCTGGCTCGGCCCGGCCAGCAGGAGGTCTCTGGCCTCGAAGTCCGTCAGGCCGACCAGCAAAGCCTGGGTAGCCTGCTCAAGCTGGTCCATGCCTGCCTGCAGGTCCTGGATGCCTGCAAGCATCGCAAAACGCTCCAGGAAAGCCAGGCCGCCTCGGTAGGCGTCGTAGGCCGACAAGACGGCCGCGATCTCCGCCTGCATGGCCGACTGCATGGCCGGGCTGAGCCTCGCGACCTGGGCCGAGAAGTCTCCTCGCGCATTTTCCATGTCGGCCAGCGTGGCCTGCACGAGCCCCCCCAGGGCCTGAGGAGGCACGGCCCCCGCCTGAGCGTGCCGGCAGAGCTGCAGGAGCCGGTCCGTCCGGTTGGGGGGCTCGGAATGTTCGTCAGCCGGCATGGAGTTCCGCCCTCGAGTGCGACTCGCCAGGTGTTGCAGGTCCCGGCCGCGCACCGACTCGCGAGCAGGCCCCAGCCCGAGCATACGCGCGTCCCCATTGAACTTCCTGCCCGCTTCACAGCATGGCTGGGCGCCAACTCCAGATGCCAGCGAGTCGGCTTCACGGCTTCCCGCGGTCGAGCTCTGCTTCGCCGCGACGACGTGGCAGTCCGAAGTCGGGCCGGCCGCCGGCGCGGGTCAGCGCGAGCGCTTACTCGGCCGTCGGGAACAGGTCCCCGCTCTCGGGCCATCCCCCTCTGGCGTTCTCTGCCTGGATCAGGGCCTCCACCGCGTCGATGAACTGTCCGATGGCGTAGTCGCTGACCTGTGTTCCCGGACCGGGCTCGGAGTTGAGCACGATGGCCCAGGCCAGCTGTGGCTCCGGGTAGTAGCGCATGAACGACATCGTCCCCGGCAGCGCTCCGTCCTTGGAGATGTTCAGGATCTTCGTGCCCTGAGCGTCCACGTTGAAGCCCATCCCGAAGTAGCCCCCGCTTCCCTGGTTGAAAGGCGGGCGCGAGACCATCATTTTCACCGTCTCTTGCGTCAGAGGGCGGACGAACCCGGACGGCCCGTCGGGCCCCACGCTGTTGAGCAATCGCACCATGTCGGCGGTGGAGGCGATCAACCCCCCGCACGAGTCGTGCGCTCGCCCGTCCCAGACCCCCCCGTAGGTGGCCGAGACGATGTCGGCCGTGTCGGTGAACACGCTCTGGCCCCCCACGTCGCCCGAGCTGGGGTAGTAGCTGACCTCCCCGGGGGCGGCCCCGTCCGGCCGGGTATCGCTCACCCGCACCCGGCCCGCCCCGATCGGCAGCAGCAACCCTTTGCGCAAGATGTCGCCGTAGCTCTCGCCGCTCCCCTCCACCGCTTCCACCAGTCGCCCGATGGCCAGGTAGGCAACGTCGGAGTAGACATAGGTCTTCCCCGGCGTGGCCCCCAGCTGGAAGCTGTTCAGGATAAAGGTCAGGATCACCGCCGCCGAAGCCGGGGGCGGGTTCCCCAGGGTGAGCGCCTGAGGCGCGTAGAGCCCCGTGACCGTATCCAGCCCGGCCGACATCTGCAGCAGCTCTTGCACGCTGATACCGGTCACCTGGTTGTCCACCGGGCTCTGAACGAACGAGGCCAGCACTCCCAGAGGGGAGAAAGGCAGGTCGTCTTGCTCGACCATGCCTGCCTGCAGCTGGATGAGCAGCGTCACGGCCGCAAACGACTTGGAGCAGCTGGCCAGTCGGAACAGGTTGTCCGGCTGCACCGGGATTTGCTGGCTGTCGTTGTAGGTCCCGTAGCCATAACCGCGGTGGATCAACAGCCGCCCCCCCCGTGAGAGCGAGAACGAGCCTCCGGGAATCTCAAAGCGCTGCATCAGCGCCTGCACTCTGGTCTCGAAGTGGGCAAAGTCGTCGTCGCTCAGGAGCGAAGTGCCCTTTGGGACCGGCAGCGGAGCGGGAGCGAGCACCGGCGGCAGGTTGGGCACGAATTGCAGCACCTGGCCATTCTCCGAGACCCAGACGGCCCCGTCCAGCCCGACCGCAATACCCAGCGGGTTGGTGAAGGTGCCGAACGAGCCCAGCAGGCTGCCGCGCGCGTCGTAGCGCAAGACCCGGGTGGCGGTCAGCACGTACAGGTTGCCGGCCCGGTCCAGGGCCACCGCCCGGGGAGCACTCACGGCAAAGTGGCGCAGCGAGCTCCCGTCCAACGAGAGCACTTCGATCTTATTGGCTCCCTGGTCGGCCACGTAGATCTGCCCGGCCCGGCTGATGGCCAGCCCGGCCGGGTCGCTCAGGATCTGGTTGCCAAACTTTTTTCCTGCCTCGTAGGCGCCCCTGGCCTTATTGAAGTTGAATGCCTGGATCGAGTTCTCGGCCAGGTCGCTCACGTAGAAGCTGCCCCCGGCATCGGCCGCGACGCCGCCGGGATTCTCCGGGCCGTTCAGCGTTTGCGGTTTGGAGCCGACCACCCGCACCTGGGTGCTGCCACCGTCGGCAGCCATGATCGTCCCCGCGAAATCGCTGCCGGCCACCCGCACATCGCTGAAAGCGGCGGTGCTCAGATTGCCCAGCGACTGGCCCTGCGGGGAGAACCGCGCGATGGCCGTCCGGGCGCACACCAGCAGCTCGTCGCTGAAGGGCACCGTGGCCAGACCGGCAGCGTCGGGCACATTCAGGGTCAGCCCTTGCGTGTAGACGCTGGCCAGCACGGGAAGATCCAGGTCGGTGCGCAGCAGCGACTGGATGGGAGCCACCCCGGTGGCCCGGATCTGGGAGGCGTCATAGACGATGACCTGGCTGACCAGCGGTGGCAGAGACTTGAAGTGATACCTGCCCTCGGCGTCCGTGGTCACGAACAGGTTTGCGCCCGGCACCGAGACCTGCACGTTGGCCACCGGGGTCAGACCGTCGAGCACCCTGCCCTGGAGCGAGCCGCTCACCCCCTGATTGGCCTGGTGCATCTTCGCCTGGCTGGAAAGCCCCAGCCCGCTCACGCGGATGCGATAGCTCCCGGCCGGCTCGCTTCCCACCGTAGCGTTGCGCAGCACCCGCTGCTGATCGGCGAGCTCGCTGAAGGCCGAGGTATCCGGCGTGGGCCGGGGGGTGTCGTCCGCCTCCACCTCCCAGGTCAGCGCGGCCGGATCCACCGGCGTGAAGCGACCCAGAGTGTCCACCCCCACCGCCCGCATGGTCAGCGTGTCCTCGTCTCGAAGCGACACCTGGTCGGGGAACAGACTGAGGCGCACCGGCGGCCCTGCCTCGGGCGAGAAGGCCGGCACCTCCACCAGCGCTCCCGGCGGGTCCACTCGCAGGAAGTGTCGTCCCGGAGCCGCCTTCAGGAGGAACTGCCCATCGGGTCCGACCGCCACGCTCTGGCCCGAGCCGAGTAGGGTCACCCGCACACCCGAGACCACCGTGGAGCCCTCGCTCACCGCCCCTTCCACCACCGAGATCAGCCCGCTGCTCGAGCGAACCAGCCGCCCGCTGATCTCGGCCGTCCGGGCCGGGGGAGGAGCCGGCAGCGTTCCGTTCGCGGGCGTGCTCTCAGAGCAGCCATAAAAGAGCAAGGTGATCACCAGGAAACAGAAGAGGCGGCGCATTCGAGCTCATTCCGGCACCTCGCTGACATTCCTGTCCTGGCAGGCCTGGAGGCGCCCTTACGACTCGAGCAGGCTGCGCAGCATCCAGGCCGTCTTCTCGTGCACCTGCAAGCGCTGCGTGAGCAGATCGCAGGTCGGCTGGTCGCTGGCTGACTCGGCGATCTTGAAGACCTCGCGAGCCGTCCTGGCGACCGTCTCGTTCCCCTCGACCAGCAGCCTGATCATCTCCTGAGCTCTGGGAACCGAGTCTTCCTCTTTGATTGCCGAGAGCTGACTGAACAGCTTGAAAGTGCCGGGGGCCACGCAGCCAAGCGCTCGAATGCGCTCGGCGATCAGGTCGACCGCCAGGGCGAGATCGTCATACTGGGTCTCGAACATGACGTGCAGGGTCTGGAACATCGGGCCGGTGACATTCCAGTGGTAATTCTGGGTCTTGAGGTAAAGCGTGTAAGTATCTGCGAGGACCCGCGACAATCCCCCGGCGATCGCTTCTCGCTTGCCCGGCTCGATGCCGATATCGATGCTCATCCTGGTATCCATAAGCGCACCTCTTGCTTGAGATCGCTCCAAACACGTCCAGGCGCCTGGAGCTCATTTGTCTTCCTTCAGGCCAGGCGGCATCCTCCTGTCCTGCGGGTCGCCCGGGTTGTCCACCTCGGTCCTGTCGGATGTCGTCCCACAGCGGGCCGGGCGCCTGGTTGCGATCGTCGCGGCCGGCCCTCAAAGAGCGGGAGTCTCAGCCATCCACCTTGCGTCGAGCCAGCGGAACTCCCTTGATGATAACCCTGTGCTCGTCTTGCTTGATGCCGGTCCGGCCCCGGTCGGGCCTATTGAGAAGGTTTTCATAGCGGGCCTGCTGCTCCTCGACGCGCTGCTGCCTGGGAATCAGGCCGGGGAGTGCTTGAGCGTGTTGCTCGGCCGCCTCCCTGCGGGCTGCTCTGGCCATCAGGTAGAAGCCCAGCGCCGGTCCGCCAATCATCCCTCCCAGGGCCGCGACCAGGGCCAGCTCAGCCGGGAGAAGCCCGGGGAACAAAGTCATGGAGGCGATTGGAAGTCCGCACAGGATGAAGAGGCCGTGCTCCGACAGTCTCCTGGCATATGCTTTCTGGGCCAGCACCTCCAGGCTGTGGCTGCGCCGATATTCCTCCAGCTCGGCGCGGGCAGACTCGACCGCTTCGTGGGCCGAATCAAGCTCTTCGTCCCCGGTCAGTCGGCGCACGGCCGCTGTGAGGCTGGCGCAGGTCACGGGATGAGCAGGGTTCAGTCGCATGGCTGAAGCTTACCCGCCCGCCCTCAAAAAATACTTGTCAGGGGCAGGCCAGCTCGCGAATCAGGCTCAGCAGACGCTCGGCCTGCTCGATGCCGGTCAGCGGGCTCATGAATACCGCTCGAAGGTAGAGCTGTCCGTTCAGTCGTGCGGTGCCGATCGAGGCCTCGCCGGAGCGGTTGACCAGGCCTCGCAGGCGCTGCTGCAGGGCGTCGAGATCCCCTCCATGTCCCGGGGGCAGATAGCGAAAGCAAACGATATTGCTCTGGGGCTCCACCAGCAACTCGAAGTCGTGGCAGGCTCTCACCCTGGTTGCGAAGGCCCCGGCCAGGTCGTGAGTGAAATCGATATAGTCGCGGAAGAATTCCTCCCCATAAAGCTGCAGTGCCATCCAGGCCGAAAGCCCCATGTTCCGCTTGCTGCACTCCAGGGTGCGCAGCGCCCCCTGATACCATGGCTCTTCGTCTCCCTCTCCGAAGAGGTAATCAGCTTTCTGCTTGAAGGTTCGATAGCAGTCGTCCTTGCGGCGGAAGAGGATGGCCGTGGTGGTCAGGGGCATCGCCATCGTTTTGTGCAGATCCCAGGCCACCGAGTCAGCCCGCTCGATACCCCTCACCCGATCTCGATAGCGCTGGCTCAGCAGCACCGAGGCACCGTGGGCCCCATCCACGTGCAGCCACAGCCCGTACCTGTGGCAGAAGTCGGCCGCCACCTCCAGCGGGTCGTAGGCTCCGGTGCTGGTGGTACAGGCGCTGGCCGAGACCGCCAGCGGCGTCAGGCCCTGATCCAGAGCCTGGCGGTAGGCCACCTCCAGCGACTGCCGCGACATGCGAAAGTGCTCATCCACCGCCACGCTGGTGGCTCCGCGGCTGCCCCAGCCCATCACCTGGGCCGCTCGCCGCACGCAGTAATGGGCCTGCTCAGAGACCAGGACGGTGGGGCGCAGATTCTCACGCATCCCCTCTTCCCAGCAGTCGTAGCCGGCCATTGCCTGGCGCGCCGCCAGCAGTCCCGTCAGGTTGCCCAGCGACCCTCCGTTGGTCAGAGCGCCCCCCGCGCTCCCAGGCGGGTAACCGATTCGCTCGGCCAGCCAGTCGACCAGCAGGCTCTCCAGAGCCGCGCTGACCGGCCCCATCTCAAAGACCGCCGAGCTGTTGTTGAGCAGCGCCACCACTGCCTCGCACCAGGCGCAAAGGGGCAAGACCGGCACCACCTGGGCACAATAAAAGCCTGGATGGTGCAGGTGATGGGCCGCCGCCAACACCGCCTCGAGCTGGTCGGCCAGCGAGCCGCTGCCCGGCTGGAGGCTGGACTGGAAAGCGTCCCTGAGCAGTTGGGGGTCGAAACTGCTCAACACCGGTATCGACCCGCGCGCGGCCTCGCTGAGATACCTCGTCAGGCGCTCGAGCACAATCTGGCCCTGGGCTTGAAAGCCCTCCGGCCGGTAGGCTTCCTGCAACAGCTTGCTGGGGACTGGCACATTCCCGCTCATTGGCCTTCAGCCCATTCCCGGTCGCGCTCCGAGAACCTCCGGCGGTCCCGGCAAAGCCGGCTGTCCGCGCACGCCCAGAAGCGCCCCCAGCGCACCCGGGTGGTTGCCAAAGTCGAGCCTGCTCACCTGTCCCAGCCCGGCCGACTGCATCCAGGCCCTGACCTGCTCGCTCGGGTGCACGACCCCGTTTCTGGTTCGCAGGGCCAGGTGCAGCGTATAGAGCGAGCGAGCCAGCTCGGCCTTCGGGCTGCCTTCGGCCAGCGCGTCCACCACCAACAGGGCCCCGCCGGGTCTCAAGCTGGCAGCCACCCGTTGCAGCAGCCGGGCGGCCCGGTCGGCCGGCTCCAGGCGCAGCACGTTGGCGATGATGGCCAGGTCAAACGACGAGTCCTCGAACCTGGCCTGGTGCATGTCCTGCTCCAGGCGCTCGCACCTCTCCCGCATTCCCATGGCGGCCGCCTGCGCCTCAAACACGTCCAGCACGCTGGGCAGGTCGTTGCCCACCACTCGGGCCTGCGGGAAGCGCTCGGCCACGGTCAGGCTCCAGATCCCCGAGCCGCAGCCCACGTCCAGGATGCGGGTCGGGGCGACAGGCAGGCTCCGGGCCAGTATCCGGGCCGCCGAGCCAAACAGCCTGCCCAGGTCGCCCACGGCTGAGCGATAGGCCGCCGCTTGCGTCTCGAGACTGCTGTCCATGGCGACCAGCGGCTCGCCCGAGCGCAGGTAGCTCTCGGTGTGTCCCCACAGGGCCAGGTTTGCCTCCAGCCCGGCTGGCAGCAGCCGGATCAGCTCGGCCAGCTCGCGGGTGCCCCCGTAGGCCTCGTCCTGGCGCCAGGCCAGCCCCAGCGCCACCAGCACGTCCAGCACGCGGGTGGTGGCCCGGGGGTCAAGCTCGAGCAAGCCGGCCAGCTCCTCGGGCCGATGAGGCTTCTGGTCGGCCAGACAGCCCAGCAAGCCGCTGCGGGCAGCGGCGCAGGCAGAGAAAGACAATCCCAGCAGGTCCATCGTCTCACATTGCATCTTCATCCTCCTCAGGCGCTCCCGGCCGGTCACCACAGGGCCCTCCCCGGCCCTGCAGGTCAGCGGCCAGCGTTTTCATGGCCCAGCCCACGGCCAGGCCGGCCTGTCGTCCATCCAGGCCAAAATCGTCGCGCAGGCATCGCCAGGCTTCGGCGCTCAGCAGGTGCTTGATCAGCCCGCAAACCATGCTCACCTCCTCGGCCTTGAGGCCGGCGGTCAGATCGCCGAGCAACTGCCTGACCAGAGCCACCCGCTGGGGGCGGCTGGCGGCTCTCAGCTCGGCGCTGGGACCGGCCTGAAGCGAGGCCTCGATCCACGGTGCGTGCCGATCGAAGGCCTGGAAGAGCTTCTCGGGATAGTCCCAGAGCTGCTGCAGCGTGGTCGGCGGCTCCGGGAAGGCCCGGGTGGCGACCCAGGCGTGCAAAGCCTCCAAGAGTGCCCCCCGAGAGCCAAAATGCCGGTAGATGGTGCGTGGGGCCACCCCGGCCCGCCGGGCGATCTCCTGCAGCGAGAAGTCGCCCGGACCGCTGGCCACCATCTGCTCCCCCAGGGCCCGGAGGATCAGCTCGCGGGTCTCGAGAGCCTGGCGCTCGCGCAGGGGGCTGTGGTAGGACCGATTTTTTGATGGCAGAGCCTTGCTTTTCATGTCACAAAATGATACAAGAATACAGAGAGTCTGTCAAATGCGGAGGCCGTCATGCTGGTGAGACTGGACCAGGTGGGCAAGAACGACGTCCCCACGGTGGGCGGCAAAGCGGCCAATCTCGGGGAGATGCTGCGGGCCGGGATCGCGCTGCCGCCGGGCTACTGCCTGACGGCCGAGGCCTATCGCTGTTTCGTGGATCGCTCGGGTCTGTGGCCCGGAGTGGAAGCAGCGCTCCGGGAAGTTGCCCGCGCCGACCTCAGCCCGACTGCCTGTCAGGCCGCCTCCAGCCACATTCGAGAGCGCTTCGAGGCCTCGCCCCTGCCCGACCAGGTGGCCGCCTGCCTGGGCCAGGTCATGCGCGAGCTCGGGCCCGACACTCCCCTGGCCGTGCGCTCCTCGGCTACGGCCGAGGACCTGGCCGAGGCCTCCTTTGCCGGCCAGCAAGAGTCTTTCCTCAATGTGCGCGGAGAAGAGTCCGTGGCCCGGCACGTCTTACTTTGCTGGTCTTCTCTTTGGACCGCCCGCGCCATCGCCTATCGGGCCAGACAGGGCTTTGGCCACGCCTCGGTGGCTCTGGCCGTCGTGCTCCAGGCCATGGTCGTCCCCGAGGTCGCCGGCGTCCTCTTCACCGTGAATCCTCTCAGCGGCCGCACGGACGAGATGCTGGTCAACGCATCCTGGGGGCTGGGGGAGGCCATCGTCTCGGGCCGGGTGACGCCGGACAGCTTCCGTCTCGCCCGTCGCGGGCTGCGCCCCATCCGCCAGGCCACGCTGGGCTCGAAAGAGCACAAGATCGTACCCCGAGCCGAAGGAGGAACGCGCACCGAGCCGGTTCCCCCCGCCGATCAGATCAAGCCCTGCCTGGAGAAAAGGGCGCTCCTGGGGCTGCGCGACCTGGGAGAGCGAGTGGAGAGCCACTATGGCTCACCGCAAGACATCGAGTGGGCCATGGTCGGGCCCCGGCTCTACCTGCTGCAGACTCGTCCGATCACGGCCGTCTGCGCCCGCCCTCGCCCGCTTTCTGGTCTGCGTCGGGCCATCCAGGACGACATCCTGGAGCATTACCCCGATGCTCCCTTTCCGCTCGAGTGCCTGGCCGTGACCGAAGGCTATGAGCAGTTGCAGCACATGGTGCGCATGCTCGGGGTCAGGTTGCCACCGGCCGAGAGCATCATCCGCATGGACGAGGAGGGAGTGTGCCAGGTCGATCCTGCCACCCCTGTGCCCACCATGGCCCTGCTGGCTCTTCCCTGGCGGGTCGCCAGCCTGCTGCGCCTGGATCCTGGACAGTGGCGGCGTCCGGACCTGTCCAGGCTGCAGGCCTTCCCCCTCGAGCAGGCAGAGGACCCGGCCCTGGCCGCCCACCTCCGGGCTGCCCTGGACCTGGCCGCCCGGACTGCGCACACCCGCTTTTGCGATGTCATCGCGCCCATGATGCTGCGGGGGGCGTGGCTGGCTCTCCTGGCCAGGCTGGCCGGCCAGCGCGCCGATCCGTTCCTGTGGCTGGGTGGCCTTTCGACTCGAACCATCCAGATCGAGCACGCCCTTCAGGCCCTGGCCGACACGCTCCCGGATGACGGGCGAGCCCGCGCCTCCCTGGACAGCCACGACCTGGAAGGCCTGCGCTCGGCCCTGGCCGGCCTGCCCGCGGGCCAGACCTTCCTGGGCAGCCTGGAAGCCTTCTTGCGCGATCACGGAGCGCGCGCCATGCAGGCCTACCTGCCTTTTGCCCACCGTTCCTGGCGAGAATCGCCGGCCGCTTTCCTGGCCACTCTGGCCGCGGTGGTGCGGGCAGGCACTCCCGGGGCTGCGGAGCGACGCTTCCAGGGCGCTCTCGAAGCCTTCGAGCGATTGCACGGCCAGGTGGCCCGGCGGCTTGCGCCCCCGCTCCGAGGCTGGTTTGAGAGGACGCTGCAGGGCTACCGAGCGGGGCACGTGGCTCGGGAAGAAACCCTTTATGCCGTGGAGGAAGCCTTCGTGCAGGCTCGACGCGCTGCGGACGAAGCCGCTCGCCGACTGACAGAGCGGGGCATCCTGAGGCAGCCCGAGGACATTCGTTTGCTGCGAGCTGAGGAGCTTTGCGGTCTGCTTGGCGGCCAGCTCGACCCTGGCCTGGAGCGGCGCCTGGACCGGCGGCGCGAGCGAAGGGCTGCGGCCGAGGCAGCCTGGGCCAACCTGCGCCGCCCGGCCGAGGTGACCGGCGCCGACTGCCTGACCGGAGTCGCCGGCAGCCCGGGCCTGGCGACCGGTCCGGCTCGAGTCATCCGCGGCGTGGAGGACTTCGAGCGCCTGCAAGCGGGAGATATCCTGGTCTGTCCGTTTACCGACCCGACCTGGACCCCGCTCTTCTCCCTGGCCCGCGCCGTCGTAGCGGATACGGGAGGCCCCCTGTCTCACGCGGCCATCGTGGCCCGCGAGTATGAGATCCCGGCCGTTCTCGGAACAGGCGTCGGCACCAGCTGGGTGGCCGAGGGAGAGCAGCTCGAGGTGGATGCCTTTCGCGGTCGGGTGCGCCGGCTCGCGAGCAACTCCTCCGGACAGCCGGGCGCGGAAAGGCCCGGGCCCGGCCCCGAGGGGGGCACTTGAGCCGGGTCGTTGAGCTCGAATCGGGACAGCACGCCTAAGGCCTCGTGATCTGGTCGAGCATGGGGCTGGGAAACCGCGGGTAGCGCGCGTCGTCGTCCTTCTGGAAGATTCCGCAGGCCTCCAGCTTGCCCAGGCCCTGGGCCAGCTTCCTCTCGATGCCCTGGTTGAAGGCTCCGGTCAGGATCGACAGCCGCTTGACCTTCAGAAGCTTGCAGGTCTCCACGATCTCCTGGGCGGCGCTGGGCACGTCTGAGATGTCGTCCCCGCTGAAGTACCAGAAGAGTCCGAGAGTGTCCAGGTCGTGCCCCTGGAGCTCGAGGCCGAGCCGCTGGATGGACTTCTCCACGAAGCCCCCGGTGACCAGGATGAAGTGACGGGTCGGCCCGCCCCGCAGGGCGGCCGCGATCGGCGCCACCTGGTCCGGCTTGAGGGCGCCCACGGGTCGCCCTCCGCTGGCGCTCCTGGAGGGTCTGGAGGATCTCCAGGCTGTCCGTCTCCACCATGGGCGGGAGAGCTGCCTGCAGGGGCAGATTGCGGTCCGACGCGGAAGCCGGGTTGAACCACTGGCTCGAGCCCACCGCCATGATGCGCATCGCGTTGCCTGACTGCTCGGTGACCATCCGCAGGCGCGTGCCGGGATAGCGCGGCAGGAACCTGTAGTCGGCTCCGGGCTTCTTTTTGAACAATCCCCCCATAAGCGATGGTTCGCCGGGCGAGCCAGAATTCCGCTCGGGAAAGAGTCGCCCGGGATTGAACATCCCTCACAGGGACTCGGGTGTGCGAGCACTTTCTCAGGATGGCAGGCAGTCCACCCCACCCCCTGGCAAATCACGTTATCACGTTCGTGCTCGAGTGAGCGAACCGACAAAAGAGCTGGGCGAGGCTCAAACGAACGGACCCCTGTCGTGCCTGGATTTCCTCCGGCATCACCTGGACAGGCTCGATCCGGTCAAATCCTCAGCGCCGCTTGCTGACCCTGACCCCGCCCACGATCACCGAGTCCTCCTGCTCATCCAGGGTTCGGCCGTTCCCCTGCAGCATCGCTTCCATGGCCCGCTCCAGGCTCTCGCCCACGATCATCGACTGCAGCACCCGGATCAGGCATTCGCCCGCATCGCGACCCTCCAGCAGGCCGAGCGCCCGGGCCTGGCCCAGGCTGCCCAGCACCCGCCAGGCCTGGTCCGGACCCAGTTGCCCCAGGATCCGCATGCCCTCGCTCGAGGCCGCCGCCAGCATCTCCACGGCCGCGCCCTGCAGGCTCAAGAGATCAAGCCTTACTTCGCTCCCCTCGCGGGTGGCTTGCAGGCGAAGGTCTCGAATGCCCAGCGCCTCTCCGGGCCCGTCGTTGGTCCACTGCTTCGGTTTCACCGCAAAGCGAAGCTGCACCGTGCGTCCGCTGTAAGCCGACAAATCCACCGACCGCTGGCTCCAGTCCGCGCTCAAGCCGGGAAACTGTGCCAGGCTGGTGTAGCTCTGCCCGTCCACGCTGATCTCCAGGCCGGCCACATTGTCCTGCACGCGAAGATCATGCTTTTCTGAGAACTCGACCTTCACGTCCGTCAGCCCGGCCAGCGGCAGGGGCGGCGTGGTCAGGTGCTGCTCCAGCGGGGCACCGATGAACAGACGGTCGATCCAGGCCGCCCCCTGCTGGCTCCAGCTGCCCACGGCCGCCCATTCCGGCTGGCTCCGGGCCAGCTTTTCGGCCGCTTCCAGGGCCTCGGGGTCGGTCCCGGCCATCTGCAGATAGAGCTCGGACGCCTTCAGACCGGAGGTCTCAGCCAGCCGGCTGGCCAGGGTGAAGAGGCGGCTTCGTTGGGCCAGCTCGGTTGGCCCCTCGGAAGAGATCAGCGGCCAGGCCTCGACCGCCTGCTCCACTCCGCAGCTCGAAGCCAGCGCAATCATGGCCTCCTGGCGCTGAGGGAAGTCCGGCTTGCCCAGCTCGGGGGATAGACCCGGCCAGAGCTTGAGGGCCTGGACGCTGTCGCCCAGCTTCTCACTCAGCTCGCCCAGGGCCAGCATCGACTCCGAGCTGCCTGCGGCCGCTTCCAGGGCCCGGGCCACCAGGCTCGCGTCCATGGTTTCCTCGAAGACTGTCCGCTGGGGAGCCGAGGCAGCGCTCCGCCCCACCACCTTCAACCCGGCCAGCTCGAAGGCGTTGCCCGGCCCGCTCTCGTCCCAATGCTCAGGGGCCACCCGCAGGCGCAGTTGCACGGTCTTGGAGAGATAAGCCGAGAGGTCCACCTCCTGGTCGGCCCATTCGGTGCGCTGGGCTCCCTGGAATCTGGCCAGCGCGGTCCAACTCCTCCCCTCGTCGGCGGAGATCTCTAACTCGGCCTTGTTCTTCTCGGTGCGCAGGTCGTGTCTGGCGGCGAAGACCACTCTGGCCGAATCCAGGTCGGTCAGCCGGATCGGCGGTGTGGTCAGCTCGTTCTTGAAGGGGGCCCCGATGAAGAGGCGATTGCTCCAGACGGCACCGCGCTGGGGATCGCGGCGGGTCTCCCAGACTCCCTCCCTGGTCCAGGAGGGACGTCGGGCCAGCATGCCATCCAGGGCCGCCGTGGCCCGCTCGTCCAGGGGCTGGCTGCAGAGGTTGCGGTAGACCGGCTCCAGGTCGGCCAGGCTGGCCCCTTCGGGAGCTGTTCGGGCGGCGATCTCCAGCCAGCGCACGCGGCTCAGCTCGGCTCCGCTGCCTTCGTCGAGCAAAGGCCAGGCGCTGGCCGCAGCTGCCGGACCCATCCAGCCGGCCAGCTCGCTCAGCGCGCCGGCTCGCTCCAGCAAACGCTCCGGCCGACCCAGCAAGAGCGGCCACAGCTCCAGAGCCTGGCGCGCATCCTTTGCTCTGGCGCTCAACTGGCCCAGCGTCTGCAGCGCCTCCTCGCGATGCTCCCGGGGCATGTTGGACAGCCCCTCCAGGGCCCGATCCCAGAGCTCGCCGGCGCAGCCCAGAGGGGTGCTCACCGGCCCCCACGCTGTCTCACCCTTCAGTTTGAGGCTCTGGACCGAGAGCGCCACTCCCGGGCCGTCCTCGTTCCACACTTTCGGCACGACCGCAAAGCGCAGCCGCACCGTCTTGCCCGCGTGGCGCGACAGGTCGAGTTGCAGGTTTTTGCGTTCTGAGGAGGTCCCCTTCAGCTCGATCAGGGTGCTCCAGCGGGGATCGGGCCCATCCTCGGCCAGCTCGATTCTGGCCAGGTTGCCATCCACGCGCAGATCGTGGCGCTCCGACAGAGTCAGCTGCGGCGAGCGCAGGTGGGCCAGCGAGAGCGGGGGGCTGGTCAGCTCGTTCTGGGTGGGGGCACCGATGTAGAGCCGGTTGCTCCAACCCTGGTCGCTCGCGTCCCAGGCCCCCACGCTGTGCCACTCCGGCTGCTCGGAGGCCACCTGGCGCAGTGTGTCCAGGCTCTCTTCGGAGAGCTGCAGCGCCGACAGCTGCCGGGTGCGCTTGAGCAGCGTCTCCAGCGGCGTCCGGGGCGCCGACAGATGGGCCACCAGGGCCAGCTCCCGGGCCTGATCGGCCCCCGTCAGCCTGGGCCAGATCTGCCCGGCGGCGCTCGCGCCCATCCGCGAGGCCAGCTCGCCCAGGGCGCTCCAGTCTTGCTCCGGAGCAAGCTTACTCAGCTCCAGGGCCTGGCGGGCTCCACCCGCCTGGACCGCAAGGCGAGCCAGGGCCGGCAAGCGGGCAGCTTCGTCCAGCAAGCCCTCGGGAGAGGCCAGACCCTTCTGGCTCAGCAGCTCGACGGTCTGGCTCAGGCTCTGGCCGGTGAGCTTGAGGTCCGAGATGGCCAGCGCCTCACCCGGCCCGCTGTTGTCCCAGTGCTCCGGCCTGACCACGAAGCGCAAGTGCAGCTTCTTACCGTCAAAGGCCGACAGGTCCACCGACTCGGCCGTGGGCCCACCCAGGGCTCCCGGGAAACTGGCCAGCTGGCTCCAGGTCTGCCCGTCCGCGCTGGCCTCCAGCAGTGCCCGGTTCTTGTCCACTCGCAGGTCGTGCTGTTGGGTGAACGAGAGCTTGCAGCCGGTCAGGTGGGCCAGCGAGATCACCGGCAGCTCCAGGCTGTTCTGGGGGCTCGCCCCGATGTACAGCTTGTTCACCCAGCGCCCGTCCGAAAGCTCCCAGTCGCCCTCCTTCTTGAGGGCCAACTGAGCCGATAGCTCGCTGAAGGCCTGCAGCTGAGCGTCGTCCAGGTTGGCCTGGCGCAGCCTCCGGTAGGTTTCCAGGCTCTGCTCGGGCCAGGTTTGCTCGGCCAGCTTCAGCCTCTCTAGTCGCTCGGCCCAGGTCGAGGTTTCCCGGGGCGAGGCCAGCTCGGCGTAGGCCGCCCGGCCCTTCTCCCAGCCTTTCTGCTCGACCATCTGCTCGAGCGTCTGGCGGCGCTCGGCGAAATCCGGCCGGGCCCGGTCGCTTGCGAGCAGCTCGCCCCAGGCCGTCACGGCCTGATCGGCGTTCTTGAAGCGGGCCGCCAGGGCTTTCACCTCGGGGTAGCTCTCGGGCTCCAGCGCCACCAGCTTCGTCATTCCCTCCAGGGTCGGCTTCCAGGGCTTGAGCTCGCCCGCCAGCGCCAGCAGACCCTGTCCCGGCGGCATGGAAGCGTAGATTGCGGTCCAGCCTGCGGGATCGAGCCCCGCGCGCCCCAGCAGCTCGCGCGACGACTCCAGCGCCACGGCCCGGAAGGGTAGATTCTCCTGCTTGCAGTGGCGCCAGGCCTCCAGGGCCGGCTGTCCCGCTCGAGCGAGCCTGGCCAGCTCCCCGCCTCGCAGGGCAAGCTCCGGCCCGAGCTCTTCGGCCGCCTCCACCGCCCAGGCCGGCGAGACCGTCACCAGCTGCCGGAAGGTTGCCTGGCGAGCCGCATAATCCTTGCCTTCCAGCGCCGCCAGGGCCCGCTCGGCCAGCTTCAGGTCGCGCGTATCGGCCACCGCCTCGCGCCAGTGGTCCTGGTGATAGCCCTGCTTTCGGCCCAGCTCCAGGGCCTTGACCGCCATTTCGGGCTGAACCGACCGGGCCAGAGCCTGCAACTCCTCCGCCGTGGGCTGCAGGGGAGCCTGCTCGGGCGTGTTGCGCAAGACGGCCGGGTAGAGGGTGGCCAGGTGCGGTCCCATCAGCAGCCCGGCCAGCTCTACGCGCTCGGACAGGGGACGCGAGCTGCCATCCTGGCGCACCAGCTCCCAGGCCTGCTCGGCTTGCTTCCCGGCCAGCCGACGCATCCGCTCGGCTTGAGACTTGAGCAGCTCCAGCTCTCGGGTGGGCGGGGCGCAAAGCTCTCTTTGCTGCAGATTTCTCAGCCGCAGCCCCTGGTGCGACACCTCCACCGGTGCCTCGGGGGCAAGCCTGGCCGAGGAGAGATAGGTGGCCAGCGGCGTCCCGGTGGAGAGGGCATAGCCCTGCTCGGCCAGCCCCTTCAGGCTTTTGGCCAGCTCGGGACGGGCCAGCTTGCCGGCCTCGAGCTTACCCTGCTCGAAGGCCTTGAAGAGCTCGCTCTCCCGCTCCGCCGTCGGTCCCTGGCTCAGGGCCAGGTAAGCCAGGTAAGCCGCCCCTGGCGCGTGGGTGGCCGCCAGAGCTTGCCCCAGCGCGCCGTCCGAGAGCTGCTCCGGCGAACCGGCGTGAAAGGCGTGGAACAGCCCCAGTCGCTCGGCGCTCTCCAGGGGTATCCACTGCTCGCTCGCCAGGCGCACGCGCACCTGAGGGTCGTCTTTCTTCAGCTCCTGGGAGACCTTCTCGGGATCGGCCGATTTCCAGGTCTTTTGAAACAGCCAGTTGCGCCCCTGCACCTCGAAGCTGGCCCCGCGCTCGGCCAGTTGCTGGGCCAGCGCCAGCGGGGGAGGCATCCCGGCCTGGGTCCCCCCCGAGCTCTCGGCCCGGGCCGACCCCACCTCCACCTGATCAACGCTCGCCGATGCCGCCGACCGCAGCAGGGCGGGCGCATAAAAGTCCGGGCTGATGACGGGTCGGATCGGCACCGATTTAGCTTAGGTCAGAGCCCTGAAAGGCGACCAAAAATCAAGCCAGGCGTGGCAACTTCGCCCGAAGCGATTCGCTGGGAAGGAGCCCGCGCTCCCTGCCCGGGAGCGGGGGGTAGAGGAGGAAGAGTTCGCTCGCTTCACGCAGGGGAGCACCGTGACCGTGCAGCGCCTTCATTTCGTCCTCGGCATCCTCTGCGCCGTCCCGCTTTTCCTCTGGTCTTCGAGCGGCTTGCTCAACGCTCTGCCGAGATCGGTCACCACCGGAACGCGCTATGAGCCTCTTCAGATCGAGCGACTCCGGATCAGCCCGCAACAGGCCGTGGAAAGCGCTCGTCGCCTGGCCGGACAAGATGTGTTGGTGTCGGCGATGACTTTGCAGCAGGCAGACGGGCAACTCGTCTGGCTCCTGGTGGTTGGAGGGCGCAGCTTGAGTGTGGACGCTGAGAGCGGAGTCGCTGCCTGGCCTGCGCCCCCCGGGGCACTGTCGACCTACTTCACGCAGGCCCACTACTTCGCCTTTGCCGGACCGCTTCGACCGCTGCTCCTGGTCGGGGCGACGGCAGGGTTGCTGGCTTTGTTGGCAACCGGCCTGACTCTGGCCCTTCGGCGCTGGCGTCGTGGTTGAGACGGGCAGTCGAGGACGGGCTCCCTTCTGGCTCCCTCGGCTCAAGCAAACGATGAACCGGCTCAGTCGCGTTTGCGGACCTGCACTCCGCCCACGATCACCTTCTCCTGATCCTCGCCGATCTGGCGCTCAGGTTTGAGGTCTGCCTCCGAGTCGAGCAGGTCGGCCATGCGAGCTTTGAGATACCACGCCTCGTTCTTCAGGCTGCCCAGCGTGCCGAGCGGTAGAGTCTTCTCCTCCCCCGTGATGATCCGGACGTTGAGCTGGTTCTTCTCCCTGTCGAGCTTGACGTCGCGAACCCCGGGAACGAGCTCGCTCCGGCCCGTCCCGAGATCCCACACGGCGACATCGATCGGTCCCCCCTGTCGAGTCGGGCTCGAGCGAGCAACGAAGTAGGCCGCGTCTTGGGTAACCTCACCCTGGAAATGCCCCTGTTCCGGCGCTCCAAACCGATTCGACTCGGGGACCACCAGCGGCCCGATCAGGCTCGATTCGCCGCTCGCTCGATTGTAGGTCCACAGCTCGGGGGCCTGTTTCCACTGGACTACAGCGCTCTTGTCACGCCCGTTGTATCCCGTGTGAGATTGCCAGGATCGCCAACTGTCCTTGCCCTTCAGCCAGTCGGAATTCTCGACAAAGCGCTCCAACTCGGTCGTGGAAGCGTCGCGCAGGAAGCCGACCCCGTTGACACGCGCGCGCAAGCGCTCGTCGTACAGCTCCGGGTAGGCCTCGGAGAAGGGGACGAGCCGGGGATCTTTCTCCTGACCCGGCCGGAACAAATAGACATCTGAGCCCACTTTGGCCGAGCTGGTCATCACGGCCAGGCTGCCGTCGGACAGATACTCCAGGTCCTCGATCGGCTGGCTCAGTTGCAGCCAGGGCTGCAACCCGTGCTTCCTGGTGTAGCGCAGGACCCGATCGTTTTGTGCGATGGCCACGCTGTTGTCGGGACCGACGTCGAAGGCGCCCGCGTCGGGCGGCAGGGCGGTCAGGACCTTTTGAGGGATCCACCCGCGCCGCCGCATGGCAGCCGGTAGCTTGCCCAGGAGCCCTTTGCGCAAAGGGACGTCCAGCAGGTAGCTGGGCCCGCTCCAGCTCTTATCCCCCGAATAAAGTCCCCTGTCCTTGAGATCCTGAAGGTCGCTCTGGCGGCGCTCTTCCTTGCGGACATCATAAAACTGACCCACCACGAAGGTCCCGTCGCTGTTGACCGAGCACCCGCTGGCAGAGCTCAATACGCTCGTTCCAATGGCGATCTGCTCGGACTCGGAGCCCGGCACCGTCAGCGTCCAGTAGTGCTCGGAGGGGCCAAAACAGCCTCCACCCCCGGATTGGTGACGAATTTCGACCCCCGTGTCGCGACTGGTGTCGCTGTTGGCTGTGGAGGAGCGTCCGTAGTCGTCGTCACGTGGTCGGAAGACCTGCCGGATCTCCAGCAGCAGGTCGGACGGGCAGGGTTCTTTCGCGGTGCTCGTCGCCTTCGGCGCCGACAACTCGACGGTGTCTGACGGTCCGGCGGTCCGGCCGGCGACCTGGGGGCTGGCGGCCAGAAAGGGCGTCGCCACTGCAATACGGTTGACTTGCATAGGCCTGCATGGTCGCTCATCTGCCTGAAAGGAAACTGAAAGCCCGGTCCAGTCAGACAAAGACCCGAGCTCGCAGAGGTATTCTGGTCAGTCGGCCAGGGCGGCGCGCTCCCGCCGGGCGACCCGGATCAGCACCGCGAGCCCCACCGCCACGCAGGTGAGCCAGAACACCACGTTACCCCCTGAGTAGTTCCACCAGAAGACCCGCCAACCACCTGCTTGAGAGTAAAATGCCCACTTGGCCCAGATCCCGATACCGAGCGTCAACGCCAGAGGGATTCCGTAGCGAATCATCCGCCCAAGGCGATGGCTCCTGGCCGACCAGGAGGCCACGAGCTCCACGGCCAGGTGCATGGTGAAGGCGATACCGTACAGAAGAGCCTCAACCGGGTGCGCTCCAGGGTCTCGTCGCTGGACCTTCAGGTGCCCGAGCGAGACCCTTCCAGCAGGTCGAGCGTGAGGTTGCGGCCCAGATAGCCGCCCATCTCCCAGCCCAGCTGACCGACCGCCAGCGCCCCGCCCAGGGCCCCCGTGACGGCGCCACCGATGGCTCCAGCGGCCACCCCGAGCCAACCCAGTCGGTGCGTCATGGTGCCCAGGCCGCAGGTCACGAGCTCGATCTGTTTCAGGCCCTTGAGCGAGTCCTGGCCGTGCTTGCCGGCCGCGCGAGCGTGGAAGGCGTCCATCGCTTCGGGGCCCTGGCCCGCTTTGGCGCCCAGGTATCCCCCCAGGCAGGCGCCCCCGATCGTCCCCGCCAGGCCCGCGCCCAGCGCGCCCAGGATCTTCCCGGCCACCTGGGCGGCCCCGGCGGCGAGCCTGACGCCGCGCGAGGAGTCCTTGCGCGGGTAGAACATGGGGACGCGTTCGCCGCGGTGCTCATGGTGAGCCCCGGGAACTTCGTCCGGTCCACTCGCCCTGACGTCCGGCCGGCAGCGCATGAACCGCATGAAGGCCATCTCACCGCCCTCACGCAGCCCGTGGGCCTCGATGGCATCGCGGGCATACTGGCTGCAGGTGGGCGTGTAATGGCAGCAGCGCCCCCGAGCCTGATTGAACTCGCGGCTGACATAACGCTGATAGAGCGCGATGGGCGACATCGGCCCCATTTTCGCCGCCGGGGCTTAACGATTGCTGAAATCATGTTTACAAACTGGCAAACGGGTTGTCCGGCCCTCCCGTTATACTGCCGCCATGTTGACTGCCATATCGCCCACCCGAGTGTCCACTCTGCCAGCCCGCTCGAGCGCGCCCCCACCTGAGGAAAGCGGCGACCGGGTAACGATCGGCCAGCAGGCTCCTGCGGCTCCCAAGAAGTGGACCATCCTGGTCTACTCGGCCTCCGACAACGACCTCAAGAGCTTCATGCTCAGTGACCTCGACGAGGCTGAGCGGGTGGGCTCGGACGCCCAGACGAACGTCGTGGCCCAGTTCGACCACGGCCGGTCGGACGGCGCCAAGCGCTACCTGATCACCCAGAACAACCAGAAGGGGATCAACAGCCCTCCGGTTCAGGAGCTGGGCTCGACCAACATGTCGGACCCCAAGCAACTGGCCAACTTCATCCAGTGGGGGATGGAACGCTACCCGGCCGAGAATTACATGTTGATCATTTCCGACCACGGCAACGGCTGGAAAGGCGCCGCCCAGGATTACTCGCACAACGGCTGGATGAGCCTGCCCGACATCGAGGCGGGAATGAAGGAGGCCCGCCAGGCCACCGGGCGCAAGATCGATGTGGTGGGTTTCGACGCCTGCTTGATGGCCTCCGTCGAGGTGGCCCATCAGCTCCGCGACGAGGCCGATTTCCTGGTCGCCTCGGAGGAGGTCGAGGGCGGTGCCGGCTGGCCTTATCACAAGATTCTAAACCCCGACATGCTGGCCAACCTGCAGGGGCAGCTGGCCCTGCGGCTCAACCTGACCCCGCGGGAGGTCTGCCAGCACGTGGTGCGCACCGCCAAGGGCAACTCCGGCGATCTGCCCACCATGTCCGCGACCGAGCTCTCCCGACTACCTGCCCTGACCCAGGCCGTGGACGGCCTGGCAGCCGCCATCCTGACCACCCAGACCCCCATGTCCACTCTGAAATCGATCTCGAGCAGCACGCAGGGCTTCACCGATTACAAGGACCTCTACGACTTCGCCGAGCGAGTCAACAAGAGTCGCGATATCAGCGATCAGGCCCTCAAGGACGCGGCCGGCCAGGTGGTCAATAAGACCCGTGAAGCGGTGATCTTTGAGCAGCACGCGAGCAGGTTCAGCGGCGCCCACGGCCTGACCGTGGAGCTGTCCCCCACGTTCAGCCTGTCGGAGGAGCGTAGCGACAGCTACAGCGAGACGAAGTTCGCCCAGGACACTCGCTGGGCCCAGGCCGTGAGCCGCATCGCGAGTGGCGGCCCGCCCGCCCAGTCGGGCTGTTTCGGCTAATGTGCTCGCACTCTGGTCTTGCACCGTAGCGCAATCTGACGAACGCCCTGAAACACAGCTCCGGCGAAAATTCCGCGCATTCTGGCGGGTCGGGTCGAGTTGACGCCGAGCGCTTTTGCTACCGGGCCAACTTTCTCTTCACCCGCACCCCACCCACCAGCACCGAGTCACCTCGCGTCTCGACCTGGCTCTGGGGCAGGTCGGTCTGGCCCAAGATCCTGCCCAGCGCCTGCTTGTGGTCCGGCTCCATCAGCAGGGCCCGGACCAGCTCGTTCACCATCCGGTCGGCCTCCGCCGGGTCGTGCGCCTGCTCCTGGATGCGCCGGAAGGCTTCGCGCGCCTCCTCGTCTCCGGTCACGCTGCGCAGCTCAAGGAACCTCTTCCCGGTCACCTGCAGGCTGTCGCAGGGGTGGCGCTGGGCCAGAATCATGCGATAGAGCGGCGTGGTCGCGTCTTTTTGCTCGGGGGGCAGGCAGCGGGATAGTTGCTCGAATAGCTCCAGGCGCTCGTTCATGGGCTCCACCCCGACCGGGATGCGCACCAGCTCGAGCCCTTCCACGGCCGCCTCCAGGCTGCTGGTTCCCGCCACCACCCGCTCAAAGGCGTCCCGCAGGTCGGCTCGCTGCGGCAGGGCGGCCAGCTCGGCCAGGTGCTGCTCGGCTTCGGACAGCCCCTGGCGCGTGTAGACCCGCGAGATCCGGAGTGTCTTCAGGGCCAGGTCGAGGTCGTCGCTGGCCTTCTCGAGCAGGCCCTCGGCCAGCTTCTCGGCTCTCGGCTCGGCTTCCCAGGCCCTCTCGGGCCCCCGCGAGAGGAGCTCCGCCAGCACCATCGCCGGGACCTCGAGCGAGAATTCGGCGCCCTTCTCGACCAGGAGCCGGGGGTAGACCCGGGGTCGATGATCCCTGCCGAAGCGGGCATGGGCGGGCAGGATGCGCTCTCGGAAGACCTGCTCGTGGCGCTCGAGCCGGGCCAACAGAGCGGGCAGGTCGTCCAACTCCCCGGCCTTGATCGGCACCGCCAGACCCTCGCCTCGGGCGGCGCACAGGCTGTCCTGGGGCTTGCGGTAGAGCTCGGGTGGATCGACATCGCGCCCGTCCAGGGTGAGCTCGAGTCCCGCTTCGCGGGCACTCTTGAGCCGTCGAGCCTGCTCGGGCAGGCGCAGGTTCTCCACTCCCTGGCCCGATCCGCGCAGGTAGTCCATGAGAGCCAGCTCGTCCAGGTTCTCCACCCGGACGGCCCCTCCCGGAAGGTCGAGCACCACGGGCTGCGCCTGTTGCAGGCGATCGAGCTGACGACATGGCGACTGCCAGTGACGTGTGGACAGCTCGTGCAGCCTGGTCGCGGCCTGGAGCATGGGTTGCTCTTCCGGGCCCAGGGCCTGGGGCCCCGCCCCGTACTGGCAGTCGAGCAACTGCAGGTCGCGCAGATCACTCACCAGGCGCCTGGAGCTATCGGGCTCGGTGACCACCAGGTCGCTTACCGTTGCGTCGGGTTGAAAGACGGTCGCATCCTCGGTCAGCGGCAGGTAGCGCGGCTCGAGAAAGGAGAGAAAGCGCTCCTGACGCCGCTCGAAGGTGGCTCCGCCGCGCTCGACGCGGTCGAGCACGGCCAGGAGATCCCGATGCACCTGCTCGGTTACCACCGGACCCGCCGGACCGGGGGTGGCCGAGGCCGCCGCCGCCAGGGATGCTCCCGTGCGCAGCGCACCTGCGGAGCGAAGGGTTGCCCAGGGCTCCACCGGCGTGGTGGTGACCGTGTCGGTGGGGGCCGAGGAGGTCCCGGCCGGTGGGGACGAGCGAGCGGGTTGCCGCCAGAGGGGGGTGGATCCAAGTGAGGCGATCATGCCCACAGCATGGCACCCGGCCGTCCGAGCAGCGTTGATCCAGAGTTGACGAGGCGGGCTGGTTGTGACCGGGAGATGAACCCGGTTCGGCTCGACCCGCCCACCAGAATACCCAGAACCATCCCGCTGCCGCCCCCATTTCGGCGTAACCCCGAGAGCTCCGGCGAAAACCCCACCCGCCCACACCCGTCCCCCTCGACCCGTAGAGAACCACCCACCCAAAAGGAAGACGCCCGCCCCTGAGGGCGGGCGTTTCAACCCGAGCGCGAGCTTACAGCCCGAACTCGTTCTTCATCTTGACCCGGAACTTCTGACCCGAGCGCGTGACGGTCAGGCCGCGGTTGTCGATGCTGGCGACCTGGTAGCCGTCCACCGTCTGTCCGCTGGAGACGATGCGGGTTTCATCGGCCACCGCCAGCAGCGCCTTCATGCCAGAGTCCGAGCGCACGATGCCGCGTAGCTCGAACTTGGGCTCCTCGATCTCGGCCACCTCGGCCTCCCTGGTGGCGGGACCGGTCACCTTGGAGTCGCTCGCCCTGTCAGCGTCGGCGACCCGCGGCTCCTTCTTGCGCTCGGTCGAGGTCACCGGCCGGACCTTATCCCCGTTGAACGGGTTCACGAAGGGATCCTTGGTGATGCCGGCCTGGGCGTGGCGCGCCAACGGCTTGGGCGCTTGAGCCGGCTTCTCGGCCGGCGTCACCTCGGCCGGGGTGGGAGCGGAGTCGGGCTGGATAGCTACCGTCTCCTGGGGTTTGGGAGTATTCTGAGCCTCGGTTTCGGGGCTCTGGGGAGTTCCGCAGCCCGTGCTCAGGAACAGGGAAAATCCGAGCAACGAAGCCGCCAATAGCGGTCGCATGTCCATGAGTGCCTCCTTGGTGGGAATGGTGTAAGTTCATGGAGCGCAAACCCGGACTCCCGGTTGTCTGGATCGCCCTCGAAACCCTTTGTCGCCCTTCTGGCGGACTTCTTCCCGGTCGGGTCAAAAAAAGGTTGCTCGGGGTCATGGAGCCGAATCATACAGGTCCAGAACTCTTTAAGGGGCCCGCGAGACAATCGGCTTATGATGAACCCCCTGCGCTCCGACGTCGACGCCCGCAAGCTGGCCCAGCAAACGCTGGACGGCTCGAACTCCGAGATTCAGAAGTCGCTTTCCCGCCTCTCGCGTGAGGCGCCCTGCGAGGACGTCCAGGACGTGGCCTCGGTCGGGCTGTCGGCCATGCAGGGGGTGCAGGGCGACGACAAGCTGGCCGAGCTGGCGAAACGTCGGGCCGGGCGGGCCAGCCTCGAGGTGGTGCGCGATCAGGATTATCGCGGACTCAACGCCAGTGCCCGGGCCGGCGAGGAGCTGACCGACCCCAGCAAGGTCTACGCTCCCCTGCTGGCCTCAACCGAAGCGGTCATCAAGAACATGCTCGGCTCCTCGATTCCCGGGCCGGTGGGCGCCGCCCTGGCGCTGGCCCTGGACCTGGGCCAGGAGATCAAGAAACCCGGCCATACCACCACCGATCACTCGGCCTTCAACATCGAGTCTCCCCACCACAGCATCGGTCCTGGCTGTGACTACGACTTCGTGGGCCTGTCCGGCGTCTACCACGCCGCCTTCAGCTCGGTGGCCATGCAAAAAGATGTCACCACCGCGCCCGAGCTGGCCTCGCTGGGTAGCTCGATGCTGCTTTACGTGGACGAGGGTAACCGTCGCTACCAGAGCGAAACGGGAGGATACTCCAGCCCACCGGATACCTCTCAGGTGGTGGCCCGCGAGCTGTTCTCACGCCTCAAGTCCGAGGCCCCGGTCTGGAGCGACCTGGGCCTGCACCTGGCCAGCGCCGGCCCCGACGCCGAGGGCGCCCGGGCGGTGCTGGACGCCATCTCCGACCAGCGCCCCGCTGACCGCCTCCATCTCCTGGCGCTGGGGCGCGAGGTGCTGTCGCAGCTGCCCGAGGAGCGCCGCGAGTCGTTCGCCACCAGAGTGCTCGACCTGGCCTCGGCCCAGCCCGACGAGGGCCCGACGAAAGGCCTGGTGGGTGAGCTGATCGAGCGCATCCGCACCGGCCAGTCCAGCGCCGCGCAGGCGGTGAGCGAGGGCCTCGACCAGCTCGGAGAGCGCTCCGGCGATAGCTGGGTGGTGCATGGCAAGACCCGCTCCGGGGTGGGTGGGGTGCACGTTGAGGGAGACCGGGTCTCGGTGTCCGGCGCCAACCTCAAGCGTCGCCAGCCAGCAGACGAGTCCGAGGAGGTCGGTCCTCGCCCCGATCCCGAGGCCGTGCGCGCCGCCGTGGAGCAGATGCTGAACGAGCAGCGGGCCGCCGAGGAGCTCGAGCAGACCCGGCAACAGGCGCCTCCTCCCCAGGCCAGGCAACAAGCGCCCGAGTCCCCTCCCGGGCAGCAGCAAGCACCCGAGTCCCCTCCCGGGCAGCAAGCACCCGAGTCCCCTCCCGGGCAGCAGCAAGCACCCGAGCCCCCTCCCGGGCAGCAGCAAGCACCCGAGCCCCCTCCCGGGCAGCAGGCACCCGAGCCCCCTCCCGGGCAGCAGGCGTCCGAGCCCCCTCCTCAGGTCCGGCCGCAGCAAGCGCCTCCGCAGCCGCGCCACACCTCGGGCCCGGCCTACGACCCCGCCCTGTTTGGCGCGCCCCAGCAGGTTCAATACAACCCCAACCTCTTCGGGGCCCCTCAGAGCGTGCCGTTCGACCCTCGCCTGTTCGGAGCGCCCCAGCCCACCGGCTGGCCAGCCGACCCCTCGATGACCATGGACCCGCGCATGATGCAAGACCCCCGCTTCGGCGGGATGGACCCCCGCATGATGGACTCGCGCATGATGCAAGACCCTCACTTCGGCGGGATGGACCCCCGCATGATGGACCCGCGCATGATGCAAGACCCTCGCTTCGGCGGGATGGACCCTCGCATGATGGACCCGCGCATGCAAGACCCTCGCTTCGGCGGGATGGACCCTCGCATGATGGACCCGCGCATGCAAGACCCTCGCTTCGGCGGGATGGACCCTCGCATGCAGGGCGGCCAGTGGCCCTACCATGCCCCGCCCCCCGACCCCTATCCGAGCGGCCGCCCTTATTCCATCAGCGTGAATGACGCCGGGCAGGGCCCGCACAGCTTCGTGCCCCAGCAGTCACGAATGTCGGGCTGGAAGATCGCGGCCCTGGCCGTAGGCGGCCTGGTCAGCGTGCCGCTCTTGCTGTCGATGTTCTAAATTTAGCAGACCGACCGGGCAGGGGCACTGTGCCCCCGGGTCGAGCACGGCTGCGGGCGCGTTGCTCCCGCACGCCGGTTCCCCCCGGCCATGCGGGTCGAACGCGACCTCCTGCGGGCGCGTTGCTCCCGCACGCCGGTGCCCACGGCCCTTGCCCACCCTGTATGTGCCCATGAAGGGGGCGCCCGAAGGGAAGACGAGCTTGTTGGAGGGATCGGTCCCGAAGGTGTTGGCACCCGGCTCCGGCCAGAGCAGCCCTACCAGGGCGAGCCAGCCGTCCGGGCGGGTGAGAAATTCAATCCGCTTCTGCTGCCAGGCGTCCACCGATCGCACGTCGCCGTCCTCCTCGGCCATGGCCGTCAGGACAAGCGTGTCCGAGGAGGCCAGGCGCGAGCAGGGCACTCCGGCCCACAGGCTGACCATGCCGACCGCGTTCGCTCAGATGGCGGGGATTTGTGCCCCGAGCGAAGAAGCGACCCCCATGGACACGCGTAACATTCTCCTCTTCGTGCACGGCATCATGCTCGAAGAGCACCCTCCCCTGGGCCGGGCCCAGTACCGCCTGCTCTGGGACGCCATCGAGGAGAGCCACCCCGAGCTCGGCCAGCGTTTCGAGGACGTCGACCGCCTCGAGATCGAGTGGGGCAAGTTCGTGCGCGACACCATCGAGCCCGACCAGTGGATCAACCTGGCCGAAGAGCACCTGGCGCGCATCCTCGACCCCGATGAGGTGCGCAAGAACCCCAATCCCAACAATCTGATCCTGCCCCAGCGCCGGTCCACCATCCCCACCCGGGCCTGGGACAGCATGGTGGGCCCTTTACGCCAGATCCTGCTGATCCGCGGGCTGGGGGATATGTTCTACTACTGCGGGTCCGACGGGCAGATCGCCGTGCAGCTCTCGGTCTTCCACCAGATTCTGGAGGCCATGGAGGCCTATCGCCACCTCGAGAACCTCCGGCTGCGCCTGCACGTGGTGGCCCACAGTCTGGGTGTGTCCATCGCCAACGACCTTCTCCACGCCCTTTTTTCGCCCCACGGGGCCCGCCTGAGGGGTCAGGGCGAGGTGCGCCTGCCCCGCTTTTTCCGCACCGACGTCTTGAAGGCTCGTCGCGAGCTGACCCTGGAGCGGCTGGCCTTCTGGCGGAACCATCCCGAGCGGCTGGAGCTGGGGGCCATCGCCAGCCTGGGCTCCTCGTTGCCGCTGATGATCCTGCGCAGCCAGCGGGTGGTGGATCTGCTGGCCACCGGCAATACGCTGCCCGTGGACGAGCTGGGCATCCATCCCGAGGGGCGTGACATCGTCTGGAAGAACTTCTATGACGACCTGGACCCCCTGTCCTTACCCGTGCGGCCGCTGTTCGGCGACCACGCCACCGTGCAGGACGTTCAGGTGCGCTCGGGAGAGGACCCCTGGGGCACTCAGGCCTACTGGGGCTGCCCCGACGTGCAGATGCACGTGGCCGAGCTGCTGGCCCGGCGGGCAGCGGTGCCAGCCCCTCCGGTCGAGCTTTATCCGACTTTCGGATGAAGGACTCTCGCCTGGCAGGGAAAAACCGAGCGCCTCACGGGGGAACAGCCGAGGAGGTTCGATTTGGCGCGCAAGAGAGTGGTGGTCGTGGGGGCCGGTCCAGGAGGCCTGGCGGCCGCGCTCCTGCTCGCGCAGGCCGGCCTCGAGGTGCAGGTGGTCGAGCGGCTCGACCGGGTGGGCGGTCGCAACTCAGCCCTCGAAGCTGACGGATTCCGCTTCGACCGCGGGCCCACGTTCTTTCTCTACCCTCGCATCCTGCAGGAGATCTTCGCCGCGCTGGGGAGGGATCTGTTCGAGGAAGTGGCGATGGTACGCCTCGACCCGCAGTACAAGCTGATCTTCGGAGCCGGGGGCGAGCTGCTCTGCACCCCCAACCTGCTTCGCATGCAGTCCGAGATCGCCCGCCTCTGCCCGGAAGACGCCCCCCGCCTGCACAACTTCATGCAGGAGAACCGGGCCAAGTTGAAAGGCTTTGCCCCCATCCTGGAGTCGCCCATGGAAGGGTGGCTCGACCTCTTTCGCTGGGAGGTGCTCCGTCTTCTGCCCATGCTGCGCCCCTGGCACGCGGTAGATCAGGACCTGCGCCGCTACTTCTCCGACCCCCGCGTGCGGCTCGCTTTCAGCTTCCAGAGCAAGTATCTGGGCATGTCCCCCTTCCAGTGCCCCAGCCTCTTCACCATTCTCAGTTTCCTTGAGTACGAGCACGGCGTTTTCCATCCCATGGGCGGCTGCGCGGCAGTGTGCGAGCGCATGGAGCAGATTGCCCGCGAGATGGGCGTTCAGTTCGCCCTGGGCGAAGAGGTCGAGGAGGTCTTGTGCCAGGGCCGGCGAGCCCACGGGGTGCGCACCCGAAGCGGCAGCTACTGGGCTGACGCGCTGGTGATCAACGCGGACTTCGCCCGGGCCATGACCCGGCTGGTGCCCTCCTCGCTTCGCAAGCGCTGGTCCGACCACAAGATTGCCAGCAGGAAGTTCAGTTGCTCCACGTTCATGCTCTATCTTGGCGTGCAGGGTAGCTTCCCCGAGATTGCCCACCACACCATCTACATCAGCCACGACTACGCCGGCAATCTGCGCGACATCACCCGCGACTACAAGCTGACGGCCGATCCGTCGTTCTATGTCCAGAACGCCTCGATCACCGATCCGAGCCTGGCCCCGCCGGGCCATTCCGCCCTCTACTGCCTGTTCCCGGTGCCCCACCTTCACGAGAGCATCGACTGGAGGTCTCACAAGGAGAGCTTCCGCAAACTTGCCCTGGAGCAGCTCAAAAAGATCGGGCTACCCGACCTCTCTGAGCGCATCGTTACCGAGCAGGTCTTCACGCCCCTCGACTGGGAAGCCATGGAGGTTTTCCGGGGCGCCACCTTCAGCATGGCCCACAACCTGGGCCAGATGCTCCATCTGCGCCCCCACAACCGCTTCGAGGAGCTGGACGGGGTCTATCTCGTGGGCGGAGGAACCCACCCCGGCAGCGGCCTGCCGGTTATCTTCAGCTCGGCCCGCATCAGCTCGATGCTGCTATGCCAGGACATGGGAGTGAAAATCGATTGGGCCCCACCGCTGGGCTTCAAGCCACGTCGTCAGGAGGTACTCAGATGAAAGTCGGAATCATCGGCTCGGGCCTTGCGGGCCTCTCGGCCGCCTGCACGCTGGCCGCTCGCGGCCACCACGTCACCGTTTTCGAGAAGAACGACTGGCTGGGTGGCAAAGCGGCCGTGCTTGAGAAGGATGGCTTCCGCTTCGACATGGGTCCCACCATTTTGACCCTGCCCGAGGTGATCTTCCGCATCTTCCGGGAAGCCAACCGCAAGGTGGAGTCTTACCTCGACCTGGTGCGGCTCGATCCGCAGTGGCGGTGCTTCTTTGACGACGGCTCGGTGCTCGACCTGGTGGAGGATACCGAGTCCATGGGCCAGCGCATTCAGCAGTTCAGCGGACCCCTCGACCAGGCTGGTTTCCGCCGTTTCATGGCGCACGCCCGGGAGCTGCACGATATCTCCCGGCGCTACTTCTTCTACAAGCCTGTCTCCTCGGTAGGGGACATCATGAAGTCCCGGGGCGTGGGCCTGGGCCCCCTCAAGGATCTGACCCGCATGCGTCCCGGCCAGACTGTGTTCCAAACCGTGCGCTCCTATATTAAGGACGCTCGCGTCGCCCAGATGCTGGACCACTTCACGCAGTATGTGGGCTCCTCACCCGACGCCTCCCCGGCCGTGCTGTGCGGCATTGCCCACATGCAGACCGAGGAGGGAGTGTGGTATCCGATGGGCGGCACCCGGGCCGTGCCCGTGGCGCTGGAGAAGCTCGGTCGCGAGCTGGGCGTGGAATATCGCACCGGCGTGCGTATCCAGCGCTTTGAGGTGAGCGGCAACCAGGTTCAGGCTCTGGTGACCGAGCAAGGCGAGCGGCACGAGTTCGACGCCCTGGTCTCCAACATGGACGCGGTGCGCACCTACCGCGAGCTGGCCGGCGGCGAGTCGGCCAAAAAGTTCGAGCGGCTGCGCAAGTATGAGCCGGCCTGCTCGGGCGTGGTTTTTTACTGGGGTCTGAAGAAGCAGTATCCCCAGTTCCTGCACCACGACTTCATTTTCTCGCGCGACCCCGAGGAAGAGTTCGAATCCATCTACCGCAAGGGCGAGCCGGCCCCCGATCCCAGCCTCTACCTGGCTGTCACCGCCCGCACCGAGCCGGCCACCGCCCCGCCCGGGTGTGAGTCCTTCTATTGCCTGGTGCACACCCCCTATCTGCGGCCCCACCACGACTGGTCCAAGATGCTGCCCGAGTATCGCAAGGTCATCTTGCAGAAGCTGGCCCGCTGCGCCGGGGCCCATGATCTCGAGGAGAATATCGTGGTGGAGGAGGCGCTCACCCCTCAGGGCATCCACGATCGCTACGCGGTTCTCAACGGAGCCATCTACGGGCTGGCCAGCCACGGCCGCCTGAACGGCGCCTTCAAGCCTCACAACCGCTCCCCGTTCCTCAAGAATCTCTATCTGGCGGGCGGGGCGGCCCATCCCGGTCCGGGCATGCCGATGGTCATGATGAGCGGCTGGATCGCCGCCGACGTGCTCGACAACGACCGCAATGGCGTCCGCCAGAGCGCGCGCGAGCTTGTTTCACCCTGACGGGCCTTCTCTTCTCGAGCTGCTCCGGCAGGCCCTGAGCTCGACCGAGCACGGCTATGACCTGCTGGCTCCCAAGTTCGAGAAGACCCCCTTTTGCACGCCTGCCTCCTTGCTCGAGGCGGCCCACGAGCTCTTGCCTCGCGGCCAGAGCGGCCTGGACCTGTGCTGCGGCACCGGGGCCGGCCTGGGCCTCCTGCGCGAGTTGGGCTGCCAGCGACTGGTGGGGGTGGACTTCTCCCGCGGCATGCTCGAGCAGGCCCGGCGGGCCTGCCCCGATGCCGAGCTGGTCCAGGGAGACGCCCTGGACGCCCGCTATGAGAGCGAGTTCGACCTGGTCACGTTTTTCGGGGCGCTGGGCCACATCTTGCCCGAAGACCTGCCGGCCCTGGTGGACGTGGTGGATCGGGCCCTGCGCCCGGGGGGCAGCTTCGTCTTTTTCGTGCTGCCCCGCACCGGCATCCGAAATCTAGCCTACCTGGCCGCCTGCTTTCTCTTCGACCTGGTCATGCGCGTGCGCAACCTCCTGCTCAAGCCTCAGTTCATCATGTACTACCTGGCCAGCTCGCGCTGCTGGTTCTATCAGCTACTGCGCGAGCGCGGCTTTCAGGTGCAAGAGCACTCCGTGCTGGACTGCATCCTGGTGCTGGCCAGGAAGTGCTGACCTGGAGGCGGAAGGCCCCAGGGTGGAAGAGCGCGAGATCGAGATCGTCAAGTCTCTGATCCAGATCTCCTGGGCCGATGGGCGCTGGTCGCCCGATGAGGAGGCCCTGGTGGGCTTGATCCTGGCGCGTCTGGGCCTCTCTGCGAGCGAGATCGAAGGGCTGAAGGCCCGCTTTCAGAGCCAGACCGACATGGCCCAGCTCGAGCGTTACGTCCCCGACAAACCCAGCCGCATGAACGCGATGCGCCTCTTGCTGGCGGTGGCTTACTCCGACCTGGACATCCCCGACGAGGAAGCGCTTTACCTGGGCACCATGGCCACCCGGCTGGGCATCACCCCGGCCGAGCTCGACGAGCTGATGGAGGAGACCATCCGCCGTCGGCACGGTCGTGACTAATGTGCTCGCACGGTACGCGCAGGAACAGGCAGGTTAGATTTCCACCTGGGTCCCCAGCTCCACCACTTTGTCGGGTGGGATGCGGTAGAAGGCGGTGGCGTCCTGCGCGTTGCGCGACAGGATGCAGAACATCTTCTCTCGCCAGTGGGCCATGCCGCTCTTGAGCCAGGGACGGGCCCTCACCGTCTCGCGTCCCAGGAAGAAGCTGGCCTTGCTCAGGTTGATCGGTCTCCCGTCCAGGCGCGCCTGGCTCAGCGCCTCCGGCACATCCGGCGACTCCATATAGCCGAAACGCAGCGCGATGCGGAAAAAGTGCTGGCCCCGGGCGGTCACCTCGGCCCGTTCCTCGGAGGGCACGTAGGGTTGGTCCAGCGTCTCCACCGCCACGATCAGCACGGTCTCGTGCAAGACCTTGTTGTGGCGCAGGTTGCTCAAGAGGGCGGGGGGAGTGCCCCGAGGATTGCCGTACATATAGACCGCCAGACCTGGAACTCGCACCGGGGCTTTGCTCTTGAGCTGCTCGAGCAAGACATCCAGCGGCATCGTGCGCGCGATGAGCGCCCTGGAGAGGGCCAACCGGCCCGCCTTCCAGGTCGCCATGACCAGGTAGACGGCCGCCCCCACCACCAGCGGGAACCAGCCCCCATGGGCGATCTTCAGCACGTTGGCGGCGAGAAAGGCCAGCTCCACCACCAGGAAGACGGCGCACAGGGAAGCCGCCCGCCCTGTGCTCCAGCCCCAGGCCGAGCGCAGCAAGGTATAGAACAGCACGGTCGTGATCACCATGGTGGCCGTGACGGCGATGCCGTAGGCCGCCGCCAGGCTGCTCGAGGAGCGGAATCCCAGCACCAGGGCGATACAGGCCAGCATGAGCCCCCAGTTGACCAGGGGCACGTAGATCTGGCCCTTCTGGTGGGGGGAGGTATACTCCACCTTCATGCGCGGCAGGTAACCCAGCTGCATGGCCTGCAGAGTCAGTGAGAAGGCGCCCGAGATGAGCGCCTGGGAGGCGATCACGGTGGCCGCCGTGGCCAGGATCACGGCCGGAATGAGCAACTCGGGGCTGGGAACCATCTTGTAGAAGGGGTGGCTGACCGCGGCGGGGTCGCGCATCAGCAGCGCGCCCTGCCCCAGGTAGTTGATCAACAGGGCCGGGAAGACCAGTGTGAACCAGGCCAGCCGAATGGGACTGCGTCCAAAGTGTCCCATATCGGCATACAGGGCCTCCCCCCCTGTCACCACCAGGAACACCGAGCCCAGCGCCAGGAAGGCCGCCCAGCCGTTGCGCAGGAAGAGCTCCAGCCCGTGGTGGGGCAGCAGGCAGGCCAGCACGCCCGGCTCCTGGGCGATGTGGTAGAGCCCGAAGGCGGCCAACATGAAAAACCAGAGCAAGGTGATGGGCCCGAAGACCCGGGCTACCTTCTCTGTGCCGCCTGACTGAACCCAGAACAGCCCCGTCAGGATGGCCACGGTAATGGGGAGGATGTAGGGATCAAAGAGCGGGGTGGCCACGCTCAGCCCTTCCACCGCGCTGAGCACCGAGATGGAAGGGGTGATCATCCCGTCTCCATAGAGGAGCGCGGTGCCAAACAGCCCCAACAACACGAGAACCGGATAAAACCGCGACCGGCGCGCGCGCGAGCGGCCCACCAGGGCCCCCAGCGCCATGATGCCGCCCTCGCCGAAGTGATCGGCGCGCACCACGAAGACCAGGTACTTGACGCAAATCACCAGGATAAGCGACCAGCTGATCAGGCAGAGCACGCCGAGAACGTTTTCCGGGCTGACGGCAATCCCGTGATGGGGAGCGAACGACTCGCGCACCGCGTAGAGCGGGCTGGTGCCGATGTCGCCGTAGACCACGCCCAGCGCTCCCAGGGCCAGCACCATCATGCGGGAGGGCTTTTTGACGGGCGGAGCTTCCTGCTCCTGTGGAGGGACCTGGAGGACGATATCGCTCACGGTGCTTCGCGTCACAGTAGCCCCCGGGGCCTCAAGGGCGGGGCAAGGCGCTCGCCCCGGGCATCAAGGAAGTGTCAAGAGTCCCAGCCGCGGGCTGCTTTTCGCGCGTGTCGCGCGTTCTCAGAGTCGCTGGCCACGATCTGGCAACAGATTGCTAACCCGCTCGCCGCCCGGACCGGTTACCCTGCGACCGTGCTCTCACCCGTCATGCCCATCGCCCCAACCCGCACCCTGCCAAACGCGTCTTCTCAGGTGGACGCCAGCCTGCTCGCGTCCCTGGTGGAGAGCGGCCTGTCCGAGCAAGACCTGGTGCGCGACGTGCGCACCCAGGTGCAGTCTTACTCTCAGGGGCAGGAGTTTGCCCGCGAGCACGGCTGGCAGTTCGTGAGCAAGCCCGACAGCGTGGTCTGGATCTTCGAGCTGGGAGGCCCGGATGGTCAGCGCCCCCTGCAGCGTCTTGCCTTCATTCGCCGCGATGGGGATGTCCTCTTGGACACGCTCACTCCCGAGTTCAGCCAGCGCATCAGCATGGACCTGCGCGGCAACGTGCTGGGCAACTCCGGCAAGCGCCCTCGTTGACGGTCTCGCCCTGGGTCGAGCGCTGGGCCCCCCTGATCGAGAAGGGCCCCCATCCCGTCCTCGACCTCGCCTCCGGCTGCGGTCGTCACACCCGCTACCTGCTCGCTGCTGGTTACCAGGTGGTGGCGGTCGACCGCGAGCGAGCCTGGCCCGAGGTCGTGCAGGCCGACCTGGAGGCCGATCCCTGGCCGTTTCCCGGTCGACTCTTCGCCGCAATCGTGGTGACTAATTACCTGCACCGTCCCCTGTTCCCCGTGCTGGCCGCTTCGCTTGCTCCTCGCGGCGTGCTGATTTATGAGACCTTTGCCTGCGGTCAGGAAGTCTACGGCCGGCCCACCAATCCCGATTTCTTGCTGCGGCCAGACGAGTTGTTGCACGCCTTCCCCGAGCTCAGCGTCATCGCCTTCGAGCAGGGCCTCACCGGCGGCCCCGCCGTGGTGCAGCGCCTGTGTGCCTGGCGGGGAGCAGCCGGACAGTCCCCCCTGCAGCCAGGCTGAGTCCCTGAACGCCGCACGAGCGACCCCCCGGCCTTCCCCACCACCCAGCGTAGGGATCCCCGCCGCCCGCCGTGGGGCTCCGTCCCCCGCCTGCCCCACCAACTGCCCGCGTGCCGGCCTACGCCTGAGGCGCGACCCGCACGATCTCGCAGGTGGCCGCATCGAAGGTCACCTGCACCGCGCGATTGGCCTGACGAGCCTGCTCGAGCGCCCCCTGCATGGGACCGGGGGCCAGCCAGTAGACGGCGGCCTGGGTCCAGAAGGTGACCTCCACCCGCTCGCCCGCCGCCTCCACCGAGCGCACCTCATCCAGGAAGTTGACCGTGACCCGACTCACGGCTTCAACGGGTCCCTGGCCGGCCACAAGTGCTCCAGCCCCTTGCGTTCTCGGGCTGGCGGCCAAACGTGCTCTGTTTCCGGGGCGGGGGGCGCCGACTCTATTGTGCCGGGCCAAACGTGCTCCTTGCCCGATTCCGGCGGGACCATCCACTTCGGCGCCTCCAGAGTGAGGGGCGAGACGCGCTCCTTGCGCCCCACGAAGCTATCCTGCGAAGCAGGCTGGTGGGTCGGCATGGGATCCTCGCCTGGTTTCGGCGGGACCATCCACGGGGGTGGAGGGGGAGCCTCCCCCCCGTAGGCCCTGAAGGCTCCCGGATACCCGGCATTCACCAGGCTGTTCATTCCGAATCCCATCATCCCCCCGATCATTCCCCCGAACCCCATCGCCATCATCGGCATCACCGGTAGCCTGCCAGGCTCACTCGCCATGAGCAGGCGGGTCAACTCCCCCATGATGTCTGGCGGAGGCTCGGGCAACCCCTGTGGGAACAGGTCCGACTGGCCCTCGGCCAGGTTGCCGCCCCGCACCGGCCCCTGGCGCTCGGGGGCCAGCATGGTCAGCGCGTTGGAGTAGTTCTTGAGAATGTTCTGAGCCGGGCCCAGGTTCTGCTCGAAGCTGAGCGGGATTCCGCTCCGCTCGCGGGGAGTGTACTGGGAGGCCCGGGTCAGGTCGAGGCGCACCGAGTCCCCTCGATTGACTGCCTGGACCCAATCGGCCACGCTCATCGGCTCGCGGCTCAAGGCCGGGTCGAGCACCCGGGCGTCCACCGCCCCAGAATCGGGATCTTGCACGAAAACCATGGGGGCCACGTGATACCACCATCTGGCTTGCTGAACGTCGTTCTTGGCGCCCAGTGAGCCGAACACGAAGACCTTGCTGTGGTTGATGCCCTGCTGGCGCAGGCTCTCGCACATCAGGTGGGCGCGGGCATAGCATCCGTCCTGGATGTATTCGAACGGGATCCGGGAGGAGTCATAGAAGGCAGCGGTGAGCTTGGAAAGCTCGGCCGGGCTGGGCAGGCGTCCGTTGAGCTCGCTCAGGTCGTCCACATGCTGCAGGGTCACACTGGCGGGGCCGCCCAGATCCAGCGCCAGGGTATCCTGGAAGGCCTGCTGGTCGATGCGGACCTGGTTGCCGGACTGCGGGTCGAACTGGGTCAGCACGGCGGGGTTGGAGCCGGCCGGCGTGGCGGTCCGGGCTTCGGAGGACAGGTTCGGTTGCCCGAGTTGACCGTCCAGGTCGACCAGCAGTTGCGGACTCGACTCGACCGCAAGCGGGGCGGGAGCTGCTCCAGCAGTGGCCTGGACCAGAGGCAGCGCCGTGGGCTCGAGCCGGGCACTTCGAGACCCTAGCTTGACCTGGTCCTGCGGCAGCGCGGCGGCTGAGGCGCCAGCCGCGACCGGGCCGCTGAGCCGGAAATCGCGAACGACCGGGAGGCTCGACAGAGCACCGACAGTCTGCATCGGTGGGATTTTCTCCACCCCGCGCGCGCCGCCCTGCAACAAAAAGGGAGCCCCGGTTGGGCTCCCTCAGGGGACGCGAACGAACCGATCAGGGGAGCTTGAGCACCGTCACGTCGCGAATGCCCGCCACCGCCGCCAGTTTGCCGTCGCTCGACACGGTCACGGCGTTGACCGTGCCCAGAGGCAGCTTGATCGAGCCCAGGTCCTTCCAGGCCTCGGTATCCTTGAGCAAGGTGGACAGGCTGGCGCTGGCCACGATGGCCCGCTTGCCATTGCCCGAGAAGGCCACCGTACCGTTCTCCGGGTGGCTGGCCCGGGCCGAGCCGTCCCGGGCCCGCAGCAGGACCACGCCGTAGCCCTGGTAATAGGCCGCCAGATCCTCCTCGGTGGGGAAGCAGATGGCCCTCACCGACTGATTGTTCTCCGCGTGAGCCGATATCTGGGTGCCGGCGTCGGCGTCCCAGACCTTCAAGCCCTTGGAGGTGCCGCTGGCCAGCTTCTTGCCGTCCTCGGAGAAGGCCACCGTGAAAACGTTGCCGTCAGGCTCGGCCCACTCCTTGAAAAGGGTCCAGTTCTCGGTGTTGTAGATGCGAATCTTGTAGTCCGATCCCACTGCCAGCCGCTTGGAGTCGGGACGAAAGGCCACCGAGTAGCCGCCCGGCTTGAGCACCTGCAGCAGGCGCTTCTGGTCGGGGTTCCAGACGCGGACAGTGCCGTCCGAGGCGGCCGAGGCCAGCATCTTGTTGTCGGGCGAGTAGGCCAGAGCCCAGACGCCCTTCTCGTGGCCGGTCAGGTTGGCGCGCTCCACGCCGCTGTCGGCGTCGATGAGGCGCAGAGATTTGTCGTTCGAGCCCATGGCCAGGGTCAGCCCGTCGGGGGCAAATTGCAGGGCCAGGACGTCCGAAGCCAGAATTACTGCCCCTTTTTTGAGGCTGGGGCCCTGGGCGCATCCTGCGGCGAGAATCAAAAGACAGAGGAGTACGAATGTCTTACGCATGGGCCGGAGGATTCTGAGAGAGGCCAACTCTTCCTCCTCATGGGTGGGTATCCCCGAAAGACAGGCAGACCGCGCTCGCAAGAAAATGTTCAGTTTTCTTTAAGAATGCCTTGCCATAATGGCTTCAGGCCAAACTTCGTCCTCACATGCCAGAAAGCTGGCACATGCGACGAAGCCCGCAGGCACGGTCCACGCGTGGACGGGTTTTGGCCCGCGCATGCAGGCACTTTCGCCTGGGTTCGGGGCGAGGCTGCAACTTGCCCTGGCCCGGGGTGTGTTTACAATTTAGTTCAGTTTTTTTTAGGGCGGTCTGGGTAGGATGGTCGCAGAGCAATCATGACCATCAACGTGCACACATACTACCGCAACCGGCTGGCCCTGGAAGAAGCTATCGAGCGGGCCCGGGTGCGCCAGGAGATGTCCCAGCGCTACACCGCTCCGGCCCGGTCGGCTCCAGCCCCGCGTCCGCCGCTGGTGATTCCCGTGATGGTCGTGTATGGAATTCTCGTTGGCCTGATTTACGCAGCCTGGGCCTGGTTCTGCCTGGGCGGCGACTCGCCGGTGCTGCTCGTGTCGATGGGGCTGACCTGGGGCCTGACGTGGGGCCTGGTTTTCCACCTCAACCGGCAGCGCCTGGCCGAATTCCTCCAGAGCCTGGTCACCCCGCCCCCTGCCTTGCCGGCCGTGGCCGACCTCCTGGGTGGCGAGGAGGAGCTGGACCTGAGCTGGATGAGCAGCCCCAACGCCGCCTGGACCCCGCCTGCCAGCCCGGCCCCGCTGGCCCCTCAGAGCACCTTCGCCAAGCGCGCTCCGGCCACGCTGCTGGACCAGAAGACCCCCACTTCGATGGGCTCGATGCTCAATCAGCTCACCGAGACGCTGGGCGAGACCAGCGAGCCCAAGACCCTGCCGCTCAAAGCCAGGGTGTGGGGCACCCCCCTGGAGATGGCTCGCAAGGAGTAGTCAGTTCCGGGGGATGATATTCGCTCGGGCCCCTGCTCCTGACCTTGCTGGCGCTTCCTCGCCGTCTGAGCTCACTCGGCCAGAGCAGGTGACTGCAGCGAAGCCACCAGGCGTCCGATCAGCACGGTCAAGTACACCTGCCCAACCAGTGCCTCCAGCACCGCCAGCGAGTGGGTCAGCGGCTGGCACGGGGTGGCGTCGCCGTAGCCTACCGTGGTCAGGGTGACGAAACTGAAGTAGATCAGGTTGCTCTCCAGGCGCCCTCCCTGAAAGTTCGGCCCGAAGCGGAACGAGCCGGGAATGGCCAGCTCCACCATCTTATAGAGCTCGGCCCACATGACCCCGATGAAGAGATAGATGGTGATGGCGCCCACGATCCGATGGAAGCTCACCCGTCCGGGGCTGAAGACGCGCTGCCAGTACACCAGCGTGAGCAGCACCACGTAGAGCACGGTGAACACCGATTCCAGCAGGGAGTGGTGGCCGCCCTTCGTAATACTGGTCAGAACCGCTCCCACGGCCAGCAACAGGTTGGTCCAACGGAGCACCGGGTGGTGGGTGATGATGAACACGCCCAGCACCAGGAAGACCCAGAAGACGTACTCGGGCAGGCGCGAGTGCAGATAGCCCATGTCGGCCAGGGGGCTGATCACGAACAGCCCGACGACGACCACCGCCAGCAGCGCCGGGGTGGCCCGCTCGCTCTGCAAGTATTCGATCAGCCGCGCCACCGGCCCCAGGTTCTGCCCTCGGCCGACCGGCGCCTGCCTCCTGGAAGTTCGGCCGCACACCCCCAGGGGGTGTCGGAGGAGCTACGCTCTCGGGGGGCCCTACCCCCGCCTCCGCCACCACAAGATGTTGTGGGCGGCCGGACTTCCAGCACAACATGTTGGGCGTCGCGCAGCCACCCCGGATTCTGCTCGTCAAGCGGCGTCAATCGTCGGGCGGCACCCGGGGCGCCGGGGGAGGGGGATACCACGCCGGCCCTCTCGGGGGCCGATAGGCAGGGGGTGGAGGCAGCGGCTCGAGGTGAAAAGCCAGGTTGTGGCTCGTCCCCGGGTGCAGGCTCAGCTTCTTGCGGGCCGTCAGGTAACCGGGCGCTGTCAGCTTCAGCTCACAGGCTCCCGGCGGGAGTCCCGCCAGGCTGAGCGGCGTCCGTCCCCGCTCGACCCCATTGAGATAGACCCTGGCCGCGGGACGGGCCGTGACCTTCAGGCTGGGAGCGGCGGGCTCCAGGGCCACCCGGACCTCGATCTCGGCGCCTGGCTCGAGCTGCAGGCTCTGGCGGTGGTCGCGGTGGCCGTTCTTTCGCACCAGCAGCTCGTGCTTCCCTGGACGGACCGTCTTCGAGCCCATCGGCTGGCCGTCGAGCAGCACCCGGGCACCGGGGGGAGCCAGCACCTTGAGGTGGGCCACCTGTTTGCTCTTCAAGACGACGGCCAGGGCCGGGTTGTTGCCCGCCATCAGGCTCACCTGGCGGGTCTGGGGCAGATGGTCGGCCCGCCGCAGCTCCAGCCGATAGCTGCCTGGAGCAAGCTCCAGGACCCCGTCGGTCATGGAGGCGCTCCTGCCGTTCACCAGCACCTGGGTATCGGCGGGATTGAGCACCAGCGGAAGACGTGCCAGCGGCCGCAGGGTGATGGTGCGCGCGGGGTGGAGCTGCCCCACGGCCAGCTCCACCCACTCCGAGTGGGGCAGGTAGCCGGCCTTCTCCAGCCTCAGCCTTTGGCGCCCAAGGGCCAGCCCGTTGAGCCGCAAAGGCGTCTGCCCAACCGGCCGCCCATCCAGGCTGACCGCCGCCCCGTGCGGCTCAGAGTCCAGCGATAGCTGCTTATACCGCCCGGTCGCGGCGTAGCCGACCAGCAGCGAGACCGCCACGAAGAGAGCCAGCAGCGGAGCCACCAGGCTGCGACGACCCGGATGGGGGGGATCGGGTGCCGAGGCGGGCGCTGGAGTCTGAGCCTCAAACGAGCCCGTCGCCCCCGACCCGGCCCGCGGCGCAGCCTCATCGCTCTCCGCCGCCGCCGGGCCTGCCAGGCATTCCCTCAGGGTGCGCGCCACCTCTTCGGCGCTCGGCCGCAGGCCCGGGTCCTTGCTCACCAACCTCAAGACCAGGTCGTTCAGGCGGTCATCCAGATCTCCCACCCGCCGGGCCGGTGGCACCGGCTCGTCGCGCACGTGGTGCTGCATGATCTCGAACTCGGTACGACCCTCGAACAGCGGAGCCCCCGCAAGAGCCTCGTACAGGCAGGCCCCCAGCGCATAGAGATCGGCTGCGGCCGACAACTCGCCCGACACGATCTGCTCGGGAGCTAGGTAGCACATCGTCCCCACCAGCACCCCCTCGGTGGTCAGGTGGGTCTGTGAGTCCAGCGCGCGCACCAGTCCCAGGTCGCTCAGGCGGGCTTCCCCGTCCGAGCCGATCAGCACGTTCTCGGGTTTGATGTCCCGGTGCACCAGCCCCAGAGCGTGCAGCTCGGCCAGTCCCCGGCTCACCCCCTGGAACAGTCTTAGCAGCTCGGCCCGGGGACGCGGATGCTGCAGGAAGCGGCGCAGATCGCCACCCGGGACATACTCCAGCACCAGGTAGTCGCGCCCCCGGTGCACCCCTTCCCCCAGCAACCCGACCACGTTGGGATGCCTCAGCCGCGCCAGCTCGCGCGCCTCGCGCCGATAGCGCTCGCTGAGCGGCCCCCCCCGAGCTCCCTCGGGCAGCAGCTTGACGGCCACCTCGCGCTCGAGCTCGCGGTCGTAAGCCCGGTAGACCACGCTCGTGCCTCCCCGACCGACCTCTTCGACCAGCTCGAAGCGGTCGGGCAGGGGGGATTCCTCGTCAAAACGCAGCTTCTTCCTGTCCATGAGCTCGAGTCAGTTTCTGGCCTGCCAGAAAGGTTCCCCCCCGGGTTTCGGGGAACCGCTCGGGTATGGATACCCTTTCCAACGCCACCGACCTCAAGCAGCTGTGGCAGGGTGCCCTGGACTACATGGCCAGCACCCTCCAGGCCGACCGCGGCGTGATCCTGCATGACGAGCTGTGGGACGGCGAGTATGCCGTCGCCGACGTACGCGGCGTCCACCCCGACGAGGTATGGAGCGGGGCGGCCCTGGATCTGGTGTTGGTGCGCTCGGTGTGCAAAAAGAAGTCTCCCGACGTGCGCACTCCCAGCAACCTCGAGCATACCGCCCTGTGCGTGCCTGTCCTCCACGAAGGACGGGTGCTCGGCCTGCTCTACGCCCATCGATCCAAGCCCCAGCAGGCCTTCGACATCGAGGCGCTCGAGCGCACCCACCTCTACGCCCAGAAGATGACCCCCGCCCTGCTGCGCCTGGCTCCTCCTCCCGAGGCGGCCGCTCAAGAGAGCTTCGAGACCCAGCCGGTGGAGGTGCCCAAGCTGGTCGGGGGGCGCTTCACCGTTCACCGGCAGATGATGTTGGGCCGCTTCTCCACCCTCTACGAGGCCGAGGACCGCTCCAACGGCACCCCCTTGCGCCTGCGTCGGCTCGATCCCGAGTCGGCCACCCGCGAGGCTCGCATGCAGACCCTGCGCGAAGGGCGCCTGCTCGCACGCCTGCAGCATCGCAACCTGCCCCGGGTGATGGAGGTCGTCGAGGACCGCACCGGCATCTACCTGGTGCTCGAAGAGTTCTCCGGCCGCACCCTGGCCGAGGTGGTCAAGACCGACGGTCCCCAGCCTCCCGAGCTGATCCAGCGCTACCTCGAGCAGTTCCTGTCGGTCCTGGAGTATCTGCACGGGCAAGACCCGCCTATCGTCCACCGCGATCTGCGCCCTGAGACGGTGCTGGTCACCTCCCACGGGGTGCTCAAGCTGGTCGAGTTCGGCCTGGCCCGCATGCGCGAGTCGTCCGCCGACAAGAGCGGCACCGCGTTTCGCTCGCAAGGCTCGCCCAACTTCGCCGCCCCCGAGCAGCTTCTGGGTGAGCCCAGCCATCCTGGCAACGACCTCTACGCCGTGGCCTCCATCCTCCACTTCCTGACCACCGGTCAGGCTCCGCCTCGAGCCGTGGACCGGCTGTTCGGAGCCGTGGACATGCCTCGCCTGGAGCAACTCGGCCCTCGCCTGGCCTCGGTGGTGGCCTGGCTGCACGAGCCCGAGATGAGCCGTCGCCCTTCCTCGGTGGCCCAGATCTACGAAGCTTTGAGCAAGCCCGTGGAGGGGCCGATGACCGAGAGCAGCGAGGGCCTGCCCGCCCCCGCCGCGCCCGGCAAGAAGGGCTTTTTTGGCATGGTGGCAAGCAAGCTGGGCGCCTGGCACATCCTGCTGAGCCACAAGAAGGAGGCCGCCGTGCGGGCCACGCCCGAGTCGGGCGAGTTCGTGAGCGAGGTGGAGCATCCCAGCGTCGACCTGGCCCAGGTTCAGCTCGACCCCGAGGTGGCCCGGGTGTTGCCCGAGACCGTTTCGCGCTCGATTCAGGGCGTCTGCATCGGTCGCCCCTCCCCCCAGGAAGTGGTGGTGGCGGTGAAGGATCCCACCCAGATCCATATCTACGACCACATCTCCCTGGCCAGCCAGGGCCAGTTCCGTCCCCAGTTGCTGCGCTCCGACCCGCTGCTCGTCGATCTGGCCCTGGAATACTGCTATCGCTATCCCGGCGCTCAGACCTGGCTCGAGTGGCTCGAGCGCAAGAAGCTGGAGACCGAATCGCTGGAGGTGGCCAATCCAATGGCCGATGTGGCCTTCGGTGCCGAGGACATCACCAGCCCCATCGTGGACGCGGTCGACCGGCTGATCAAAGAAGCCATCTCGGCGGGCGCCTCCGACATCCACCTGGAGACCTACGAGAAGGGGGCGGAGCTTCGCTATCGCGTGGACGGCGTGCTGCACCCCATCAACAGCTTCCCGGCGCGCGAGTCATCGGCCATGGTCAAGCGCATCAAGGTGATGGCCAACATGGACATCGCCCAGGAGCGCATCCCCCAGGGCGGCCGTATCTCGCTCAAGGTGGCCGGGCAAGAGCTCGATCTACGCGTCAGCGTGGTGCCCGTGCCCGCCGGCGAGAGCGTGGTCATGCGCCTTTTAAAGAAGGGCGCCTTCAACCTCACCCTGGCCGACCTGGGCTTCTCCCCCCACACCCGGGGCCGCTACGACCACATCCTCTCGCAGCCCTACGGGATGATCCTGGTGTGTGGGCCCACCGGCTCGGGCAAGAGCACCACGCTCTATGCCAGCCTCAAGCAGATCCAGCGCCCCGACCGCAAGCTGCTGACGGTGGAGGATCCCATCGAGTACCAGATGCCCGGCATCTGCCAGGTGCAGGTCAACACCGCCCCTCGCGAGGAGGAGAAGCGGGTCACCTTCGCCCGCGTGCTGCGCGAGTTCTTGCGCCAGGATCCGGACGTCATCCTGGTGGGCGAGATTCGCGACGTGGAGACGGCCCAGATCGCCGTCCAGGCCGCCCTGACCGGGCACTTGCTCTTGAGCACCATCCACACCAACGACTCGGTGGGAATCATCGCCCGCCTGCGGGACATGGGCATCGAGCCCTTCTTGATTGGCTCCACCCTGCTCGGCGGCGTGGCCCAGCGTCTGGCCCGGCGCATCTGCACCGAGTGCCGGGTGGAAGAGCGCCCCACTTCCGAAGTGGCCGAGTTGCTCGCCCGGGAGGGCTTCCGCCAGCCCCGCGTCTTCCGCGGCGCCGGCTGCCAGAAGTGCCACAACACCGGCCACCGAGGCCGTCTCGGTCTGTATGAGATGCTGGAGATCACCCCCGAGGTGCGGGCCCTGGTCAACCGCGCCGCCAACGAGGAGGACATCCGTCAGGTGGCCATGGCCCAGGGCTTCCGTCCCCTCTACCAGGACGGCCTTCTGAAGGTGGCCGAGGGCAAGGTGACGCTCGAGGAAGTGCAGCGGGTCTGCAAGACCATCTAAACTGTCACTTTACAGCGCGCCCGAGCGGCCTTCCAGCGTGCTCGTCAGATACAGCCCCACGCAGTCGACCGTGCGGTGAATTCTCGCGGTCAGAAACGAGTTTCTCACCCCAGGTTCGAGTTGCGGCGCCTCCGAATCAGCTGTTCCGGTCCCACGGACACGCTTGCGCCCCGCCCCCGTGCTCTTCAGGGCTGCTTGAGCTGCTCACGCAAGAGTCGAATCTCCTCCGCCAGGGCATCGGCTCTCTTGCGCTCCTCGTCGGCTCTCTTGCGCTCCTCGTCGGCTCTCCTGCGCTCCTCGTCGCGCCCCATCCGTTCCTCCTCCGAGGTCAGGTAGGGCTGACCGGTCTCGAGGTCGATCACTCGAAGGATCTCCCGCTCCACCACCAGGTCGACGCCCAGTAACTCGCTGCGGTAGCGTCCCTGGACGATCACCGGCACGAGCTCGCCGCCTTCGCGTCGATACACGCGCAGTTGCCCGGGCAGGTACTCTCCCAGCGGGTCGAACAGGAAGTACTCCTGTACGCCCATCTCGCCGTAACGCGCCCGTTTGGTGGTCTGGTCGGCCTTACGCGTGGTCAGAGAAGTGACCTCGAAGACCGCCGCGGGCGGCCCCCCATCGCACCAGGTTCGGTAAACCCGCCGAGAGGCGCGCGTGGAGCCAAAGACGACGAAGACATCGGGGGAGACTTTGCGCTTGGTGTTGCCGCACTGGTCGTAAACGAACATGTTCGAGAAAACCCAGCCGTCAGCCCGGCGGGCAAAGTGGCCTCTCAGGGCCGCTAGAAGGTAGTGGATGGCGCTCAGATGCCAGTCGGACTCGGTCACCGTGTCCTCGTGGTAGGGGTAGAGCTCCTCGTTATCCGGTGCGAGCATAACGTTCCTCTTGCTGGGTGGTTTCGACGCGGGCACAGGGATGTCCCGGAGGGTGGCAATGAAGATTCCTCTTGGAGAAGGGGCTCGACGCCTCTGGTCAGCCCGGGTGGAGGCCGCTTCTTGAATGAATCTCAGTTTCCTTCCGGCCTAGCCAGGTGGCCGTGGGCCATTGCCTCCCAGAGCCATCCTATCCACTTTCCCTGCGAAGATGTCAAGCTCTGCGCCTCACTTGCCCGCACCCCGCCGCCCGAGCCCGGTGCGAGCGAGCCATTGACCTGGAGGTCTTTGCCCGCCCGGCCAGGAAGCGCCCCCTCCATGATCACCGAAGCCATCATCCGGGCCCTGCCCAAGACCGACCTTCATCTTCACCTCGACGGCTCACTGCGCGAGCAGACCCTGATCGAGCTGGCCCGCGAGCGCAAGGTCGCGCTGCCCTCCGAGACCGTGGAAGGGCTCAACGAGCTGGTCTTCCGCTCCAGCTACGCCAACCTGGCCGAGTACCTGCACGGCTTTCAATACACCTGCGCCGTGCTGCAGGACAAGGAGGCCCTCGAGCGGGTGGCCTACGAGCTGGCCTGGGACAACATCGACGAGGGCGTTCGCTACATCGAGGTCCGCTTTGCGCCCCAGCTCCACCTCCACGGTGGGCTCTCCTTCCGCGAGGTGCTCGCGGCTGTCGACCGCGGTCTGCGCCGGGCCCGAGACGAGTATGCCGCCTCCCCCGAGGTCAACGAGCAGGGTCAGCCCCCCTTCCATTACGGCATCATCGTGTGCGCCCTGCGCTTCTTCACGGCCGGCTTCTCACGCTGGTACAGCGGACTGTTCGACCTCTTTCCGGGGGCGCCCGAGGAGCATCTCTTCGGGCTGGCCTCGCTGGAGCTGGCCCGGGCCTCGGTGCGGGTGCGAGACGAAGAGGGGCTTCCCATTGTGGCCTTCGATCTGGCCGGACGCGAGGACGGATATCCTGCCAGCGACCACCAGCAGGCCTACGACTACGCCCACCGCCACTTCATGAAGAAGACCGTGCACGCAGGCGAGGCCTACGGCCCCGAGTCCATCTTCCAGGCCATCACCGACCTCCACGCCGACCGCATCGGTCACGGCTACCACCTGTTCTCACCCGACCTCTGCGGTCCGGCTGTCAACCACCCGTCCGACTACGTGGCCAGGCTCTCTCGCTACATCGCCGACCAGCGCATCACCATCGAGGTCTGCATGACCTCCAACCTGCAGACCATGCCAGCGGTCAAGACCGCGCGTGACCACGTCTTCGGACGCATGCTCAAGGAGAAGCTATCGGCTACTTTGTGCACCGACAACCGGCTGGTCAGCCACACCAGCGTGACCCGCGAGGTCTTGACCGCGGTGGAGGCCTTCGCCATGAGCCTGGATGAGCTGCGCCAGACCATCATCTATGGCTTCAAGCGAAGCTTCTTCCCCGGCCCCTACACCGAGCGGCGCCGCTACGTGCGCCAGATCATCGATTACTACGACAAAGTGATCGCCCAGCTCAAGTGAGGAACGTGATAAGTGCTGCCGGCCCCCGTCACTCAATAACGGGGGCAGACGCGGAATCGGATGGCGTAGACGCTGGGCTTGCCAGTGGTGGACCGGTGCAGCAGTCGCAGCTCCACCTCGATCAGTCGGGTATTGCCGGAGGGCTGCAGTCCGCCCGAGGGGCTGAGCGAAACCTGGGAGGGATTGGTATCCGAGAGTGACTCGGCCCCCGCTTCGCCGCCGGCCCGCCGCACGAACTGGGCGCGGAAGCCGCCCCGAGCGTCGGTGTTGCCCGGAGCCCCGCCCTGAAAGACGCTCACGTTAGGCAGGAGCACGTTGTGCAGCAGCACCCGAGGGTCATTCGCCGCCGAAGGCATCGTGCTGGAGGGGAGAGGCAGCAGCTGGTTGGCAGGGGTGGGGGCGCTCCAGCGCATCAGGCGGCCGGTTCTGTCGTCCACCGGATCGAGCGTGTAGTAGACCTGCGAAGACCAGCGCGGCACGCCGTGCGCGTTCAGGCTCACCCTGGTGGGCTGGTCGGCCGGAGCGCAACTGCCCAGAGAAAGGCCCGGACGCTCGCCCGCCCCACCCGGGCCAGGGTAGACCCGTATGCTGGCCAGCGAAGCATTCTGCAGGTCGCGGCGCAACCAGGCGATACCGTTCTCGGTATCGCGGCTGACGAGGTAGTTGGAGTAGGCCGCCTCGGACGTGCGCCGGCCGATAATGAAGAGGGAGACGATCAGGGCCAGGGCGGCGAAGGCGATGCCCGAGCCGACCAGCAGCTCGTAGAGGGTGAATCCCCTTCTCATCGCCACACCGCCGTCTTGATCGCCAGCTCTTTTTGAGTGGGATTGTTGCCCACGCCCTCGCGCCACTTCAAGGTGATGGTCACTTCGTCGGCATCCTGGTCGGAGAGCCCGATGAAGCTCGAGTTGGCGTAGCTCACCTGTTGGGCGAACTCGTAGTGTTGCTTGCGCCCCTCCACAATGACGTCCACGGGGTGGGCCACCGGCGCCGTCCAGGATGGGGGGGCAGGCTGCCCGTACGGGTGGGCCCGGACCTCCTCGAGCAAGCTCTGGGCATACAGGATGGCCACCGTCCGGTTGCGGCTCTGCACCGCCGCTCGATAACCCCCCGAGAAGACCGCGAACAGAACCACGAACGCGACGGCCATGATGAAGAAGGCCAGGATGGTCTCCATCAGAGTGATCCCTTGCCGCATGCTCATGCCCCCTTGCTCGTCCGGGCGGGCCGGTTAGAAAGTATGCTTGCCCACAAACTTGACTCGGCCCTTCGCGTCCGGGGCAGTGGCTCCTATTCCCGATGTCCGGTCAGGCCGACCTGAGGAGCACGATTGCTGGCGGCGCAGGTCAAGCCGTGGCCGCCGTATCGTAGACAAAGTCTGGCGCCGCGGACTGCTGGAGTTCTCTCTTTCCGGCTCGCAGACACCGGGCAAGCGGTTGCCATCCTGATTCTTCCGGGTCCTGGCGGGCACGCTGGCGTGGGGGCACGGGGTCGAGGCTTGACCCTTTCTGCCATTTAGGCTATGGATCTTCTCTCCACGATGGAACAGTTTCTCTCCGATCTCAGGGGGCCTTCTCCCGCCCACGCGGCGGGTCTTGCCGGCATGATGTCGGGGGCGGCGGGGGCGGCTCTGTTCGTCAAGTGCCGCTACCGGCCGGCAGAGGGTTTCCTGACCGCCCTGAAGGAGCTGGCCGCCAGCGACGGCCCGCTCTTCGCTGAATACCTCCGGGCCCGCCGGGCCGGGGAGCCCTTCGAAACGTCGCTGCGGGCCACCGTCGAGAGCCCACTGCGGGGGGGGGAGATGTGCCTGGAGCTGGCCTCCCACTACGGGGTAGCCCGTCGGGGCTGCCCCAGGTCGATGCTCGGCGACCTCTTCGTCGGAAAACGCCTTTTGCAGGCATGCGCGGAGTGCTGCCAGCATCTGGCCGGCCTCAACCTCGAGCTCTGCTCGGAACCGTGGCAAGCGGCCCGGGAGCGGCTCGAGGCTCTGGAGGTGGGCCTCGGACGACTCCAGGAGCAGGAGGCTTACGACCGCATCTTCCAGACCGCCCGCACCGTGGCCGTGGTGGGTATCAGCGACAGGCCGGAGCGGGCTGGCTACTACGTCCCGCGCTACCTGCGCGGGCGCGGATTCCGCCTGCTGGGAGTCAATCCCCGGGCGAGCAGCTCCGTGGCCGAGAAAACCGCCTCCACGCTCCGTGGGCTGGAGGAACCCATCGACCTGGTGATCTTCTTTCGTCGCAGCGAGGCGCTGGGTGAGCACCTGGAGGATATCCTCGGCCTGACCCCGCTGCCGCGCACCGCCTGGTTACAGGAAGGCATCCGCAACGAAGATTTCGCCAGCGCTCTGAGGGCGGTCGACATCCAGGTGGTGAGCGACCGGTGCGCCCTGCGCGAGCACCAGGTCCTTTACCCCGAAGCCCACGACGTCCCATAAACCGTGCCTGCATGTCCGTGCACATTCCCGGGGCCGAGCCGATGTGCGCGGAGTTGCCCGCCCATGTGCCCGCATGTCCGGGGGGGCCGAGCCGATGTGCGCGGAGTTGCCCGCTCATGTGCCTGCATGTCCGTGCACATTTCCGGGGACCGACCCCAGCCCGGTCCACCGCGCGCGGGAGCCCCGAGCGCCCGGCGCGAAGCTCACTCGCATGCGCTACGCCGTCGTGGGCCACGTCGAGTGGATCGAATTCCTGCGCGTCCGGGCCGTGCCTCGCCCGGGTGAGATCGTGCATGCCAGCGAGAGCTGGCAGGAGCCCGGCGGGGGCGGGGGAGTGGCCGCCGTGCAGATGGCCCGCATGGCCGGTCAGGCCGTCTTCTTCACCGCTCTGGGCGACGACGAGCTGGGCCGGCGCGCCTGCCGCGAGCTGGAGGCTCTGGGCGTCACCATGCAGGTTGCCTGGCGTTCCGAGCCCCAGCGGCGCGGGGTGACCTGCGTGGACGACCAGGGCGAGCGCACCATCACTGTGATCGGCCCGCGCCTGGGCCCGAAGGGGGAGGACCCGCTCGACTGGTCGCTGCTGGAGGACTGCCAGGCCGTCTACTTCACAGCCGGCGACCGGACCGCCCTGCTGCACGCCCGCAAAGCCCGGGTGCTGGCCTCTACCCCGCGCGTTCTCTCGCAGCTGAGCGGGGTCGAGCTGGATGCTCTGATCGGCAGCGCTCACGATGACGGGGAGCGCTTTCAGCCCGAGGCCCTCGACCCGCGCCCGCGCCTGGCGGTGCTGACTGAAGGCGGCGCCGGGGGAAGCTGGTCCACCTCAGACGGCCGCAGGGGCCGCTTTGCCGCCTGCCCGTTGTCGGGCCCGGTGGCCGATGCTTACGGCTGCGGAGACACCTTCGCCGCCGCCCTCACCTTTGCCCTGGGCGCGGGAGAGCCCCTTGAACGTGCCCTTGAGCACGCCGCCCGGCAGGGCGCCATCTGCCTCACCGGCAAAGGCCCCTATTCCGCTCGGGTCGCTGGCTTGAGCTGACGCGGGCCCCCACGCCCCGGCGAGTCGGCGCCCTCAGCCCCCGCGCCCCCGGCGACCTACCCCGCGAGCGGACGCAGATACCCCACCGGCACATTATCCACCAGCCAGACCCCGTTCTCCGAGCAGTAGAACTCGATCCCCGCCCCCACCATCGCGCCGGCGTCTACCACCAGCACCAGCGCCGTCTCGCGGCGGTGTCGCCGCCCCGTCTCCAGGGCCACCTCCGAGCTGGCCGACAGGTGCACGAAGTGCCGGTTCATCCTGCAGAGCCCGCCTGAGCGCTGGATGCGAGCCCAGCGCTCTTCAGTGGTGCCGTGGAACAACCGCTCGGGGGGCGTGCGGGGCGTGCGCTCCACCGCCTCCACATCCTTGACCGAGTGGCCCTGGTTAGCGCGGATGCGCCCCTCGCGCAGGCTGTAGCGTGCCTTGGAGTCGGAGTCCACCAGCTCTTGAAGGTCAGCCAGCGTCAGCTGCACCCCTCTTCGCTCAGACAGGCGTGAAAGCAGAAGCTCCGCCGAAATCCAGCCCTCCGGGTCGAGCTGTAAACCCAGCTCCTCGGGGCGGTGGCGGAGAACGTAGGCGAGCAGTCGGCTGACGCGCTCATTGGCAAGTGTCATGAACACACTATAGCAGAGGGGTCAACCGGGCGTAAGGGCTTCGCTCAGTAGCAGGTGCCCGGGCCCCACCAGGTCATGGGCGTGCAGACGGGCGCCCGCGGGACATACACCGGGTGGTTGTGGTGCTGGTTCTCGTAATACACGCCGCCGGGACCGATGACGGTGGTCTCGGACTGCGTGCCCCACGGCGTGGTGCGGGTGCCGTGGCTGTAAATCGAGCCGTCGACCCCGATGCCGGTGGTCTGGGTTTGGTACCCGCCCCAGGCGTTGTAGCCGCCGGTGGTGACCGCGCAGCCGGTGGTGCCCAGCAGGGCCGCGCCCAGGGCCAACACGGCGACCGCTTTGCCGATCCGGCCCAGGCCCTTCTTGGAGGGCTTCTCCTCCGAGCCAGCGCTGATGGAAACTTCGTCGCCCGCGGCCACCGGGGTCTTCGTCTCGCCGCCGGACGCATCGTCGGCCGGCTTCTTGCCAGCGGCGCTGGAAACGTAGGAATTGGTGCTCAGGGCTACGGGGGTCAGCGTATTCATCGAAAATCCTCCACCAGAAACCAGGATGTCTCTCTTTGCCAGCAGTGTAGATCCTGATCCTGAAGGGAAGCTGAAAGGGGCGGTCCAATGACCAGGTTATGCAGGAAGCCGACCCCGGGCACTACATCGAGCGCGTCAGTCTGGCCACGGGCGAGGTGCTCGAAGGCCCTATCGAGCCAGACGAGCTATTGGTGCGCAAGCACCGCGACTACCACATCGTGGATGTCTACGCCCGCTCCCTGATGAGCTGGCTGGTCAAGACCGGCGATGAAGAGCACGCCCGCTCCACCATGAAGCGGGTGCGCAGTTTCGGCAAAAAGACCGCCGAGATGCTGGCCAAAGCGGTGGGGGCCAAGGACCCCAAGAAGATCGGCGAGGCGCTCTTTGGCCTCAAGCGGCGCGAGTTCTACTTCCGCTACAAACGCCAGCGCCTCAAGAAGCAGGAGATCGAGACGCGCCTCGAGCGCCTGCGCGAAGAGTCCCGGTCCCAACTCGGGCAGGCCCGTGGCCTGCGGGTGCTGCTCACCGGCGGCACCGGTTTCGTGGGCAAGGAAGTGATGTGCCAGGCCGCTCGCGACGATGAGGTCAGCGAGATGGTGGTGCTGATCCGTCCCAAGGTCATCAAGAACCGTCGCACCGGCGAAGTGGAGAGGGTGCTCACCCCCACCGATCGGGGCCGAGATCTCTTGCGGGAGCTGTGGCTCGATGACCCGACGCTGGCCAGCAAGTTCCGCTTCATCGACGGCGACATCGAGAAGGCCGGATTGGGGATCAGCCCCGACGACCTGAAGGTGCTCGAGCGCACCCTCACCCACGTCATCCACTGCGCCGCCAGCGTGGCCTTCGACGACCCCTACCTCGAGTCGTATCGGGCCAACGTGCTGGGCAGCCTGAACGCCCTCAACTTCTCGCTGGGCTTGCAGTGCGCCAAAGACAGCCCTTTCGTGGCCCACCTCTCTATCGAGACCGCCTACATCCACGGGCGCCAGGTGCGCCAGGAGGCGCGCGAGGAGGACGTGGTCTTCCCCCGTAACTTCTACAACAATTTCTACGAGCTCACCAAGGCCTTCGGCTCCATCGAGACCGAGCGCTTCATGCTCGACGAGGGCCTGCGGGTCGTTCAGCTCTGCCCCGCCATCGTGATCGGAGACAGCCGCACCGGCAACAACCGGGGAGACCAGAAGGTGGTCAACGCTCCCGTCAACGCTTTCGGGCGAGCCAAGGAGGCGCTGCGCGAGAGTCAGGGCGATTTCCTCAAGTTCGGCAAGACCTGGGTGCTCTACAAGATGGCCAGCATCTTCCCGGGTGACCCCTCAGCCCAGCTCAACCTGATCCCGGTAGACTGGGTGGCCCGGGGCATCGTGGCCGCCTTGAAACGCCCCGAGGCCGTGGGCGAGCGCATCCACCTGGCCACCGATAACCGCATCACCGCCCAGGACATGCAAGACATCCTGCGCGACGAGTTGCGCGTGGACGTCAAGCTGACCGAGCCCACCATGCACCGGGCCGTGCAGTTGCCCATGTTCGCCAAGTTCCTGGAGACCATTCGCCAGCGCAACCTGGCCCGAGCTCTGAGAAAGCTGGGCACTATTTTCGGGGGCTACTCCGAGTGGGGCCAGCCCATCCACGCCGTGGGTCACGATGTCAAAGTGCTGGGGTTGCCCGAGCAGCGCCCCAACACCGAGGCCGCCTTCCGCATGCTGTGCCGGCACAACAAGTACGTCCAGCAGTTCGGCAGGCAGCGCGACCCTCTCGAGCTTGCCCGCCGCGAGAAGCTGTGGAGCGAGTTCATCCAGGACCTGGAAGAGCGCACCGGCCAGCCGGCCAGCTCGCTCTCCTCCAACGAGTTTCGCAAGGCGCTCAAGGCCGAGCTCGATCTGGAGCTGTTCCAGCCCCGGACCAGGGAGAGCCCGGCCGGGTGTTGAATTTTTCCCGAGTATGCTGACGCGCCGGGTGAGCCCCCAGTGCACCATGATGAGCTTTGTCATCCGCCGGCTGGTGAAAGCCCGCTCGCGCGGCCATATTGACGTCCCCTACGTGCGCCGCTGGATCAACTTCCTCATGGGAGTGCACAACCTCAGCCTGTTTAACGTCAGCTTCGCTCCCGTGCAAGAGCAGGACGTGCGGGGCGAGTGGGCCCTGCCACCCAAAGGCTCCTCCTGCCGGGCCATCCTCTACTTTCACGGTGGGGGATACTTCTTCTGCTCGCCCGAGACCCACCGCCCCATCACCGCCGGACTGGCCCACTTCAGCGGGGCCCAGACGCTGGCCGTGCGCTACCGGTTGGCGCCCGAGCACCCCTATCCGGCCGCCCTGGAGGACGGCCTGTCGGCTTACCGCTGGCTGCGCCAGAAGGGCTTTCGGCCCGATCAGATCGCCCTGGCCGGCGATTCGGCCGGGGGCGGCCTGGCTCTGGCCATTCTGATCGCCTTGCGCGACCAGGGCGAGCCCCTGCCTGCCGCGGCCACCGTCTTCTCGCCCTGGACCGATCTGGCTTGCACCGGTCATTCGCTCGACCACAACGACCGAAATTGCATCATGTTCAGCGGCGAAGGCATCCGCCGCGCTGTCAGCCTCTACGTCGGCTACGAAGACCCCCGTCATCCCACCCTGTCGCCTCTTTACGCCGATCTGTCCGGGCTCCCCCCGCTCTTGTTGCACGTGAGCGACAACGAGGTGCTGCTCGACGACTCCACCCGCTTTGCCCGCAAGGCCCAGCAGCACGGGGTGACCACCCGGCTCAAGGTGTGGCAGGGCCAGCCCCACGTCTGGCAGCTCTTTGCCCCCGTCATGCCCGAGGGGCGCCAGTCGCTGGCCGAGGCCGGCGAGTTCATCCGGCGCTTCGTGTAGGCTCGAGGTGCCCAGCAAGCCGCGCACCATTCCGCTGACCAACGCCGACGCCGCCTGGCTGCACATGGAAGAGCCCAATAACCCCATGATGGTCACCGGCATGTTCTTGTTCGACCAGCCGGTCGACCACGAGTGGTTGCGCTTCACGCTGGAGAGGCGCCTGCTGCGCTACGAGCGCTTCCGCATGAAGGTCGAGTTCCCCGTGCTCGGTCGTCCGCGCTGGACGCTGGACAAAGAGTTCGACATCGACCGCCACCTGGTTTCCTGGCGATTGCCCCCGCACTCCAGCGAGACTGACCTGCTCGAATTCGTCAGCGACCTGATGAGCAGCCCGCTGGATCAGAGCATTCCTCTCTGGCAGCTGCACCTGGTGCAAGACTTTCAGGGCGGCTCGGCCCTCATCGCTCGCCTGCACCATTGCATCGCCGATGGCATCGCCCTGATGCGCGTTCTGCTCGATCTGACCGACCCCGAGCCCTCCCCTCCGGCCGAGCGCGACGAGCAGCCCGAGGTGCGCGAGTCGCCCCGCCGCCGCAAGGGCCCCAAGATGCACGCCAGCCGCGAGATCACGGTGCGCCCCATGGAGATGATCGACGTGGCCCGCAAGCACCTGGCGGCGGCCGGCAACCTGGGTAAGATGCTGCTGCTCGAGGGTGAGCCCATGACGCCCCTGCGCGGTCCGCTGGGGCCTCGCAAGCGGGCCGCCGTCTCGCGGGCCATTCCCCTGGAGGAGGTCAAGGCGGCCCGGCGCCGCATCGGCGGCACCGTCAACGATATCCTGGTGGCCGCCCTGACCGGAGGATTGAAGCGCTACCTGGCCCGACGGGGCTTCCAGCCCCCGCCCGACGTCTCGGTGCGGGCCGTGGTTCCGGTCGACCTGCGCCAGCCCCATCACGCCGACCTGGGCAATCGCTTCGGCATGGTCTTCCTGGCCCTGCCGGTGGGCCTGGAGACCCCGGCCGAGCAGTTCGCCGAGGTCAAGCGCCGCATGGACGCCCTCAAGAGCGGCCCCCAGGCGGTTGTGGTGTTCGGCCTGCTGAGCGCCGTGGGCACTATCCCGGCCGAGCTTCAGACCCGGGTGGTGGAGTTCTTCGGCTCCAAGTCGACCCTGGTGGTGACCAACGTGCCCGGTCCCGACAAGCAGCTCTACCTGGCTGGCCAGGCCATCACCGGCTTGATGTTCTGGGTTCCCCAGTCGGGCCGCCTGGGGCTGGGGGTGAGCATCTTGAGCTACGGGGGCCAGGTGCGGGTGGGGGTGGCCTGCGACGACCGCCTGGTGACCGACCCGGAGACGCTGGTGGAGGATTTCCACGCCGCCTTCGATCTGCTTGTTGATCGCGCTTGAGCGAAGCGCAGAAGTCGGGCACGTAACCTGCTGCGAAGAACTTGTTCTGAGCGGCTCCAAGATGAAGGGCCCGACTTCTGCGCGCAGCGATCATTAGATTGAGGATTCTGGGAAGGGGTCTGAGCTGTCCCATGAGCATGCATTCTTGAACCGCAGGCTGGACGAGCTGGCCGAAGTGCAATCGCACGAGTTTCGTCTGATCATGGGCGCGCTGGCCCTGCACAAACGCCAGTTCAGGACGATGCAGCAGTCCATGGGAGAGATGCACCAGTCCATGGGCGAGATGCAGCAGACTGTCGGCAATGTGCAAGAGTCCATCGGCGAGATCAACGAAACCCTGGAGCAGCTCAGCTCGTCCACCGATTTCCAGGCCCAGGCCATGGAACGCTACAACGCCGCCGCCGAAGAGCGCTTCGCCTTCCTGCGCCAGGTTCTGGCCGAGCACGAGCACGGCGACCCGGCCGCCTGATTTCAGCTTTTTTTCAGTCCCCCGGTCTACCAAGACGGGTATGAACGTGTACTGCTGCCCCGCCCCGAGCTACGGGCCCTACTATCCCCCGCCCTACTATCCGCCGCCCTGTCCTCCCCCCTGGCAGGAGCCTCCCCGGGATCATTCCGCGCTCTCGCGCGCGGGGGGGGCCCTGTGGGGCGGCGCCGTGGGCTGGGAAGCCGGCTCGACCGCCGGCCAGATCGTCTTCGGACCTCCCGGCGCGCTGGTCTTCGGCGTGACCGGCGCCGCCTACGGAGCCATCCGCGGTTGCCAGGAAGGCTTTGCCACCACCTTCTGCACGACCGTTGGAGCCGGCCTGGGAGCCCAGGTGGGCATGCAGTGCGCCGGTCTTTTTGGTGGCGTGGCCGGCCTGATCGTGGGCGGCTACGTGGGCTACAAGCTCGCCAACTGACCGGCGCCCAGACGAACTCTCCACGTTCGGACTGGAAGGCCCCAAGGAGCTTGCTCGAGCGTTACGCGCCCGGAGAACGCGTGCGCACACGGACCCCGCCCACCGTGACTCCGGCCTTGTTGACCTGAACCCCCCCCGCGACCTGACCCTCATCGACCGGGCCTCGCGCCAGTGCCTTCAAAGCATCGCTCAGGCTGCTGCAGGCTAGATAGCTCTTGAGGAAGCTCTCGGTCGCCTGGCCCAGCTCGCGGCCGGTCCAGGCGCCATCCCGCACGCTGCCCACCAGGGTCTGGTAAGCCTGGCGGCTGGCCTCCACACCCTCGCTCGGCTCCAGGGCCTGCCGCAGCCGGGACAGAGCCTCCAGGCGCTCATCCAGGCTCGAGCCGGGCAGGCTTTCTCCCGTCAGCAGCTGGTAGTCGGGAGCCACCGGGCCTTCTCCCAGCGCGGCGTGCAGCCGAGCGGCCAGCAGCCGGCGTTGCTCGAACGGCTCGGGAGGCTGGCGCAGGCTCTCGAGGGCCAGCTCGGGATCGCCCTGCAGGTCGAGCTCCACCTGCAGCCGCTCCACCAGCTCCGAGCCTTGAATCTTGCCCAGCTGGCCGCTCTTCAGCTCGGTCAGAAGGGCCCGGGCATCCTTGCTGCTCAGCTTGCGATTGAGGTCGGCCAGAGTCTGCGCATCCTCCAGCAGCTTCCGGTCGCTCAGCCCGACCAGGAAGCGATAGTCGTCCAGCGAGGAATCCACGCCGGTCCCGAAGTTGACGGTGCCCTGCTGGCGGTCGAAGAAGGCGTTCAGGTTGATCCCCTTGACCGACTCGTGCTCTGGCCGCCACAACAGCTGCTCGGCCTTCTCGCGGAGCTCGAGCGGCTCGGGGCAGCTGCCCGGCTGCAGGCACTTGAGAGCGGTCTCGGTATCCCCCGCCAGGCGCTCCTCGCGCAGGAACCGGTCGGTCACCGTGGCGGGATCGCCCGGGTGGGCCAGCAGCCGGGGGAAGAGCTCCAGGGCCGTCTTGTCGTCCAGGCGCTTGATCAGAGCGCCCAGAGCTTCCCCCACCCGGGTGAGGTCCTGCTCGGGAGCACGCAGCTCGAGCAGGCGAGCAAAGACCTGAGTCGGACGCTGGGGCATGGGGACCCACTTGTGCTGCTCCTCCCAACGTTTGCCCCAGCGGCCGGCCATGCTCGTCCCTGACATCATCGCCTTGTGGTCCTGGGACCTGACGGCGCTGGCCACGGCCTGGTAGGCCTTCAGCGCCTCGGGATAGGGTACCCCGCAGCCCGTCAAGAGTCGGTCGGCCTCTAACGAGTCTTGAAAACTGCCCCCCAGACGGCCCAGCTCCAGCAGCCGCTCGCGAGCTTCCGAGCCGTGCTCGTGGAAGTAGGCCAGGGCCGGGGCCAGCCACTCGGGTCTCAAACCCTGCCCGGCCCGCAGCTCGAGGAAAGGATCCACCAGGGCCTCCAGCGGGCAAGTGGGAGACGCGATTGCGGCCAGTCGTCGCATGTCGGCCAGGGCCTCGGTCTCCTCCGGCTCGCCCATGCCGAAGAGCTTCAGGTGCGTCATTGCATTCTCGCTCGGGTGCTCCTTGTGGAAGGCCTTGAGGCGCTCGTAAAGAGCCAGCTTGGCCTCCACGCTCTGGCCGCTGGGGACGGCCAGGACGTCCAGCGTGGTCTTGCGCTCGGCCACCGGAAGCGAGAGCAGGTGCTCGCTGCGGTATTGCCTGGCCTGCTCGAAGTCGGGTCCCAGCTGGAGCAGTCCGTCCGGTCCCAGGGGGGCCGGGGTCCAGGCCACCCCATCCAGAGCCACATGGAAGACCGCTTCCGGATTCGAGCGCAGGCTGGCGTGGACGGCCATCGCATCCTCGGAGTGGGCCACCGTCCTGACGAGGCCGAAGGTCGCGTCGGAGGGCAGGAGCTGCACCCCCGAGCGGGCCAGCTCGCGCATCTGGCAGGCCAGCGGGTCGCGGTCCAGCTCCGGATGAGGCTCGCCCAGGTAGAAGAAGCAGGCTGCCTCCAGCGACGTCAGCTGGCACGGCCGGGTGGCCTGGGGGCCCTGCACCCACACGTTGGTCAGCGTTCCTCGGGCAGCCTCGCGGTGAGCCCCGTAGACTCCGGCCGGGCGGGGGTGCTCGGGGATGGGTTTGAACCGCCCATCGTCGAGCGGCCAGACATTCTTGAGCGATTCCGGGTCAGCCGTGTCGATCACCATGACCTTGGCGTGCATCAGGCCCTTGTCGGATTCGCGTACCCGGTAGTTGGACTCGGCCACCAGCAGCTTGACCCCCCCCTCCTTCTCCAGCCGGGCGAAGGTCGCTGCCGCCCGCGGGTCGGTCATGGCCGAGAACTCCTCGCGAGCGGAGTGCGAGAGGTCCTTGAGCTCCTGGAAGCTGGAAACCGGAATGCGCTCGACGTTCATAGCCGGCAAGACGGCGAACGGACTCTTTGGCTCGGAGCTTTCCTGGCTCACCTGCAGCCCGCCTACCGGCCAGCCGTCGAGGCCTTCTGGGGATACGACATTCTTGCCGTCGCTGAGGATAAATCCCCTTGCCTTCAGGTCGGTCGCCAGGGCGGCGAGCTCGCCCCCCAGCGGAGCGGGACAGAGAGCCCAGGCCACCGCTGCCTCGATCCCCGTGCGCGGCGCCGGCGAGACGTTCAGGTTGCCACCCAGGATGACCTGGTCCGGCGAGGCGTTCTCGGGAGCGCTGGCAGCCCGCGCGGGAGCCGTCCAGGGAGTGAGCGGGGAACCGAGGGAGGGAACCTGCATCGAAACCCCTATTCGCGTGGAGCCCGCTCGGCCCCTGTGCCGCGTGATCGCCCCCACCCGCCGCCCAGGCCCGATCACGACGAACGCTCGTTCCCGGCTCCGACCCGAGAACGGATCATGATCCGCTTGCGAGCCCGATCACGACGAACGCTCGTTCCCGGCTCCGACCCGAGAACGGATCATGATCCGCTTGCGAGCCCGATCACGACGAACACTCGTTCCGGGCTCCGACCCGAGAACGGATCATGATCCGCTTGCGAGCCCGATCACGACGAACACACGTTCCGGGCTCCGAAAAAGCCGTGGACAGACCCGGGCCCGCCGGCTACAATGCCGCAATGGACCAGCCGCCCTATCGGCAGCCATCACCGCCCTGGATGCCCTCGACTTGATCTCGCAGGCTCTGGGTGACAAGCTCTTGTTGCTTTTCGACAGTGGCATCCGCCACGGTGCCGACCTCTTCAAGGCCCTCTGCCTGGGCGCCCGGGCCGTCTGTCTGGGCCGTCCCTTCGTCTACGGGCTGGCCCTGGCGGGGGAGGAGGGCGTGCGCGAGGTGCTCGCCAACCTGTTGGCCGACTTCGAGCTGACCCTGGCTTTGTCGGGCTGCTGCAGCCCGGCCGGTCAGCACCTGGTGGCCGCGCCCTGAATCCCCTGGTCTGCCAGCCCATCGGTTATCTGCGCAGCCGCTACTCGAGCAAGTATCAGGCTCCCAGCCAGCCCGAGGGGGGCGAGCAGGGCGTGGTGGAGATGCGCCAGGACGACCCCCGCCTGGTGCAGGCGCTGCAAGACCTGGAGGGCTTCAGCCGCATCTGGCTGATCTGGTGGTTTCACAAGAACCAGAGCTGGCGCGCCCGGGTGCTGCCTCCGCGGGGGCGCGGCGGCCGCAAGGGTCTGTTCGCGACCCGCTCGCCCCACCGTCCCTGCCCGCTGGGACTGAGCGCCGTCCCCCTGCTGGGCATCGAGGGCCACCGCCTCTACCTGGGCGAGCACGACCTGCTCGAAGGCACTCCCATCCTCGACATCAAGCCCTACATCCCGCGCTTTGACGCCTTCCCGGACGAGGCAGCGGGCTGGTTCGGAGAGCTGGATCTGACCCCCCGTTTCCAGGTGGTGGCCTGCTGCGAGCTCGAGCCAGCCCTGTTCGAGCGAGCCCGGGCCATTCTCGAGGTGGATCCCCTGCCCCACCGCACCCGTCGCATCCTGGCCCTGAAGGATGGTCGCTACCGCCTCAGCTGCGGGGATTATCGGCTCTACTACCGGATCGAGGGGGAAACCGTGCGCATCCAGGAGGTCAGGCTCCGCTAATGTGCCAACAAAACTCGCTGGAACGCAGTTCCGGCGAGTTCGTCAGATTTAGCCCGCGACAGCCACCTCTTTGCCGGCCAGCGGCATGTAGCTGCGCGACCTGGCGTCGAAGGCCAACACCGTTCCGTCCTTGATGCGGTAGACCCAGGCGTGCAGGTGCAGGTCGCCCTTCTCCAGCCGCGAGGCCACCGCCGGGTGGGTGCGCAAGTTATCGAGCTGACGCAGCACGTTGAGCCCGATGGTCTTGTCCAGCATCTCCTCTTTGGGCAGGTCGCCATGGTTGTCGACCACCACGCGCCGGGTGGACTCAGCCTGGCTCAGCCAGTTGGCCACCGCCGGCAGGCTGGTCACGCTCTCGGGGGAGAGCAGGGCCTTCATGGCGCCGCAGTCGGAGTGTCCGAGCACCACGATGTCCTTCACCTTGAGCACGGCCACGGCATACTCCAGGGTGGCCGCCTCCCCTCCGCCCTGGCCGTAGGGGGGGACGATGTTGCCCGCGTTGCGCATCACAAAGAGCTCGCCAGGCCGGGCCTGCAAGAGCATGTCTGGGCTGATGCGCGAGTCCGAGCAGGTGATCAGCAGGGTATCCGGGCTCTGGCCCGTGGCCAGGCGCGAGAACAGCTCGCGCTCGTTCTCGAAGACGCTGTTCTGGAAAGCGACCAGACCGTTGAGAAGCTTCTGCATGATGTCCTGCCTTTATTTGATTGGATTCGGATCCATCCTGACCGCCCCCGATGGCGACGGCGTGACGAAGGGATGAAGATTTCGTGAAGAACCTGCCAGGCCCGGCCGAAAAGGGAGGTCCCATTCGCTTTTCGACCGGGCCGGGAGGTCTGAAAGTTGTCCCACGTCCCGATGACGCGTGCTACGAGTTCAACTGGCCGCCTGCAAGACGGGGCGCTTGAGGCGTGCCCGCGTCTCCAGCTCGGGCCATTCCACCACCAGGTTGCCGCCCAGCGAGCGCTGGCGGTCGTCCCACGAGCGCATCAGTTGCAGGCAGGCGTGGTCGAGGGTGGTGAGCTGGTCGAGGTAGACGTGCACGGTGGCTCCATCGGGAATCTGGTCCAGGGCTTCAGCCAGTCGCGGCAGGGTCACGAAGGTGGCCGAGCCGGTCAAGCGCAGCTCATACAGGTTGTGGTTGAGCCGATTCAGCCTGGTCTCCAGGTAGCTCGAGCGGGCCAGCAGCTTGATCAGCGAGCAGGCTATGCCGATCAGCACGCCGTGTAGCAGGTCAGTGAAGACGATGGAAATCAGGGTGATGAAGTAAATGGCCACCTCGCTCTTGCCGAAACGGGCCAGGGCTTTGATGCTCTTGGGATTGACGAGCTTGTAGCCGGTGTAGACCAGGATGGCCGCCAGGGCGGCGGTGGGGATCAGGCGCAGCAGGCCAGGAAAGACCACCACCAGAGCCAGCATCCAAACGCTGTGCAGAATGGCCGACCAGCGGGTACGGGCCCCGGCCAGCACGTTGGCCGAGCTGCGCACGATCACGCCGGTCATGGGCAGCCCGCCCACCAGGCCACAGAGGGTGTTGCCCACTCCCTGGGCCATCAGCTCGCGGTCGTAGCGGGTGCGAGGGCCGCTGTGCATCTGGTCCACCGCGGCCGCGCACAGCAGCGTCTCGGCGCTGGCGATGAAAGCCAGAGCCAGTGCTTCCAGCCAGATCTCCTGGCTGGCCAACAGAGTCCAGCTGGGGAAAACGAAGCTCTGGGTGAGATTGGCGGGCACCTCCACGGTGCGTACGTCCAGTCCCAGGAACGCGGCGGCCAGGGTGGCGACGACCACGGCGGCCAGGGGAGCGGGCACCGACCGGGAGAGGCCGTGAAAGCGGTTCCAGACAACCAGAACCGTCAGGGTAAGCAGGCCGAGCATGGCGGCCAGGTGGTGACTGGTGCCGTCCATGGGGAAGACCCCCTTGGAGATGGCTTCGGGGATGGAGGCCAGGTTCGCCAGTCCCGAGCCGCGCGGCTTGTCATCCACCATGACGTGGAACTGGCTGGCGAAGATGAGCACGCCAATTCCCCCCAGCATTCCCCCGATCACCGAGGGCGAGACCGCCTGGAACCAGCGTCCCAGCTTCAACAGGCCAGCCAACAGCTGGATCAGGCCGGCCAGCAGGATGATGAGGGCCAGGGCCCCGGTCCCGTGGCGATGGACCAGCTCCCACACGATGACGGCCAGCCCCGCAGCCGGTCCGCTGACCTGAAGGGGAGAGCCGGCCAGGAATCCGACCACCAGTCCTCCGATGATGCCGGTGATCAGGCCCGCCGCCGGAGGGAGGCCGCTGGCGATGGCAATACCCAGGCACAGAGGCAGCGCCACCAGAAAGACCACCAGTGAGGCCAGGTAGTCCTTGGGGTGCGGCCCTCGGGGGGCCGAAGAGCTCAAGAGTTGCATTGATTCCGTCCTACACATCTTAATCCGTGCATACATACTCACATGTCTTCGTGAAAATGCCCTGCCAGGAGGATGAAGATCGGATGAAGAGCAGAGGACGGGTTTGCCGCGGGGGCCCAGGAATGGCACGCGGTGGGAGCCGGCCCCCGGGCGACCTCCAAAGATTTTCCCCTCCAAGCCCCCTACCGCAAAGCTTCCCGATAAGCCCGAGGCGGCTGGAGCTTACCGCGCACGCGAGGATCTGGCTGGCTGATAGCTCTGTTTCCCCGTCGACGTCGAGCGCGCCTGGAGTCGCCGCCGCTGGTCGCCTGACAGGCGGTTCTGCATAAGCCTGCGAGGAACCCCCCGGGTGGAGTCAGAACACTTGAGCCGTGCCCGAACGTGACCGTGACCTGATCTTGCTGATCGAAGACGATCCCGCTGTGCTCTCCTCGGTGCGGCGCCGCCTGGCCTTCGAGGGTTATGGGGTAGAAACGGCCAGCAATGGCCTGGCGGGGTGTGAGCAGTTCGAGGCCCTGCAGCCCGACCTGGTCATCCTGGATGTCGGGTTGCCGGGGATGGACGGCCTGCAGGTGGCCGAGTGGATCCGCGAGCGCTCCCAGGTCCCCCTGCTGATGCTGACGGCCCGCGATCGGGTGGAGGACCGGGTGGCCGGGCTGCAGAGTGGGGCCGACGACTATCTGATCAAGCCTTTCGCCATCGAGGAGCTGCTGGCCCGGATGCGGGCCCTGTTGCGGCGTGCCTCCTGGGCCCCCTCGCAAGATCCCGAGGCGGTGCTGCGTTTTGAGGATCTGGTGCTCAACCAGGCGGCCATGACGGTGACTCGCAACGGCCAGCCCATCGCGCTCACGCCCCGGGAGTATCAGCTGCTCGAGCACTTCATGCGTCACCCGCGTCAGGTGCTCAGCCGCGAGGCGCTTTTCGAGGCCGTCTGGGGATTCGACCACATGGGTGAATCCAACATCGTGGATGTCAATGTGAAGAAGATCCGGGAGAAGACCGAGGCCGGAGGGACCAGCCGTCTGATCCAGACGGTGCGGGGCTTCGGTTACGCCCTGCGCGAGCATCCTTGACTCTGAGGCAGCGCCTCACCCTGGTGCTGGGACTGGTTTTGACGTTGGCATTTGCGCTGGTCACCCTGGCTCACTACCGGGCTTTGCGCCAGGCGGTCGTGGCCGAAGTGGACGAGACTCTCGACCTGCGCGCTCAGGTCCTGGCCCGCGAGATAGGATCCTTTGAGACCCCCCCGGGCAGTTACGACCCCGAGGTGTTCTTCCAACTGGTGGACGAACATGGTCGCGTGCGCCTGGCCTCCTCGGGGCTCGAGCTGGAGCCATTGCCCGCCGAGCCGGTCGGCGCGACCTTCACCAGCCAGTTGCGCGGCACCCCGGTGCGAATGCTGGTGCGTCCCATCACCTTGCGGGAAGGAACAGGCTTCCTGAAGGTGGGCGAGTCGCTGCACCTGGCTCACGAAGGCTTGAAACGCTCGGTCACCGGTCTGCTCCTGGCCAGCCTGGCCGGGCTGGTGCTGGCCCTGGCCTCCACCTGGGCGGTGCTGCGGCAGGGTCTGCGTCCCTTGAAGCGACTGGCCCAGGTGGCCCGGGACATCCTGGAGACGGGCGACTTCTCGCGTCGCGTGCCGGAGTCGAGTCCGCCCCAGGACGCGGTCGGCTCGGTGGCCCGACTGCTCAACCTTCTGCTGGCGCGGGTGCAGGGCCTGCTCGAGAGCCAGCAGCGCCTGCTGGCTGATACCTCGCACGAGTTGCGCAATCCCCTGACGGTGATCCGCACCGACATCGACCTGTTGGCCCGTGAGCTCCCGAGCGACGTGCGCCAGGAGGTGGCCGAGGAAATGGCCCGAGAGGTGGAGCGCATGACCCGTCTGGTGGAGGACCTGCTGGCTCTCAGCTGGGCCGACCAGAAGCTGCCCATGCGATCCGAGCCGGTAAGGCTGGACGTGCTGGCCCAGGAGCTGGTAGAGCGCAGTCGGCGAAGCCATCCTGATCGCACGTTGGAGTTTCACAGCCCGGCGGCGGTTTGCCTTCAGGGCGACCGCGAGCGCCTGCTGCAAGCTGCCTCGAACCTGGTCGAGAATGCCCTGCGCTATTCCCCGGGCGCGGTGCGCGTGCGCGTCTACGAGAAGCCTGGCTGGGCGTTCCTGGAGGTGGAGGATGACGGTCCCGGCATTGCTCTCGCTCAGCAAGAAGCCATCTTCGAGCGTTTCGTGCGGCTCGACGCGAGTCGCAGTCGGGCTACGGGAGGCACAGGGCTGGGACTTCCCATCGTGAAGGCGCTGGTGGAAGCGCACGGGGGCAGGGTGCAGCTCCACAGCATCCCGGGCAATGGCTCGCGCTTCAGCTTTCGGGTGCCGTTGGAAGGGGTCAGTTCGACTCCGCCACCCTGATTCGCGAGCGACGCAGGAGATTCTTGCATAAGTGCGAAATTATATACTTATGCCAGCAAGAAGAGTCGCGGCACGCGAGCTCGCCAATCTGTTCGGGGTGCTCTCCAACCCTGATCGAATTCGCATCGTGGAAGAGCTGCGCCACGGCGAGAAAGACGTGGGAACTTTGCAGGCGCTGGTGGGCATCAGCCGTCCCCGTGTCTCGCAGCACCTGGGTCTGATGCGGGCCCACCGCCTGGTGGAGGAGCGACGCGACGGACGCCACGTTTACTACCACCTGTGCCTCGGGCGACTGGCCAGCTGGGTGCTTGACGGGCTCGACTTCGTGGAGATCGAGCTGAAGGGCGGACTGCGCGAGACCCTGGTCGAGGCCGCCCGTCAGTGGCGCGAGGATGGCAGCGAGGACCTCACTTGAGGACCACGATCTCGACCCGTCGGTTCAGCTGCCGTCCGGCCGGATCATCACGCCCATCCGTTCGCTGGTTCCGGGCCACCGGATGGGTCTCACCCAGGCCCACCACCTGGGCCTGCTCTGCGTTCCATCCCCCTTCGCCCTCCAGCCACGCGCGCACGGCCTCGGCGCGGCGCTTGGAGAGCTTGAGGTTGTAGGAGTCGCTGCCTTTGTTATCGGTGTGGCCTTCGATCCGGATTCTCTTGTCCGGATAACGCTCGCTCATCGACTCGGCGATCTGCGCCAGAGCCTGCTCGGCGCTGGGACGGATCTCCGCGCTGTCGAAGTCGAACAGCACGTCCCCCGATACCGCGTAAACCACCTTCTTGGGCCCCTCTTTCACCACCACGCCAGGGATATCGATCTCGGGCAGCTCGACGGCGACCAGATCGGTATCCACCAGCACGCTGGCTCCATCCACTCCATTCAGGTCCACATCGACCCCCGGAATGTCGACGTTCACCCCCAGGCTTTCCTGGCCCAGGTCAACCCGGGCCCCGGGAACGTTCACCCCGATCCCGCCCTCACCCAGGTTGACGCTGGTGCCGCCGGCATTGATGGACACGCCTCCCGGACCGGTTCGTACCCGGGCCGAGCCACCCTCCACCTGCACCCCGTCCTGATTGACCTGCACCCGAGCGCCTCCGCCCGTCACCGACTGGTCTCCGTCGGAGCCGGTTCGGACATCGACCAGGTCGCCATCGGCGCCATCCTGGGTCCGCACAGATACCCCGTCGGATCCGGTTCGGATGTCGACCCGGTCGCCATCAGCGTTATCCTGGGCCCGCACCGAGACCCCGTCGGATCCGGTTCGGATGTCGACCCGGTCGCCATCAGCGTTATCCTGGGCCCGCACCGAGCCAGCTCGGATATCGACCCGTTCATCCCGGGACCCTTCAGAGCTGGAGGTGGAGGAGCTGCATCCTGCGGTCAGCAGCAAGAGAGCCAGGAGGGTCATGAGAGTCTTCATCCCGGAGAGTTACTCGCAGGCCTGGCCCGGTCCTCTTGGGGAATGGGTCTGTCGGGAGGAGTCGGAAGAGCTTGTCAGTTGCCAATGAAGCGGCACGCGCGAGGGCAAAGAGCCGGAAAGCGCTGAGGACGCGGAGCTGCGCAGGCTGGAACATCGCCGCCGTCTTTAAGGTTGCGGTTGATGAAGGCCGACTCGAGAGCCGCCTTGGCGCTGTCAGGGGGAAGGCCCCGCCAGGCACTTTTCGAAGGCGCACTGGAAGCGCTCCAATCCCCGCTCCTGGCTGCGCAGCACCAGGTCGAATATCTTAACCCCCTCCTCCTCGCCGTTGTCATCACGCAGAAATCTCCACCTGGCCCGGCACTGATCAGTGGCGCAGGATCGTCCTCGAGCGAGCCGAATCGCCCGCAAGCCTCCCCGTGACTTTCATCTCCTTCTCCTTCGTCATCCTCTTCTCGGTCGCGTTCCTGGCCCGGCTCACGGTCGGCCGCAGGAAGACCGAGCCCACCTACCTGGGCCTGATTCTGTTCCTGAGCGTCATCTTCTACAGCTGGGAGGTGCCGGCTTACCTGCTGGTGCTGCTGGCCAGCGTGCTGATGGACTATGTCTCGGGCCTGCTCATCGCCGCCCAGGCCGTCTACGAGCGCCGCCGCCTCTACCTGATCATCTCTCTGACCCTCAACCTCGGTCTTTTGTTTGTGTTCAAATACCTCGACTTTGCCCTGGCAAGCCTGGGCTGGCTGCTGGGAGTCCCCGAGCAAGACGTGCCCCGGTTCAACCTGATCCTGCCCCTGGGCATCTCGTTTTACACTTTCCACTCCATGAGCTACGTCATCGACGTCTACCGCGGTTCCATCACCCGCATCAGGCGCTTTGACGACTACCTGATGTTCGTGATCTTCTTCCCCCAGCTGGTGGCCGGCCCCATCGCCACGGCCCGCGACTTCGTCTACCAGATCCACCGCGTGCGCCGGCTGCACTGGGTCACTTTCTGGCACGGCGTCTACCTGATGATCTCGGGTTTCTTCCTCAAGATGGTGGTGGCCGACAACCTGGCTCCGGCCGTGGACGTGCACTGGCCGGTGGCGGCCGGTCCCAACGGGGACGCAGCCATGGCCTTCTGCTCGGCGGCCCTGTTCGGGGGCCAGATCTTCGCCGACTTTGCCGGCTACACCAACATCGCACGCGGGGCCGCCTATCTGCTGGGCTTTCGCCTCATCATCAACTTCCGCGAGCCCTACATCTCCCAGAGCCTGCAAGAGTTCTGGACCCGCTGGCACATCTCGCTCTCGCGCTGGCTGCGCAACTATCTCTACATCCCCCTGGGCGGCAATCGGCACGGCAGCTGGCAGACCTATCGCAACCTGATGCTGACCATGCTGTTGGGTGGCCTGTGGCACGGCGCCGCCTGGACCTTCGTGATGTGGGGCCTGCTGCACGGGGTGGGCTTGGCGGTGGAGCGGGCCCTGGGGCTGAATCGCCCGGGCCGCTCCCGGCTGGCTCGCCTGGCCTACTACCTGGTGGTGCAGGCCTACATCCTGCTGACCTGGGTCTTCTTTCGAGCCACCAGCGTGAGCGAGGCCCTGCAGCTGCTGGGCAACCTGGCCGTCTTCAAGACCCCCTGGGTCGGCTGGGGTGAGCTGATCATCGCCATGAGCTTCCTGCTGCCCATCGTGCTGATGCACCTGCGGGCGGCCCTGATCGAGGCCGGCCTGAGCCACCCGGCCGGCAAGTACGAGAAAGCCTTTCTGTGCGGTATCATGCTGTACGCCATCCTGACCTTGAGAGGCCAATCGGATGCCTTCCTCTACTTCCAGTTCTAAGCTCACCTGGAAGACCAACCTGCTTATCGTGCTGGTGGGCCTGGTCGGCTTTGGCCTCACTGCGGGCGTCGGCCAGGTCTGCTACGACACGCTGCCGGGTCTGAAGGGCTGGCTCTTCACCCGGGCCGACGAGCTGCCCCGCCAGAGCCACGCCGGCCACGCCATCAGCGACTTCCTGGTCTACCTGCACGGCCTGGAGGGGGTCGTGCAGCCCATGCGCCAGGCCCGGGTGATCTTCGTAGGCAGCAGCCGGGCTGGATTCTCCTTCCGCGACGACTTCGTGGCCCGCTTCGAGCAGGCCACCGGCCTCAAGACCTACGCCCTCGGCTTCCCCCGCTCGGGCATGGCCATGGCCGAGAAGCTGATCCAGCGCTACGACCTTCGTCCCCGGGTGCTGGTGGTGGCGGTGGACAACGTCTTTTTCACCGACTTCGTCAGCCAGGAGATCCTTCAGGCCGAGGGTCTGTCGCAGTGGGAGGCCTGGCGCCAGCTGCGCGAGGACCGCCTCTCGTGGTGGAGCCGCAACCACCTGCACCGCTACATCCCCGAGTTCGAGATTTTCGGCCACCAGACCATCTCTGTCATCTACCGCAACTACCGAAATGGCGGCTGGATCGTGGTGCAGCACCCGGAGGAGCGTTTGCCGGTGGTCGAGCCCACCGCCCGAATGCCCGCCCCGGAGCGCATCAGAGCACGAGAGTTCGTGGCCCGCATGCGCGAGCGCGGGGTGCAGGTGGTCTTCACGGCCGTGGCCGGAGGGGACTACGCCCTGGAGGATCTGAGCGAGCTCGCCGCCGAGCTCGACGTCCCCCTGCTTGCCCCCCGCCTGGAGGGCCTGACCACCGGCGATCCCGTCCACCTCGACGGCCCCAGCGCCCGGCGCTTCTCGGACGCCTTTTTGGAGGAATTTCGCCGCTGGTGGAAGGGTTGAGCCGGAGCTGGATGGATGCACGGCCCAGGCATCGAGCCAGCTACGAGGCTCGCGCGCCCGGTTCGGAGTCGGCGCACAGGGCCTCGAGTTGATTTCAGCGCTCTCTGGCCGGGTCTTTGCTCTGACTTCGATGAGCACCCTCTGCCTCCTGAGCCAGACGGTTTCGAGTTTCGGGCTGGGGTAATAGCAGCAGAGCCTGCAGGCGCGTCAGTCAATCAACCCCAGGGCCCGCAGCGTGCGCGCGTCCGGCTGGCAGGTGATGGGCAGGCCGTGTTCTTGCTGAAACCGCCCCAGCCACTCCGCGTCGCAACGGGCCGATGGTCCCAGCGCCACCTGCAGGGCGCGCGCCACGGCGCGGTGGTCGGCCCGGTCGATGGCCAGGAGGTCCTCGCGGGTCAGCTCCCAGCCCACGATCGTAACGGGCGTCCCCTTGCCCAGGCCGGGTTGGGCCAGGAGCTCGTCCAGATCTCTGTCACGCATCGCCACGCAGCCCCAGGTCCAGTTGCTGCTCAGGTTCCAGTTCCACTCGTACCAGTCGCCCTGGCCGTGGATCTGGATGGAGCCGCCGATCGGCCGATCCGGCTCGGGCAAGAGGCCATGCTTGCGGTAGAACAGATAGCGCGCCCTGTCCACCGCCGTCGGATAGTTCAGATTGTAAGCCAAATAATAGTCCGACTCGTACTGCAGGCCTGTGATCCGGTAGCGCCCCTCCGGAGTCGAAGAGCGGTCCAGGCACACCTTTCGCCCGCTCTTCGGGCCCATCGAGATGGGATAGCGCTTGACCGGCACGCCCGCGTCCCGCACCTCGAGGTAATAGTTGACCTTGTCGATCAGGATGTCGGGCCTGACCAGCGGTGGCAGAGGGCGATCCGGAGTGTCAACGCGTACCGTGTCCGAAACCTGGTCCCCCTCGCGCAAGCGGTAGAAATACGTCGTGTTGTCGGCTCGCCGGGTATCGATGACCTCGCCTTGCGTGCCCGGTAGATGAAGTCGCAGGACCGGCCAGCGGTCGTCTACCACGAGGTGGCGGGACAGATCGGCCGTCGAGCGCTCGAGCACGGCCGGGGCCGAGGTCTGATAGCGCAACGTCTGTTCCTGCACCACCAGCGACGGGACCGGGATCGCGGCCAGACAGAGGACGCAGGCCAACAACAAGAAGCGCACTCCGCGGGTTTAGACGAACCGAGCGCCGGTTCCTTGGCAACAGGCAAAGCCGGATTGCCGGACGCTCACGGCCAGGACCGTCGAGATGGAGGCCGAGCTACAGGCGCGGAGAACCCCGGCGCTGGTTCTGCCTTGAAGACCTGCCGGCGGACCGGGCGCCGGTTCAACAATCGCACAAGAGCCAGTCGAGGTGGCTCGTCCTCTTCCTCGAGATCCAGACCGGCGGACCGCCGGTTCAGATATCGAACAAAACCTGGCGAGGCTCAGCCCCTTCAAAAAGATCGAGATCGGTAGGCCGAGCAAGTGTTCGGGGTGGCCGATTCAACTTACGAATGCCAGGAAGCGACGCGTCCTACTTCGAGGGTCCGAGCATCTTCTCGGGTCGCACGAGCTGGTCGAACTCCTCGGCGGTCAGCAAGCCCATCTCCGCGGCGACTTCGCGCAGCGTCTTGTGCTCGACGTGGGCCTTGTGGGCCACCTTGGCGGCATTGTCATAGCCGATGCGGGGCGAGAGGGCGGTCACCAGCATCAGCGAGCGCTCCACATAGCCTTCCACCTGGCGCTCGTTGAGCACCAGGCCGTCCACGCAGTGCTCGGCGAAGCTGCGGCAGCCCGAGGAGAGCAGTCGCACCGAGTGCAGGAAGTTGTGGATGATCAGCGGTTTGAAGACGTTCAGCTCAAAATTGCCCTGGCTGCCCGCGATACCGATGGCGGTGTCGTTGCCCATGACCTGAACGCAGACCATGGTGAGCGACTCGCTCTGGGTGGGGTTCACCTTGCCGGGCATGATGGACGAGCCCGGCTCGTTCTCGGGCAGGGAGAGCTCGGCCAGGCCGCAGCGTGGGCCTGATCCCATCCAGCGCACGTCGTTGGCGATCTTCATGAGCGAGCAGGCCAGCGTCTTGAGGGCACCGCTGGCCATCACCAGGGCATCGTGCCCGGCCAGGGCGGCGAACTTGTTCGGGGCTGAAACGAATGGCAGCCCTGTCAGCTCGGCGATGCGAGAGGCGGACTTCTCGGCAAAGTCGGGGTGGGTATTCAGGCCTGTGCCCACGGCCGTGCCTCCCAGCGCGAGCTGGTAGAGGTGGGGCAGCACCATGTGGATGCGCTCCAGGTCCTGATCGAGCATCGCCACATAGCCGCCGAACTCCTGGCCCATGGTGAGCGGCACCGCATCCATCAGGTGGGTGCGTCCGATCTTGATGACGCTGTCGAACTCGGTTGCCTTCTTCTTGAGTGAGTCGCGCAGCTGGGCCAGGCGGGGGATCAGGTGGCGGTGCAGCTCTTCCACCGCTGCGATGTGCATGGCGGTGGGGTAGGTGTCGTTGCTCGACTGGGACATGTTGACGTGGTCGTTGGGGTGGACTGGCTTCTTGGAACCGACCTGTCCGCCCAGGATCTCGATGGCCCGGTTGGCGATCACCTCGTTGGCGTTCATGTTGCTCTGGGTGCCACTGCCGGTCTGCCAGACGCGCAGGGGGAAGTGGTCGTCGTGCTGGCCGTCGATGACCTCGCTGGCAGCTTTGCAGACGGCCTCGGCCAGCTCGGGAGCGAGCAGGCCCAGGTCGCGGTTGACCTCGGCCGCGGCCCGCTTGAGAACGCCCAGAGCCCGCACCATCTCGCGCGGCAGCCGATCGAAGCCGATGTCGAAGTAGTGCAGCGAACGCTGGGTCTGCGCCCCCCAGTAGCGGTCGTGGGGCACCTCCATGGCGCCCATGCTATCGGTCTCGGTGCGGGTCTTGCCTGGGGTTTGCACAGTCATGGATGTCCTCCCAACGAAGCTGTCCAGGGTTACCACGCCCGTTGCCGGGCTCCTGCCCGTGCGGACAGGGAATGAGCCTCAGAGGGGCCTCCTGGCCGCCGGCGTCGCGCTACCCGCTCTGACGTCGGATGGCCAGGCAGGTCACGTCATCGTCCTGCGGCTGACCCTGACTGAAGCTTTCGGCCTCCCGGTAAATCCTCTCAAGCAACTCGGGCAGGGGGTGGCGGCGGAGCCTCGCCAGGGCCTCCCCCAGACGGTCCTCGCCCAGGAGCGCGCCTTTTGGGTTGCGCCACTCCGGCAGCCCGTCGGTGAAGAAGAAGGCCAGGTCGCCGGCAGCCAGCTCGATCTTCTGTGCTTCCAGCTCGATTTCTTTGAGCACCCCCAGCGGCGGACAGCTGGTGGGCACCAGGCTCACTTCGCCTGAAGCCAGGAGAAGACAGGGCGCCTGACCCGCTCCGATCACCTCCAACTGCCCGCTGGCACAGCTCAGGCGTCCCAGGCTGGCGGCCACGAAGCGTTCTCCCTGGCGCGAGTCGCTGACCAGGAGCGCGTTCATCCGCCGGGCCATCGTCTCCAGGCTTTCCCGGGGGCTGGCCAGGGCCCGAAAGTAGGAGCGACAGCGCGAGACCAGCAGGGCGCTATCCAGCCCGTGACCGCTGGCGTCGGCCACCAGGAAGGCCAGGCTGCCCGGACCCAGAGGCACGAAGTCGTAGCAGTCTCCCCCCACAGTACGAGCGGGATGGAAGGCGCCCGCCAGATCGAACCCGGGCACGTTCAGGGTTGCGGGCGGCTCCACAAGCTCCCGGGCCAGCTGCAGCTCGCGCTCCAGGCGGCGCTTCTCAGCCAGGGCGTCCAGCAGACCCTGGCGCTTGAGGGCGATGGCCGCCAGCGAGCCCAGCATCAGGGCCAGATCGTCTTCCTCCTGGGTGAAGCGGCCCGCCCCCTGGATGTGCAGCACCCCCATCAGCTCGCCCTCGGGGGCGATCAGCGGCACCACCAGGGTCTCCCCTTGCAAGTGATGGTCCACGTGGATCACCCTCTGGGTCACCGCCGCGCGGGCCGAAGCGCCGATGCGGGCGCTGACGCGAATCTCCTTCTGGAAGAACTCCTCCGACCCGGCATCATACTGCAGGATCTGAGCCCGCTGGCAGGTCAGCAGGCTGTGAGCCGCCTTCTCGATGGAAGCCAGCAGCGGCTGCAGCTCCTGCGACTCGGCCAGCAGCCGCACCACCTCGACCAACCTCGACAGGGAACTCACATCTTTTGCCCTGATCAGGGCTGGCAGGTGCGACAGGCGGTCAGCCCGCGCTCGAGGGCCTGGGAAGCCAGAATCGTCTCGACCCCCGACTCGGGCAGCAGGCGACAATCCGGGCGATGGTAGCGCTTGCCCTTCCCCGTCACCGCGACCTGGGGCTCATGCTTTTCCTGATAGCTCTCCTTGAGGATCTCCTGGAGCTCGTGGCTGTCAAGCCAGACTCCAAAGCAGGCCGGGCAGCGGTCTACCTTGACTCGCTTGTGGGGCGAGAACCAGCGCGCCACCATACGCGTACCGCAGCCCGGGCAGGCCACCTGGCCGCGTGGGTCGTCCTCTTGTAGCCCGTGCCGCGGGTCCACATCGTAGCGCGTTCCCAGAATCTGGGCCAGCTCGCCCCGGTCGAGCCAGGTTCCATCGCACTGAGGACAAGCATCCATGAGCAGATTCAGAAAACGGGTCGGGGTGAGCGGAAAGTTGTCCCGCGGGCAGCGTCTGTGATCCATGGCCGGCCTGTTCTCTCGTGCGGGCGGGGGACCCTGCCGGTCGGCCGGTGCAGAGGGCATCCACACGTGCCTGGTCAGCTCACTGCCCCGGTGAGGTATCGTGCTTCGGGAGGCTCCCAGGGCGAGCGCCGCTCGTGAGGCTGTCCCCAGCGTCCTGTGGTCGGGCCGGCAGTCTCAAGACAAGCCGGCGCAGCGAGCGTCCTGGGAAGGTCTATCAACCGAGCAAAGCAGGCAACAACTGGCACAGGTCCCCCTCCAGGCGGATGTGGGCCAGGCTGTCGTGGGCCGTGGGGCCCTGGTTGATGATGGCGTAGGTGGCTCCGTTGCGGTGGCCCTCCCGGGGCACCGAGGCGGCAGGCTCGACCTGCAAGCTCGAACCCAGCGCCAGGACCAGGTCTGCCTGGCGGGCGGCCTCCAGCGACCTCTCCATCAGCTCCCTCGGCATGGCCTGGCCGAACGAGATGGTGGCCGTCTTGAGCAACCCGCCGCAGGCCGGGCAGAGTGGACAGGTGCGTTTGGCCCGAAAGTGCTCGAAGGCCGGGGCCGGGTCGCTTCGCTGGCCGCAGGAGAGGCACTCGACCAGGCGGTTGGTCCCGTGCAGCTCGACCACCCTGGTGTTGCCCGCCTTGTGGTGCAAACCGTCGATGTTCTGGGTCACCAGCAAGAGCAGCCGGCCGTCGTCCTCCAGCTTGACCAGGGCCCGGTGGGCGGGGTTGGGCTCGGCCAGGCGGAACTCATCCCAGCCCTCGAGCTTGTAATCCCAGTGCTCGATCCGCCTGGCCTCGCTGGCCAGAAACTCATCGAAGTAGACCGGCTGGCGCCGCTTCCAAACTCCCTGGGGGCCGCGAAAGTCGGGGATGCCCGAGCCGGTGGAGATGCCCGCGCCGGTGAAGACCAGCACGCGTTTGGCCGCGGCCAGGGCTTCTTTCAGCTGCTCTTCCCCGCTCATCAAAGAGGCGTTCGCGCTGGCCGGTCGCTCAGCCCTTCACGAGCGAAACCGGCAGCGGTGGCTGCCTGGCCCGGCCCGAGCAGGTCAATCCCACCAGAAAAAGAGCTGGTCGCTCTTCTTGAGCTGGCGAGCCAGCTCTTGGACCGTGCCGCAGCCCTGGTCCACGATGTCGGGGCAGAACGCATACATCCGCCTGGCCAGGCCCTTCGGGTCGCGCACCGGCTCGAGGAAGCGCCCGCCCAGCGAGTCAGGGGCGATCATGGTCAACACGAAAGGCTGCTCGGCCTGGAGCTCTCGCAGCCAGTCCAGGATGTCGCCGGTGCCCAGCGAGCAGTTGCACCCATCGGTCTGCACCGCCGCGATCACCTCAAAGGGGTCCTTCGTGGCCGCGGCCAGGAGGGCGCTCTTGCGGCTCGAGTCCCAGCACACGAAGCATCCCCGAGGGGAGAGCTCGCCTTGCAGCTCTTCCAGCTTCAGCTCCGGCAGGCATTGCGTCTGGACGTGGACCCGATAAAGGCCGGGGGCCTCCTCGCTGGGCTGGCTCCCGCAGCGCGCGGCCAGGTCGCCCAGGGCGGCCCGGAAGGCTCTGGAGGTCTTGAAGCTGGGCACGGGCACCGAGCGCGGCTCGCGCTTCGGCGCCAGAGGCTCGGACGGGGGGGCCTCGGCCGCCCCCAGCGACTCCAGCCAGCGCACCATCTCTTGCCTTTCGTAGAGTCGGGCTACCGACAGGGCCGTGGCGCCTTCGTGAGCCTGAGCCGGATCGGCTCCGGCGGCAGCCAGCTTTCGGGCCGCCTCCAACTGGCCAGAGCGGGCCGCCTCCATCAGGGGAGGCCCCATCAGCCCTGGCCGGCCAGGGTCAGCCCCGGCCCGCAGCAACGCCTCCACGATCGGCACGACTGTTTCGCCAGGCAGCGGGAGCAGAGCCTCGGCTCCCCGCTCGGAATAGCGGGCGACGGCTCCGGTCGGGGCCGTTCCCTCCAGGGGATGCCAGCGGCAGGCGCTCACCGCCGCCACCAGCGGCGTCTGCTTGGAGCGGCTGGTCTGGTTGGGATCGGCTCCGGCGGCCAACAGCCGCTCGACCAGCTGGCCGTCCCCCACCTCGCAGGCGGCCACCAGGGCGCTCCCGGCGGGCCGGCCCTTGCTTCGTTGCAGCAGGAAGTCCACCACTGCCCGGTGTCCCCCGTGCGTGGCCAGCTCCAGAGCGGTGGCGCCGCCGGGCCCCTTCTTCTTCAGGTCGGCTCCCTTCTCGGCCAGCACTCGCACCAGCTCCAGGTGGCCCGCCTGGCAGGCCAGCAGAAACGGGGTCCAGCCGAGCGCGTCCTTGACCTCCACCGGCGCACCGGCCTCGAGCAGGGCGCACGCCACCTCCAGGTGAGCGCCCTCCACGGCTCGGGTCAGGGCCGGGCGGCCCAGGCACACCCCGGCCAGGGCGTCCTCGCCAGCCTCCTGGCCGATCCAGCGGGCAGCTTTGTCGGGTGGTCCGTCCAGCAGCGCGGGGTCGGCGCCTGCGTGCAGCAGCGTCTGCACGGCTTCGCGGTGACCGCCCCGGGCGGCCAGCATCAGGGGCGTCCAGCCCTGCGTGGCCCGGCGCTGATCGCGCGCCTCGATCGGGGCTCCGTCATCCAGCAAACTGCGTAGCGTGGCGGCTTCCCCCTGCTGAGCGGCCAGAAGGAGCTGCTCGGCCGGGGTGCGCCGCTCGCTGGTCACCCCGAACTCGGCCAGCAGCGCGCGGAGCTCGGTGTTGGCCAGCTCGAAGGCGGCGCGACCCTGGCTGTCGCGCTTGTCGACCAGGGCTCCCGCAGCCAGGAGCCGCCGGACCGCCCGCGCGTGGCCGCCCAGAATTGCCGCCAGGAGCGGCGGTGCCTTGACCCGGTCGGTCTTCAGGGGGCCCGGCTCGTCGGGATCGGCACCGGCCTCGAGCAGTGCCTGCAGCACCTCGTCGCGCCCCTGCTCGGCCGCCAGCACCAGGGGCGGCAGCCTGCCAAACCGGGGAGTGTGCCGCGGGTTGGCCCCGGCCCCCAGCAGGGCCAGCGCCAGCCTGTCGTGACCGCCATCGAGCGCCGACAAGAGGGGAGTGGAGATGCTGCTGCCGGCGTCGGGATCGGCTCCGGCCCGCAGCAACCGCTCGGCCACCTCCAGGTGGCCCAGAGCGCAGGCGACCTGAAGGGGAGTGCCCGAGGGCGCCACCATGTTGACGTCTGCCCCCTGAGCGATAAGGGCCTCGACCGTGGCCAGCCGCCCCGTTCGGGCCGCCCACACCAGCCCCTGGCCGCGCCCGTCCGCGCCCGCCTCGATAAGGGCGCAGAGCAGATCATCGCGGCGGTGGTGGACCAGCTCGAGCGCGCTCCGTTTCCCCTTGCGGGCGTTGGGGTTGGCCCCGGCCGCCAGCAGCTCCTGGACTCTGGCGAGCGAGTTGGATTCGATGGCCTCGATCAGCTCCTGCTCCAGCACGGAAGAAGCGTTTCGAGTTCTCCCGGAGGAGACCCTCCGGTTCGTGTTGTGGTGTCGCGCCCCAAGGGCATCAGCCCTCGAAGAGCCCTGCGCTCAACAGATTCACTCTGCTCGTGCCCAGACCGCGCCTGGGGATGCTCTCGAGAGAGATTTCCTCGATCCAACGATGAACCCCGGGTCTCCGCATTTCGTCCGGACGGCCGATCCGTTCTCCCGCGAGGGGCGCCTCCGAACCGGGCGAGCGCGCAAACGACCACCAGCACGGCCGTCATAGAGCCCCGTGCACCGCGTGCTCTTCTTCCTGACCGAGGGTCCAAGGGCAAGAGCTCGGGCTGAAGACCTCGCCCGAACTCGAGCAGACGCAAGCAGTCGGATCGAGTTTACGCTGGAATTTGGCGGTACCGGGCTGGCTCCGGCGTATACGCCGGAATAAGGGCGGTACCGGGAAATTTCTGCGTATGCCCCCCGGGCTGGTCGGCAGGGGAGCTGGGCGCAGGACCTTTCGATGCGGGGGTCTCCGGCACGCTGACAGCGTGGTCGAGAGGGACGCCCCCGCCCACCCCGAAGCCCAGCGCCCCATGCGCCGATTGCTCTTCGTACTCTTCTTCCTCACCCTGCCCGCCTGGCCCCAGGAGCTGGTGGGCGGAGGGATCGTCCGCTACACTTTCCCCGAGGGCGCCGCCCTGCCCCGCTCGCTGGCCCTGGAGACAGAGCCCGAGGCCAGGGGACCCGTTCCCCGGGCCTTCCCCCTGAAGCCCGCCTTCACCCCGGGCAAGGTCCAGATCCCCATCCCGCCCAGCGACCTCTACGCCACCGGCGAGGTCACCGGCCCCCTGCGCCGCAACGGCACCGCCATTGAGCTGTGGAACCACGACAACTACGGCTACACCGACTACGAAGGGCGCAGGCTGTACCAGTCCCATCCCTGGGTGCTGGGTGTGCGGCCCGATGGCACCGCCTTTGGAGTGCTCTTCGATACCACCTGGCGCTCCGAGCTCAAGCTCACCGACGACGCCATCGACTTCACCACCAGAGCCCCCCAACTGGCCGTCTACCTGATCGATCGCAAGAGCCCGCAGGCCGTGCTGCGCGGCCTGGCGGAGCTGACCGGCACCATCTCGCTTCCCCCGCGCTGGGCGCTGGGATTTCAGCAGTGCCGCTACTCCTACGCTCCCGCCCAGCAGGTCAAGGACATCGCCCTCGAGCTTCGCCAGCGCGACATCCCCTGCGACGTGATCTGGATGGACATCGACTACATGGATGGCTACCGGGTCTTCACCTTCGATCCCAAGGGCTTCCCCGACCCCCGCGGCCTGAGCGATTTTCTCCACCAGCACGCCTTCAAGGGCATCTGGATGATCGACCCGGGCGTCAAGAAAGAATTGGGCTACTCCATCTTCGACTCGGGCGACGACCACTCCGTCTGGGTGCGCGACGGCGCCGGATCCCCTTACGTGGGCAAGGTGTGGCCGGGCGAGTGCCAGTTCCCCGACTTCACCCGACCCGACGTGCGCCGCTGGTGGGCCGGGCTCTACAAAGACTTCCTGGCCCAGGGCGTGGACGGCGTGTGGAACGACATGAACGAGCCGGCCGTCTTTCCGCCCGGGGCGGTGGACAAGAGCATGCCCCCGGACGCCCGCCACGGCGGCGGCGACGGCCTGCCTCCCGGCCCCCACCTGCAATACCACAATGTCTACGGCATGCTGATGGCCCGCGCCACCCGCGAGGGCCTGCTGGCCGCCAGGCCCGAGAAACGCCCCTTCGTGCTCACCCGGGCCAACTTTCTGGGCGGCCACCGCTACGCCGCCACCTGGACCGGGGACAACGTCTCCAAGTGGGATCATCTCAAGCTCTCGGTCCCCATGAGCCTGAGCCTCAGCCTGTCTGGCCAGCCCTTCAACGGCCCCGACCTGGGCGGCTTCGGCGGCACCGCTACCCCGGAGTTGTGGGGCAACTGGGTCGGCTTCGGGGCCTTCTTCCCCTTCTGTCGGGCCCACTCGAGCAAGGACACTCCTCCCAAGGAGCCCTGGGCCTTCGGGCCCGAAGTCGAGCAGGCCGCCCGCATCGCGCTCAGCCGCCGCTACCGCCTGATGCCTTATCTCTACACCCTTTTCGAGCGCTCCTCGCGGCTGGGCGATCCGGTCATGCTGCCGGTCTTTTTCGCCGACCCGAAGAGCGAGCGGCTGCGCACCGAGCAGCAGGCCTTCCTGCTTGGCCCCGACCTGATGGTGGTGCCCCGCTGGGCCACCGAGCCCGCCCTGCCGGACGGCTGGCGTGAGATTACCCTGGTGGAGGGGGACCACGGACCCTACCACGCCCGCCTGCTGCAACGCCCTGGCAGCGTGATCGCGCTCGGCCGCGTGGTGGAGAGCACCGAGGAGCCCATGCTCGAGCCCCTCACCTTGAGCATCTGCCTCGATGGCAACGGTCAGGCCGAAGGCGAGCTCTACTGGGACGCCGGCGACGGCTTCGCATACCAGAAGGGAGACTTCCGCCGCACCCTCTTCCGCGCTCGGCGAACCAACGGCACGGTCCTGGTCGAGGAGCAGGTGCTCGACGGTCAGCGGTCGCGTGATTTCGCTCGCGTCACCGGGGTGGTCTGGACCCGCTCCGGCCCGCGCGCCGGCTCGGCCGAGGCAGGCCAGCCGCTGGCCGTGCCCCTCGACTGAGCCTCGCGCGAGAGCAAGTCGCAGATGTGCGGGGGGGTAGGTCAGGGGGCCGTCCTCGATGATGCGGCTCAGGCCGACGTTCAAGCCCGTTCCGACGACCGTGCCAACCCTGTCGTTTCGTCCGGACTCGGGCGCGGTGGGCGACCCTGTGACGCTGACCGCGCCTCTTCAAGGGCGTCCAACGTGCTCTTCGACAACATTGGCGTGGGGGGAGGCAAGTTCACGCTCGATGCCACCGACACCACGATCGCGACGAACGTCCCTCCGGGAGCTCCGATCGGTCCGGTCAAGATCTCGGTGGCGGTCCCAGGCGTTCCGGGCGGCCAGCTCGACTCCGGTAGCGCGGAGTTCCAGGTCACTCCAGCCCGGCCCTCCATGAGGAGCTGACGGTCAGCACCCTCCAGCTTTGGCGGTATCGACCGAGCGATTCACTCTGAAGACGCCTTGATCGGCCGACGTACGCCGGCTTAGCACCTGTGCGTGGCCTGACGCCCTTGCCTGCTTCACTGGTTCGGAGCTGAGCTTTGAGGCAACGAAAACGCGCCTCATGAGGCACAGTTCTGCCGCCTCACGCCCAGATGGGGCCTACTCCAGCACGATGCGCTGTACGTTCCCCTGTTTGGTGGTCAGCACCAGGTTGCCGTCGGGAGCCTGGTTGACTTCTCCCTCGGGCAGCGAGATCTCTTGCATCACCTGGCCCGATTCGCCGTCCAACGCCTTCAGGCCGTCGCGGTGGTGCACGAACACCGTGCCGTCTTCATGCACGAAGGTCTTGGTGACCTGCTTGCCCGCGTCCTGGCTCCAGCGCACTGCCCCGGTACGGACATCGATCGAGCTGACCTGACCCTTGTAGGTGCTGGCCACCACCTCGCCGTTCTCGCCGGGGGCAGGGGTGTTCACGTAGGGCTGGCCGGCTTTGAACTGCCAGCGGGTCGCCCCGGACGGGTCCAGCGCCGTCAGAGTGCCCCCGAACCCCACCGAGTAAACCGTGCCGTCCGGCCCCAGCACCGGCTGGTGCTGGGGCCCGCCCGCTTCCACCCGGGACGACCAGGTCAGCGTCCCAACAGGGGAGATGTTGTACAGCTTGCCTTCCTGGGTCTGGGCCAGCACGCCCCCTTCGGGCGTAATCGTGAGGCCAGTGGCGTTCTTGACGGGCAGGTTGTGGGCCAGGTCGATCATTTCCCCCTCGGGCTTGATCCAGGTGAGCGAGTTGCGCCCGCCCACGATCATCGTGTCCTCGGAGATGGCCAGGGCTCCCGGGTAGCCGTTGGGCGAATAGATCCAGCGCCGCTCTCCAGTGGCCGGGTCGGTGCCCGCCAGCGAGCCCTCCACGGTGCGCACGATGGGCGATCCGTCGAGCTGGCCTTCCAGCGTCCCCTGGTGGTGCACGTTGACCGTGCTCAGGGTGGAGCCCGTTTTCTGGTCGATCCGGTGAATCTGGCAGCGCGCGTCGTCGAAGCTGCCCAGCACCACCTCGTCCTCGGTCAGGGCGGGCTTGCCGTACAGCGTCTTGCCCAGGTCCACGCTCCACTCCACACGCGCGCGAGCGGCGGCCTGGGGAGCGTTGAAGACGTTGAGCATGCATCCTCCAAAACAGGTGTTCTTGTCACCACTCTACCCCCCGTTTCTGAAAAACTATCGAAAAGGGGCGGCGCGGCGGGGGTCGTAACACCCGCCCATGCGGCGCTACCTGGTAGGCATCGATCTGGGCACCTCCAACTCGGCCGTGTGCCGCGTGGACGCCGCCACCGGCAAGCTCGAGACCGTCCCCATCCTGCAGCGCGTGTCCGAGACCGAGGTGGCCGAGCGCAACCTGTTGCCCTCTTTCACCTACCTGCCCGGAGCCCACGAGCTGCCCCCGGGGGCGCTCAGTCTGCCCTGGGCCGCCGAGCAGGACTTCGTGGTGGGCGAGCTCGCCCGCACCCAGGGAGCCCGCGTGCCCGCCCGCCAGGTGGTCAGCGCCAAGTCCTGGCTGGCCTACCGCCAGGCCGATCCGACCGAGGCCCTGCTGCCATGGGGCTCGCCCCCCGAGGTGCCCCGTCTTTCCCCGGTGCAGGCCTCGGCCCGCTACCTCGAGCACCTGCGCCGCTCCTGGGACCATCACGACCCTGATTCCCCGCTGGGCCTACAGTCCATCGTGCTAACCGTGCCCGCCAGCTTCGACGAGCTGGCCCGCGAGTTGACCCTGGAGGCCGCTCGCCAGGCGGGCCTGGAGCACCTGCTGCTGCTGGAAGAGCCCCAGGCCGCCTTCTACGCCTGGCTCTCGCGCGGGCAAAAGCCCCCCGAGGACGAGTTGATCCTGGTGTGCGACATCGGCGGCGGAACCACCGACTTCACCCTCATCAAGAGCGGCCCGGGGGGGCTTGAGCGGGTGGCGGTGGGGGATCATCTCCTGCTCGGCGGCGACAACCTGGACATCGCGCTTTCTTACGCCGTCGAGCCCCTGCTGGCCGCCAAGCTGGACCTGTTGCAGTGGGGCGTGCTGAGAAACGAGTGCCGTCGAGTCAAAGAGCTTTTGCTGGGGGAGGATCCCCCCACCAGGGCCCGGATCACCGTCCCTGGCAGCGGCGCCAAGCTGCTCCAGAGCGTGCTCACCGCCGAGCTCGAGCGAGCCGACGTGGAAGAGCTGGTGCTGGACGGCTTTTTCCCGGTGGTGGACTACCACGAGCCCCTGGTGGAGGATACCCGCACCGGCCTTCGCGAGTGGGGCCTGCCTTACGCCGCCGATCCTGCCCTGCCGCGCCACCTGAGCGCCTTCCTCAAGGCCAACCAGGCCGAGATCCCCGGGAGGGTGCTGTTCAACGGCGGCGCCTGCCGCCCGCCGGCTCTCCGAAGGCGCCTGCTGGACATCCTCAGCGCCTGGAAGGGCTCGCCGGTCACCGAGCTCGAGAACCCCGAGTCGGATCTGGCCGTGGCCCGCGGGGCAGCCCACTACGCCTGGCTTCGCAAGAAGGGGCGGGCCCACATCCAGGGCGGCGTGGCCCGCTCGTTCTACGTGGGCGTGGGCCAGGAGATGGCCCTTTGCGTCATCCCTCGCAACGCCAGCGAAGGCAGCGAGGTGCGCCTCAAGGAGCCGGTGCTCAAGCTGACCGTGGACGCCCCCGTGCGCTTCCCCGTCTATACCTCGTCCCTGCGCCCCCTGGACGCCCCGGGCAAGCTGGTGGGCAACAACGCCGAGGACCTCACCCCCCTGCCCCCGATGGAGACCGTGATCCACACCGGGGGGGCGGCCCGCGAAATCCCCGTCACGCTGTCCGCGATGGTGACCGAGGTGGGCACCCTCGAGCTCTATCTCAAGAGCCAGGAGGCTCGCCACCGTCTGGCCTTCAGCCTGCGCGGAGGGCGCCTGGAGTCCACCGGTCTGGGAGTGCCCGCCGAAGCGGTGGATTCGGCCCGCGAGCTGATCCGCGAAGCCTTCGAGGCCCGCCCGGGGGCCCTGCGCCACGATACCCCCCGGCCCAAAAACCTGCCCAACCGCCTGGAGACCCACTTGCGCCAGGCCCGCGGCGAGTGGACCTCGGCCCTGCTGCGGGCGGTCTGGGATCCGGTCTTCGAGCAGCGCCGCCGCCGCCGCGCCGACGCCGAGCATGAGACCTACTGGCTCTACCTGGTCGGCTGGTGCCTGCGTCCCGGCCTGGGACTGCCGCTGGACGACTGGCGCGTGGAGCAGACGGCCGAGCTTTACAGCGCCTGGATCCAGTTCCCCAAGTCCTCCAAGGTGCGCCTGCAGTGGTGGATCTGCTGGCGCCGCCTGGCGGCCGGGCTCAACAAAGCCCGCCAGGAGGAGATCTGGCGCTCCATCGCCCCCGCCCTGGTGAGCGGCCGCAAGCACTTCAAAAGCAAGGTCAGTGGCGCGTTCGCCGGCCAGGAGGCCCTGGAGGTCATGCGCCTGGCCGTCTGCCTGGAGAAGCTCCCGGTGGGCGAGAAGGAGCTGCTGGGCCGCACTCTGATGAGCCGCTTCCACGGTCAGAAAGAGGACTTCTGGCGCCTGGGCCGTCTCTGTGCCCGCCAGCCCCTGGGCGGGGGCGCCTCGGCCGCCCTCCCCCCCGAGGTGGTGGAGCCCTGGGTGCGCCAGCTGCTGCGCGAGAAGTGGCTCGACGTCCCCATGGCCGGCGTGGCCCTGGCCGAGATCGCTTTGTTCACGGGGGATCGCGTGCGCGACCTGGACGAGGACCTGCGCGCCGAGCTAGCCGCCCGCATGCGCTCCGAGGGCGTCGACCCCGCCCGCATCGAGTCCGTTACCCTGGGTCGCGCCGTGGACGAGGAGGGCACCGCCGCCTTCCTGGGCGAGGCCCTGCCCGTCGGCCTGCGGCTCTGAGCGTCTCGCCGCGCTCCCGCCGTCGAGCTTTGCGCCAAGCGTCCTGAACCGGTCACGCAGCAGACCCGGTAGAGCCGGAGCCGCGAGCTGCACGGAGCGTGCGTGCCCGGACCTTACCGTTCTGGGCCCGTAACCGCTCTCCCCGCCTTACCGTTCTGAGCCCGTTACCGCTCCCACCGGGCGGTATACCGCCGGCTCAGAACGGTAACGCTCTGGCGCCGGTAAATCCTGGATCCCGAGCAGCCCACCCAGGCGAGCCCCGGACCCGGACTCCCACCAGGCGGTATACCGCCCGCTCAGAACGGTAACGCTCTGGCGCCGGTAAATCCCGGGTCCCGAGCAGTCCACCCAAGCAGGCTCCCGGAGCCGGACCCTACCCTTCGACCCGCCTTACCGTTCTGAGCCCGTTACCGCTCCCACCGGGCGGTATACCGCCGGCTCAGCACGCTACCGGGCCTGTGCGCAACCCCTGCAGCCAGCTCGACCGAATGCGCCCCGGCCTGATGCAGGCCATGCTCGGCCGCGACGCCGAGGGAAGCCTGGTGCGAAAGTGCGGCGTCATGGCGGTGGTCCGCTCCGGGGGCGTGCTCTACCTCGGAGACGACATCCGCATCCGGCTTCCCGAGCCGCCCCACCAGAGACTCCAGCCCGTCTGACATTGCCAAGCCTCCGCCCCTGAGGCACCGGGATCGCGCCTCATGAGGCGCACTTGCGCTGCCTCACCGAGAGCTGTCCGCCTCGAGCTCTTCAGCCCCCTTTCAGGACCCTGGTCTATCCTCGGGAGGATGCAGATCGACTTCTCTTACCGAAGGCGGTTCCACTGGCCATGGCAGGATGCCCAGAAGAGCATCGACCAGAGCCAGGCCGAGCGCCAGCTCGACAAAGGCCGGGGGGATCGGCTCAGCGTGCGTCTGGCCGAGAACGGCCCCCTCGTCCCCCTGCCCACCAAAGCCGACCTGCAAGAGCTGCAGGCCTTCCAGGAGGGCCGTCCCCCCGAGGGCAAGCCCGAGCTGGGCCAGGCCCTGCTCGATCTGGCGAAGGGTGGCTGGAGCTTCCACGGCGCGGCCGGCCAGATCGGCCTCTACGGAGCCTACAACGCCCTCACCGACCCGGCCTTCGCCGAGCTGGGCTCTCCGGTGGCCCGCAAGGACCGGGCCGAGGTGCCGCTCGACCCCGAGCGCACCATGCGCATGGCCAATTTCTACAACGGCAACAGCCTGAATGCGCGGCTGGAGGGCGAGGGTTACCAGTTCTTCAGCCAGGGCGAGCAGGTGGCCGGGTTCGTAGCCGGCCCCCAGTCGTCGCTGGGCAGGAGCGGCCAGCTCTGGCTGGAGGGCCCTCTGCCCGCCGAGCCGGAGCTGCGCGATAAACTGCAGCTCTTCCAGCAGCTGGTCAGCGAGACCGGGTCCGTCAGCGAGGCTCGGGACGCGCTGGCGGTGGTGGAGAGCCAGGCCCCACCCGAGCAGAAAGCGCGCCAACTGGTCGAGCTGCCGAGCCCGGGGCTGAGTGAGCGCGCTCTGGGCTACCTGTCCCTATCGCACCCGCTGGCGGCCGAGGTCACCCGTATCGCCATGGAGCAGGCTCCCGACGGCTTTGAGCTGGTTGAGCAGGCCTGCCAGGACCCCAACTCGGTCGGCCTGGGCCAGAAGCTTGCCCGCCACGCCGACGACCCCGATGTGGCCCGCGCACTGCTCGAGGCCCAGAAAGAGAAGGCTCCCGAGCTGGTCAAGCTGGGGGCCAGGCTGCTCAAGCAAGAGAGCACTGAGGCCGTGGCCACGGCCGTGGCTCTGCTCGACGAGATCGAGCAGGGCAAGTCCAGCTCGAGCGTCGAGCTGGCCCGCAAGCTGCTGGCGGCCGGCGCCGACCCGCTGGCGGTGATGCGCACCCTGCGCAAGACGCCCGGCTGGGAGGCCCCTCTGACCTTCTACGAGCGGGCCCAGGTCAAGCTCAATTACTTGGATAGCACGAGCGCCCTGGCGGCCGCCCTGGTCAGCGGCCCGGCGCCCGACAAGACCACCATGCTGCAGCGCGTCCATGCCAGCCTGGCCAACATGGACGAGTCCGACCAGGAGGCTCTGGTGGAGACCGCCCTGCGCCACCTCGACCCCGAGTCCAAACCAGCCGTCAAGCTGGCCCGCGCTCTGGAGCAACCCGAGCTGGCCCTGATTACCTCCCGTCTTAAGACCGGCCAGGACGTGCTGGCCATGGGCCAGCAGGCCTTGCAAGATCAGGAAACCCTGAGCGAGGAGGCGGGCACCGCCCTGCTGCAGGCCCTCGAGCAGCACAAGGACACCCGCGAGCTGGGCAAGGAGGCCGCCGCCCTCACCGCCGACCTGAGCCTGGAGGCCACCCACTACGTGCTGGGCCAGCTCTTCAACCAGCCCGGCGACCTGTTGACCCGGGGCAGCGCCATTCTGGCCGAGCTTCGCACCGACGAGGCTCCCGGCAACAGGGATGACCCGGGTGCTTTCGCCCACGCCCTGCTCGACCGCCTGGCCCGCAACCCGGCTCACAAGACCCTGGCCGAGCGCGCCAGCAAGCTCTCCAAAGCCCAGGAGTCAGAAGACTACGAGATCGCCTACGAAGGGTTGACCGCCCTGCAGGAAGGCCGCAGCCAGGAGTCGTTCCTGGCCGCCTGCGTGGGGCGGGGCGTGGACGAGACCCTGGAGCGCACCCTGCACGGCAAGGGTGCCTTCGCCCACTACCGAAAGCTGAGCGACGAGTTCCCGGAGCTGAAGGAGCCTCTGCTGGAAGGCGCTCTGCTGCGTCCCGAGGCCGACTCCAAAGAGCTGGTCGGGCTGGCCTTGAAAGCGGTGCCTCACTACGAGGCCTCTGACGAGCAGGCCCGCGAGGCCGACCTGGAGCGCCTGGCCGAGCAAGCCCTGGACATGCTCAAAGGGCGCGAGCGCAAGCTGGCCCAGCAGCTGACCGAGGGGGTGGATTCGACCGCCCACTGGGCCGCTCTCCAGCCCCTCCTGCTGGGATCTGCCCCCACCAACCTCGATGAGCTGGCCCGGCTGGGGGGCGAGGTCACCGCCCTGAGCAACGATTCCGAGCTGGCCGCCAACCTGCTGCTGGTCCTCTCCAGCCACCCCGAGGCCGCCGGCGGGCGACTGTTCGTGTCCGAGCTGTGCGACGCCACCGAGAGGGATGTCCGCTCGGCGCTGACCCGGGCCCTGTGCGCCAATCCCCGCGCCTCCAGCGTGCACGAGCTGGCCAGGGTGGGCGCCAGCGCTCTGGAGCACCTCAGCGAGTATGCCGATGAAGCTGGCCAGCTGGCCGAGTCCCTCTTGCAGCACTTCGAGACCGAGCCCACCCTGGCCGTCGGGCTGGCCCGCGAGCTGACCGACCTTGACCCGGCCCGGGTGGCCAGCGTGGTGCTGACCAACCCTCTACCTGACCAGAGCGGTCTGGCTCTGGGCCGGGTGGCCCTGGAGCTGTCTCGGCGCACCGAGAGCCCGGAGCCGGTGGGGGCCGCCCTGGTCCGCATGGCCGAGCAGGAGGATACCCGGCTGGCCGCCCCCGAGGCCCTCAAGGCCTTCGAAGGCATGAGCGAGGAGTCGGCCAGACTGCTGGCCGATTCTTTGCTGGGCCTGGCTCACGACCCGGGTGCGCTGGCGGTCACCCTGCGAGCCGCCGCCGACCGGGGCGAGACAGCCAGCGAGGAGGAGCCGGAGCGGACCTACCATTACGATAGGGAGCTACTGCGCGAGAGCGCCACCCGGCTGGAAGCCATCGCCCTGACGAGTCAGACCAGCTCCACGCAGATCGAGCACCGGGGAGCCCAGGTCGTGGTGGGTGGAATACCCGTGGCGGTGCGGCGATGATCCGCCCTGCTGCTCTGCTCGCTCTCTTCGTCCACTCGCGCAAGCTGTGCACCCGCTGAGCAGGCAGGCCAGGCGGTCAGGCCGAATTCTCCAAGCATGGGACGCCGATTTCGCCTCGATCTCCTGGTGCTTCTCTGTTTGGTGGCCGTGCTGGCCTACTTCCTGCACCCCGAGGCGCCCTCCCCCCACGAGCCCGCTGCCGACCCCGACTGCGACCTGATGCTGATGGCCGTGGGCGAGCTGCCCGACGGCCTGCTCCAACGGCTCAAGCAGCACGTCAAGCTGCGCCACAACCTGCGCGTGCGGGTGGGCCTGCCCTACATGACCGGGCTCGAGCATCATCTCGGCGAGCAACTCGGCAGCCTGACCGACATGCAGATCATGCCCGCCCTGGCGGTGCAGGCGCGCAACTTCGGGGCTCCCAAGATCGCCATCACAACTCTTGAGCTCAACGACTGGGATGCTCTGCGCAACAGCCTCTACAACTGGGATTCAGGGGTCGAGACCCCCAGCTACGATCGCATCGCCTTCTGGCGTGGTGACGCGGCCCTGCTCTCCACCCACGAAATGCCCTCCGAGGAGGTATTCCTCAAGCTCCTCGACGACTCGGTCATGCGCCTCTGCTCTGACAACCCCCCCGCCCACCCCGGGCCTCGGGCCTGGAGCCAGGTCCGCTGAGCCTGCCGGTCCCGTGTGGCAAATGAGTGCGCCTCATGAGGCGCGTCCGGGTGCCGCAAGCCTGGCCGCTTTGCAACCTCAGTGGCGGAGCTACTCTTCCTCGAGCTGGGGATAGGCCGCGATCAGGCGCTTGAGCTCGTCATGCAGGTCGAGCAAGGGCGTATTCAGCCCGTCTAGCAACAGGTGCAACCGCACCAGGATGGGCACCACGCTGGCCGCGTCGTTCACGTCCACCGATGAGAGGGCCGCCAGTTCGAGCTGCACCTTTGCCTGCGTCAGCCAGGCGTCCCGCAGCCCCTCGACCACGTCATTCAGCAGCCCCTGATCGGGCTCGTGAGGGAGCTTCTGGAGCGATTGGGCCAGTTGGCAAAGCTGGTCGAGCACCGGCCAGCCTTCCCTAATCGAGCGTGCGTCCCTGCTTCAAGCCCGCCTGGGTCTTGGCCACGTTCACCGAGCCGTCCAGGTTGATGGCCTGGGTGAAGTTGTTGCGCTTGTTGTAGACCTCGAGATGGTCGCGGTGCAGGGTGTCCAGGTGATACTGGTCCCCCTTCTTGAGCTGAGCGCCGCCCGGCAGCTCGAGCTTGTCTCGTACTTCGTAGACCTGGGCTCCGCCGTTGCTCTTCTTGGTCCGGGTGGAGCCCGCCTCGAGCGCCTGGCCCACCGGATCATTCTTGAGGAACGGCTTGAGGTCGTTGGAGGGCAGCGCCCTGGCCGCTTTCTTGGCCCCCGCCTCGCTGGCCGCCTCCACCACTTCCCTGCCCGCCTTGTAGGCCAGCCGGCTGCCGGTGGCCGCCTGACCACCGAAGGGGATCAGCGCCGCCGCCGAAATGCCCGCGTTGGCCACGTCTCCCTTGGAGAGATAGAGCAGGGCGTTGGCCCCATCGGCGATCTCGCCCAGCCCCGGCACCATCCCGGCAACGTCCAGGCCGGTGTGCACCCAGTCGGGAATCCAGCTGCTGTTCTTGGGCTCTTTGCCCGCCCCGGGCGCCGGCTCGGTGTGCTGCCCCGATTCCGGCTTGCCCGCTCCCGGCGCTTGTTCGCCGGGTTTGGCGTCCTCCGGCTTGCCTGCTCCCGGCGCCTGTTGGCCCCTCGCAGCATCCTCGGGCCGGGGCTGTCCGGCCCCGGAGGGCTGCGTGGCCCCGGCCAGTGCGACCTCGCCGGAAGCCTTCGTCCCGCCCGAGGCGGGCGCGTAGTTCTCTCGCAGCCCGGCCAGTAAAGGCGAAGTGGCTTGCTCGCCCTGAGTGCCGCTGCCGCTTTCCTTCAGCTCGGCGCTGGCTTGAAACTGGTCCCGGGGCGCCTTGCCAGCCCCTTCGCTGGTCCGGGTCGGCTGCGAGCTGCCCACCCCGGAAGTGCTGCGCGTCTGCTGCGTACTCCGGGTGGTCTGGGTCGAGCTGGTGCCGGTGGCCCGTTTCTGGGCCGTCGAGCTCGAGCTCGACGAGGGGCGTGAGGTTTGCGAACGGGGGCGAGTGCTCGAGGTTCTGGGGGTCGAGGTGGTTTTGGTGACGGCCAACTTGCTTCTCCAATCCCTGAGGTATCTTAGCCTCAGGGTAGGAGAATCGGCTCGAGCGAGTGTTGTGCCCGCGTGAACAGTAAGTTAAAGTCTTGAACGATCTGTAAACGGTTGATCGTCACGTGCTGGGCAGTCCAAAGATGTGCGGACATGCCGGCACAAGTGCGGGCGACTTCGTGCACATTCGGACAGTCCAAAGATGTGCGCGGACATGCCGGCACAAGTGCGGGCGACTTCGTGCACATTCGGGCAGTCCAAAGATGTGCGCGGACATGCCGGCACAAGTGCGGGCGACTCCGTGCACATTCGGACAGTCCAAAGAGGCCGGTCGTCGCGAGACCGTTTCGTTGCGACTCGCCAGCGCTCGGCCGCCAAGCCCTCTCCGACCTGCTGGCCGGCTTCGAAGAGCCCCACCAGGTCGGCCACCGAGCCCACCGCCGCGCCGGCTCGTCGCATCACCCCGTCAAGGCCTCCCCGGGCGAGCGCTCCGCTGCAGGCCGCACGTGGCCGGCCGACCCGCTCGGGTCGGATACCACTGCCTGCGGCCTGCGCACCTTGACCCGGCTGCCCAGAATCTGGACGTGATCGGCCGTTTCCAACACCGTGGTGGCGGACGGCTTGAGGAAGTTCAGGTTGGCCAGCATGTCCAGCACCCGCAGCGGCTCGCCCGGAGTATTACTGTTGAGGCCACGCTCGACATAGCCGAGCAGGGCCGGATCCTCCAATCGCGGGCGCAGCACTTCCAGCGCCTGGCGAGCCACCCGGTCGGTATCCACCCCGGTCTGGTTGGCCAGCACCTCCAGCACCCCCTCGGCCGACCCGGTCACGTCCAGCTCCACCGGCTGCTCCAGCGCCTCTCGCAGGAAGGCCAGCCGATGCTCCGTCGAGAGCCCTGCGCTGACCCGCTCGAGCAATCTTCCCTGACTGTCGGCTGGCAGCTCGCTCGCCAGCATCTCGGCCACCTGCAGCCCGTCCCGGGCAATATTGGGATAAGCCCGGCCCATCACCGCGCTCAAGGGGTCGTCTCCTTCCAGGGTGGCCTCATACAGCATCACGTAAGAGCCCGGATGCTGCAGCCCCGCCACCTTCAGCGCCGGGCTCTCTTCGTCCAGGCCGCGTACGAAGCCGCGGCCCACCAGCACCGCATCCTCCCAGGTGCGACTCGGATAGGGCTTGTCCCGCACCACCTGGCTCAGCTTGCGGCCCAGAGCGCCGACCTCGGTCCGGGGCTCGGCCAGCGTCCCCTCGTAGACCGCCACCAGCGAGCCCGGGTGGTGAGTTGTCTCCACCAGCAGGGCCGCGCGGCATGCGTCCGAGTCGGCCGCCAGCTCCTCGAGAAACGCCCTGCCCGCCGCGGCCGCGTCCCACCAGGCATTGCTATAGCCGTCCTTCTCCTTGTCCCGCACCTTCTGGCTCAGCTCCAGTCCCAGAGCCGCCAGCTCGTCGGTCGTGCTCGCCTTGCTGCCCAGCGCGCCCTCGTAGACCAGCACCGCGCAGCCCGGGTTGCGCACCCCGGTCAGCCGCCTGGCGGCCCGGCAAGCCGGGCTCTCCACCTGGCCGACGAAGGCATGCCCGGCTTTCTGGGCATCCTGCCAGGCGTTGGGGTACTTGCTGCCGCGTAGCGCCTGGCTGATAGCGGCGGCCAGCGTCCCCAGGTCGGTGGGGCAGGGGTCCTTGAGGACGGCTTCATAAATCCTGGTGTAGGAGCCCGGGTTGGCCAGGTCGTCCACCGCCCGGGCCAGGGCCGGGGCAGGCAGGTGGGCCAGGCGCTCGACATACATCCGGCCGACCAGCACGGCGTCTTCCCAGGACTGCCGGTAGCCCTTCTTACGCACCGCCTGGCTGGCCAGCAGGCCCACTTCGGCCTCCGGCTCGCCCGCGTGCTCCAGGGCGATCTCACAGAGCGTGACCGTCGAGCCCGGGTTGACCAGCTCGGGCAACTTCAGTCCCTGCAGACTCTCCACCGCAACCCGCCCCAGGGAAGCAGCTCGCACCCAGGCCAGGTTGGTTCCTTCGGAGCGTATCTTCTGGCTGACCCCGGCCAGTGCCCGGGCCATCTGATCGGGGCTCTCGGCCGACAGCTCCTGGAGGGCCAGCTTCTGGGTGGCCGGATCCAGGCCAGACAGCTCCTCCAGAAAGCGGCGCTTCCACTCGGGCAATTCGCCGCTGAGAGCCAGCACGTCGCGGGCCCGGCTCAGCTGGCTGACCAGCTCGGGACGCAGCTTGCCATCGGGACAGAGGCGAATCAGCTCCACCTGACCTTGCGGGCTCAGTTTGGCCGCCGTGTCTTGCAGCTCGGGCCATCGCTCCAGGGCCAGAGCGGCCAGGGCAGTCTCCTCTTCGGCGGTGCGGGCCTGATCGACCAGGGCCCCCCCGGCCAGGTATTCGGTCAGGGCGCGCGTGGCGGTGCCGAGGGGCACGGCCTCGAGCAGCTTCTCCATGGCCTCGATGCGCGGCCCGGGGTCTTGAGCGTCCAGTGAAAACCAGGGCTGCTCGCGCCCGATCAAAGCGCCGGGTCCGGCCAGATAGCTGGCAATGCGCTGGCCTTGCGGGCTCCAGAAGGTGTAACCCTGGCTCTCGAGCTCGTTCTCGCGCGCGTAGTAGTCGCTCACCTTGCCCAGGTCGTCCGGCCCGGCGGGGATGGGCAGCTGGCTGCGCGGGTCGAGCAGTTGCAGCTGGTCCACCCCCGAGCCCGGCGTGAGGGCCAGATAGGCCCCATAGACCCCCACACAGGCCGCTGTCCCCGCCACCCGGGCCTGGAAGCGGAAACCCTGACGGGCCATCTCGCTCAGCTCGGGCGGTCCCGGGCCATTGGCCAGGCTCAGCTCCTGGCGGCTACGGACGGGCAGAAGGCGGTCAGAATCAGCCGGCTGCGCCAGCACCTCATGGCCATGCTCGATGCGTCGGGCGGCTTGCTCGGACGCGAGCGGCTTGAGCCGGTCCTGCCAGGGCCAGCGCCAGGAGCGCTCGGCAAAAAGACGGGTTTGCATCCTTTCCAGTTTCCCACAAAGGGCTGAAAAGGAGCTGACTTTATCGGGTTAACCTGCCAGGCGGGCTTTGCGGTGGCAGTCCGAGCAGAGAACGGCGCGGTCCTCGCGGGGCTTGAACGGCAGGCGGGCTTCGCCGCCGCACTGCGAGCAGGTGGCCTTGTGCACGATGCGCTCTTCGCGGGCGTTGTGGCCGCGCGTCTCGCCGCGCTCGCGCTTGGCCTGGCGGTTGGCCCGACACTTGGGGCAGCGGCTGGGGTCGTTCTGGTGGCTGCGCTCGGCGAAAAGCGCCTGCTCGAGCACGGTAAAGGTCCATTCCTGGTTACAGTCGCGGCACTTGGGCATGGTTCGTTCTTGAAGCATGGTTTGGTCTCCAATTCGTGAATGGCGTTCCGAAGGGGTGGAAAACTTTCAGCGGTGCGAAGAGCATCCGGGTCGATCGGGAACTTGCGCTCCAGGGTAGCGCATTCGGAACGAAATGTCCAGCCTTACAAATTCCCCAGGTCAAGCCGCTGGATGTAGTTGAACAGCTCGAGGTTGTCCTGGGTGGGGTCGTCTCGTCGTTTCGGGGCCACGTCCAACTCGGCGTAGAGCTTGCGGCGCGCCACCGGGTCGACCATCGGCCCGGCCTGGCCGATGCTGGTGATCCGGTAGATCTCATAGGGCGGGTTGCGCATGCTGATGTCGATGGTCACGGTGTAGGATCCGATTTCGACATTGGAGCCCAGATCGGTGACCCGCTCGGTATAGCTGAACCAGTCCTGGTCGGGAGTGCCCCTGGGAGGGAAGGAGTGGTCTCGCTCCAACTTGACCCGTGCGTCCTCCAACCCGGCCCGGGCCAGGGCCAGAGCCTGGGCCGACTCGCAAGCTCGGTAGGCCCCGCGATACTGCAGCACCTTGGAGGACATGAAGGCGATGCCCACCAGCAGCAAAATCACGCTGACCATCAAGGCCATGATGAGCATCATGCCCCTGCGTCTCACGGCTCCACCACCACCAGCAGCTGATAGGTGGCTACCTGCTGGGATTCGCGGCAGCGCAAGGTGAGCGTCAGCGATCGGTTGCCGGGCCTCCACGCCGCCGTCAGCCCCACCACGTTCTCGGCCACGATCTGTTGTGAGGAGCCTCCGCCTGCGTCCACAACCTCGCGCACCAGGTTTCCCTGGTCGACTCGATAGGTCACCTGGGCCAGGTAGGCCGGGTCGAACGGGTCCCAGGACAAGACGCTGGGCTCGGGCAGGGGGTCGCCGGGCCTGCGTCCGGGGCCGGAGCGGATGGCGGTGGCCGGTCCGTAGGCGCCCTCGAGGCGGTCGCTGAGGTTGGGATCGATCCGTAGCAGCGTGACGTTCGGCCCGCTGCTGCCCGGGGGAGGGTCCTGGACCTCGACCGCTTCCCACACCTCGCCGCGCACCTGGTTGAGGGCCTGGGCGCTGCTCAGCGAGGCTTCGCGAGCGCGCTCGTGCAGCGAGACCTGACGATACAATCGCATGAGGGTGGCCAGGGCGCCCATGACCAGACCAATGATGAAGAAGGTGATCAAGAGCTCGGCCAGGGTGACGCCCTTACGGGACAAGGTTGACGGCATTGCCGGCTCCTTCCAGAGGCCTGCCGCGATAGAAGGCGGTCACGCCGGCTCGGCAGCTTCCGTCGATGTAGACGGCCGGACCGGTTCCCACGTTGTAGCGGTGGAGGAAGGTGGCGCTCGTCCCGGAGCGATTGGAGCTGATCTGTCCGTTGCCGGGGTTGGCCGTGCCCGGCAGGGTGTACCAGCTAAAGAAGAGATCGTGGATGGGAAAGCCGTTTACGTCTCGGCCCATGGCCGAGGTGACGTAGGAGCGGTTACGGCTCAGGCTGCCCGGTCCACCCGACACGGTCAGGGTGGGATCAGGCTCGCGCGGAGGGTCGGCGATCAGGGTGATCAACTCCACCGGAATCCCTCCGTCCTGGGGCCAGCTCACCTGCACGCGCACCTTGCGCACGCTGGAGCGGATCGCTCTTTGATCGGCAAAGTTCGACTCCCACTGGGTGGAGGGCGAGAACAGCACGGCCGGCTCGACGTCGGTTCGCAGAGTCAGCCCGGGAAAGGCCGGGTCGGTGCTGGTCTGGCCGTTGTAGGTGTCCCAGGTGGATTGAAAGTTGCCCACGTCCAGGGCCCACTCGCGGATCTCCTCCAGCTTGCTCTCTGCGGCCAGGGCCGCCATGGCGCGTTGTTGGGCCCTGACCCCCTGACGCAACATGGTGTGCATCAGGGCAAAGAACACCGCCATCGCTCCAAGCAAAATGAAGCTGGCGATGATCGTCTCCGCCAGAGTGAAGGCCCGGGCTCTCACGTCACCGCACCGAGGCCGGTTGTCGATTGATCTCGTGGTCTCCCTCGCGGGTGGTGAGGGTGCGTTGCCAGCCACCCAGCATTTCGCTGAGCAGGATGCTGACCTGTCCGGGGTCGTACTCGTTGTAATAGGACTGGTAGAGCACGTTGCCGTTGGGCGTCCAGGCCACCGGCCCGGTGCCGTCGGCCACCAGCTGCACGGTGTTGCTGCTGGGATTGCACACATAGACCTTGCCCTGCTCGCCATACCACTTGGCCGAGTCGAAGCCCACCCAGGCACCGCTCGGATCCCAGTTGGGGGCGAACTCCCAGGTGGCGTCCCAATAGGTGGGCAGCAGGCGGCGATAGCTTCCCGGGGTGACGGCTCCGTTGACGTTCACGTTCACCAGGAAGACCTCCTCATCCAGAGGGCCAAAGTAGTAGCTCTCGATGAGAGCCAGCTGATCGTTGGTCGGGGACCAGTGGGGGGAGATGAGCTGGGTGTCGGGGTTGGGGTTGGTCAGCGAATCATCCAGCACCAGGGTCCTGGTGCTGGTCCCCAGGTTGAAGTGCCACAGCGAGCCGTCATCTTCAGCGAAGATGACCGCGTTGCCCGAGCGATGCCAGGTCATGGGAGCCTCGCCATACCAACCCCAGCTTCCCTCCTGGCCCACGGTGATGCGCTGACTGCCATCGGCATTGATGATCTGGAGATCACGTCCCCAGCCGGCGCCGTTCCAGTCGTAGCAGAACAGTCCCAGCCGCGTGCCGTCGGGCGACCACTCAAAGGGCCCTTCCTCGTCCATATCGGGGGTCGAGGTGACCTGGCGGATGCCGCTGCCATCATAGTTCATGATGAACAGCTCGGTGGAGCCCGTGTCCTCAGAGTATGCCTGGAAGGCGATCTGGCTGCCGTCCGGGGAGAAAGACGGGTTCTGCTCGTCCTCCTCGGGAGTGTCGGTGAGCAATCGCTCTCCGGTTCCGTCGAAGTTGACCATCGCGATATCGTAGTAAGCATCCTCGTTGGCCAGATGGAAAACCACCCGCCCGGATCGGCCCATCACCACGGTGCGGACCGTGCTATCTACCGCTCCGCTGGTCCCGTCACTGCGGTCGAAGACCTGACAGGTCATGCGCACCCTGTCATCGGGCTGCATCGTGGGGGACGGCACCCACTCCCAGTAGGAGACCCAGCGCTGGATGGTCGGGTCCCATTCCATCCGGTCCCGGTTGGGAGACGTAAATC
>JAANMX010000029.1_pt1 | contig 146503 bp, 135 predicted proteins | sample 7279681 | NCBI WGS metagenome assembly JAANMX01 (sample SAMN14094542, study PRJNA606508) | bioreactor metagenome | isolation source: A lab-scale SPAN reactor treating ammonium-rich wastewater day 351 | place: Ireland: Galway | collected 2018-01-01 | reverse complement strand
CTCGGAGACCTCGAGCTCCTCGACCTCGGTGGCCTCTTGCTCGGAGACCTCGAGCTCCTCGGCCTCGGTGGCCTCTTGCTCGGAGACCTCGAGCTCCTCAACCTCGGTGGCCTCTTGCTCGGAGACCTCGAGCTCCTCGACCTCGATGGCCTCCTCCTCGGAGACCTCGACCTCGGCGAACTCGACGTCTTCGTCTTCAAGGTCGGTCAGCTCAGCCAGGGGACGGCGCGGCGAGCCTCCGATCTCTTCATCCACATCGCGCAACAGCGCGGCGATCTCGTCCTCTTCCTCGACGGGCACGGCCAGCTCGGGGCGCGGTGCACCCTGGCGTTCGGCGCGACGGGCCTCGCGGGCTGCACGCCGAGCCTCGCGATCACTGACCGGAGCCGCTTCGCTTTCTTCCTGGGCCACTCGGCGGGCCGCCCTGCGGGCCTCGCGATCGCTGACCGGGGCTGCTTCGCCTTCTTCCTGGGCTGCGCGCCGGGCCGCCCTGCGAGCCTCGCGATCGCCGGCCGGAGCCAGCTCGGCTTCCTCCTGGGCGGCACGTCGGGCTGCTCTGCGGGCCTCCCGGTCGTCCACCGGAGCAGCCTCTGCCGCTTCCTGGGCGGCACGCCGGGCTGCTCTGCGGGCTTCCCGGTCGTCCACCGGAGCAGCGTCTTCCGCTTGCCGCGCTGCTTTGCGGGCCTCGCGGTCGCTGACCGGACCGGGCTCCTGGGCGGCTCGCCGGGCCGCTCGACGGGCTTCTCGGTCGTCGATTGCGGACGGTTCAGCGGTGCGCCTGGCCTCACGCTCGGCCCGGCGTGCTTCGCGCTCGGACAAAGCTTTCTGCTGGGCCTCGGCCTCGCCGGCTCGACGGGCCTCCAGCTCGGCAGCCCGCGCGGCGCGACGCGTCTCACGCTCAGCTTTCCTGGCCTCTTCCTGGGCGGCAGCCTCGGACCGCGAGGATTCCAGCTCTTTCAGCTTCTCGGCCCGTTTGGCCAGCATCGCGGCCTTGCGAGCAGCCTCTTCCTGGGCGGCCTGCTCGCGCTCGAGCCGACGTTTCTCCATGCGCTCACGGGCGCTGCTGCGCTCTTGCTCGGCCCTGGCCTGGCGCTGTGCCTTCTCTTCGCGCTCGGCTTCCGCCTGGAGGCGGCGCTTCTCTTCGCGCTCTTGCTTTTGACGCTCGCGCTCGGCCTCGCGTTTGGCCAGAGCTTCTTTCTCTTTCTCGCGCTGCAGGCGCTCGCGCTCAGCCGCCTTCAGGCGTTGCTCCTCGCGTTGCTGCTCGCGGGCCAGCCGGGCCGCTTCCGTCCGTTCCTGCTCGGCCGCTCGCTGGGCCTTCGACCGCTCGAGCCGCTCGCGGTGACGCTCTTCGAGCTCTTCGTGGCTGGGGGCCTGGACCGCATCCAGGTCATACTCGGTGCGCTCGCTGCGGCGCCGTTTCGGCTCGCGATGCTGGGGAGTCCGCTCGGGCGTGCGTTCGCGTCCCCGGGAACGCGAACGTACGATGGGCAGGTCTTCCCGGGTCTCCCCAAACAGGTGTCTGAGGTAGTCGCTCTCGCGTCGGGTGGAGTCGGGCCGCCCGTAGTCTTCGAACGATTCGTAGCGGGTCAGCGAGCGCCGCTCGCGGCTCACGTCCACCATGCTGGCCCGGGTGGCGTTGACCAGGCGGGCCAGTCGGGCCCGTTCGGCCTCAGCGGCCTGTACAAGCGACTCGAGCAGGTTGGCGGGGCGCCCCCCTTCCTGACGCTCGGCCAGATCAGCCTTCAGGTCGCGCAAAATGGTATCGACGTCGGACAGGTGGGCCTGCAGCTTGTGCAGGCGCAAAGCCATGAGTCGACTCTCGGTCTGGCCGACCAGCTCGTGGAGGTTGTCAGACTCCTCCTCGATGCGCGTCGGTGCCATCCCGCTATATTGCTCATCAGCCAGGGCTTCGAGCCGCTCCGCCCTGCGGCGGAGCCACTCGGCCAGCTCGCTGGTTTCCTCTGCGTCCGACCTCATTTACGTCTCGTTGCTCAAGTCGAGCGGGCCTTGCGGTCCCCGCGCGATAAAACCTGAAATCCCCTCAACTGGTCCTATTCGCTTCGACATGTCATTGAACCTTTTTCAGCACTGACATTCTGAAGAAAACTCAACAGGCCCTCGGACGGGGGCGCCGAACTTTGCGCCCACTTCAGGAGCACAGCCGGCAACCGGTTTTCCGGCTGCGCGACGCCCAACAGATTGTAGAGGTCCGGTCGCAGAACGCAGCCTGGTTTGCGGCCGGACCACGAAGGACCCGTACAAGCCGTGACACTTTCTCGCTTGAGAATTTTGCTCCTCTTCTGGCTGCTGGCTGGCTCGCTGGCGGCTCGCGAGCTGCCTTCCGGCGTGGCCTGGGCGCTGGAGCTGCCGGGTCCGATTCAGGCCGCGGTCGCGACCGATGCGAATGTGCTCGTGCTGGCGGGCGACCAGCTGCTGTGCGTGGCCAGCTCGGACGGCAAGATCGTCTGGCGTTCTCAGAACGTCGACTCCCCCCTCTTGCCTGTCCAGGGAGCGGTCATCGTCAGCCGAGGAGGCGCAGTGGTGGCTCTGGACCCGTCCAGCGGACAGGAGCGTTGGCGCTTCGAGGGTCAGAGTCCTCGACTGCAGAGCGGGCGCCTCTGGGTGCTGCAGCAGGAGATCCCGGTGGCGCTCGACCCCGCCACCGGCGGCGAGCTCGAGCGTTTCCAACAGAAGGTTCTCGCCTTTGAGCCCGAGGGCTCCAGTGGCTGGTACTGCACCCCCACCGAGGTCGGCTACGGAGAGGTCCGACTCCCTCTCAAAGGAGCCCGGTTGCTGGCTCCGGGAGTGGTGCAGGTGGGTCAGGAGACGCTCTGGCTCAACGCCCGCGGCGAGGTTCTGGTCCGTCGCAAGCTGCAGGATCCGATGGTCTTTCAGGGCCGTGTGGCCGACCGCTCCGACGCGCTGCGCCTGTTCAGTCGCCAGGGCAAGTTGCTCTGGCAGCGCAAGGCCACCTGGCCGCGCCTCTCTCTGGCCGGGCCCGGGTTGATCCAGGTGGACGACCTGCTGCTCGAGCTCGATTCGGGCCGGGTGGTGCGACGCGGGCTCAGCCTCGAGGCCCGGATGCTGGGCAAGAGCCTGTACGACTTCCCCATTCCCGGGCTCAAAGTGGATCAGACCACCTACCCGGGTCTGTTCCAGGGCTACGAGGGCGAGACGCTGGCCCTGCGCACGACCCAGCGCGTGGTGGTGGGAGCTCGCGCGACCCTGGTGGGTCTGGGCCAGGGCCCGGGAACGGTGCGCTTCAGCGGAGCCCCCCAGCTCTCGGTCACGGCCGAGTCGCCCCAGGTTCCGCCCGAGGTGCGCTTCACCGTTTCGGGACGCTACCTGCGCGGGGTCAAGCTGGAAGTGCTCCAGGGCGGGCGGGTGGTGGCCAGCAAGAGCATTCCCTGGCGGGTGGGCTACAGCTCCGACTCGCATGGGGTCAGGTTGAAGGTGCCGGGACCCGGAATCTACCAGGTGGTGGCCCGCGGAGCCGGCCGCGAGGCCAGCACCGAGGTCAGCCTGACCGACCTGGCCTTGCTGGGCAAGCTCACTCCCGAGCGGCTCTATCTGCAGGTCCAGAGCCTGGCCCGGCGCAGGCCCGCTGCGGGTGTTGCCATCGCCGTCTCCGGATTGGGCCAGGGAGTGACCGACGCCCTGGGCCAGCTCAGCTTCCCCCTGCCGGCCGGCCAGAGCCGCCAGGCTTATCAGGTCGAGGCCCGCCTGGGGGTCCAGCGGCTGCGACTGACCACTCCCGAGGTCGGCCCCGAGCGCCAGCTGCGCATCTATCTTCAGACCGACCGCCCGCTTTATCGCCCCGGTCACAAGCTGTACTTTCGGGGGGTGGCCATGAAGCTCAGCTCCGATGGCCAGCAGGTGGCCGCAGGAGAGGCGGTGGCAGTGGTGATCCGCGATCCGGCCGACAACAAACTGCTGGACACGACCCTCACCACCGACGAGTTCGGGGTCCTTCAGGGCCAGCTCACCCTGGCGACCGAGGTGCCGCTGGGCCGCTGCACGCTTACGGCTGGGCAGGATAGCCTGCCCTTCGAGGTGCAGGAGTTCCGCAAGCCTCCCTTCCAGGTCGCCTTGAGGGCCACCAAGCCGCTCTATGTCGGCCCGGAGGCGCTGGCCTTCGAGCTGGACGCGAGCTACTTCTTCGGAGGCCCTGTCAAGGGGGCGAAAGTCTCCTGGACCTTGAGCCAGGTCGAGCTGTACGGCGAGCCGGATCCAGCCGAGGGGGAAGAGGACCCGCTGGCCACTGACTACCGCAGCTATCGCGCTTTCGTCAGCGAGGGCGAGGCGGTGACCGACGAGCTGGGTCGGGCCATGCTCCGTCTCAGCCCGCCGCAGCGCAAGCGCGACGTGCGTTACTTCCTGTCCGTAAGAGTGGTCGGAGCCGAGGGGCGCGAGGTGGAGCAGACGGCCAGCACGCTGGGCTCGATGGGCCGTTACGGGGTGTATGTCCGACCCTTGCAGTGGGTGGGAACGGTGGGACAGCCGGTGGGCCTCAAAGTTCGCACCCTGGATCGGCTGGGGAAACCTCATGCTGCCAGCGGCCAGGTGGAGGTCTGGAGGGGCCGCAAGCTTCTCGAGCGGCTCTCCTTCCAGACCGGGCCCGACGGGCAGACGACCGTGAGCTTCCGCCCCCGGGCGGCGGGTTCCCTCCGTTTCCGGGCCGTCAGCCAGAAGGCCGAGGGGGAGAGCTGGATCTGGATCAGCGGAGCCTCCGAGCAAGCTTATCCCGCCCTGCAACTGGTCCCCTCGCGCACCAGCGCGCGTCCGGGCGAGAGCCTGCGCTGCCTGATCCTGGCTGACCGTCCGGGCACCGTCTGGCTGACGGTGGAAGGAAGCCGCCTGCTCGATCAGCGGGTGGTGGTGATGTCGGGGAAGTCGGCCGTGGTAGAACTGAAGATCACTCGTGACTATGCCCCCTCGGTCACCATCCGGGCCACCCTGCCCCAGACCCAATCCTCGCTGGAGGACAGCGTGGCCTTGCGGGTGCCGCTGGACCAGAATCACCTCGAGGTCAGCCTGCGCAAGGAGCGCGAGGACTTCCGCCCGGCCCAGACGGCCGAGCTGACCGTGGTGACCCGAGAGCACGGTCAGCCGCGCCGCTCCAGCGTGGCCCTGGCGGTGGTGGACGAGGCCCTGCTGGCTCTCAAAGCCGAATATGCGGGCGACATCCATCGCTTCTTCTACGCTCAGCGCCCCAACCTGGTGCAGAGTTTCGAGGCCATTCCCCGCAAGCCGTGGGTGGCGGGCTTTCAGACCATCGAGGCCCGGGCTCCGGTGCGCGAGAGCTTCCAGGACACCGCCTGCTGGCAGGCGGCGGTGCTGACCGGCGAGGATGGCACCGCCCGGGTGTCCGTCCCCCTGCCCGACAACCTGACCACCTGGCGGGCCACCGCCCGGGCCGTCAGTCCCCCCGCTTCGGTGGGCCAGACCAGTGCCCAGTTGCTGGTGCGCCTTCCCGTCATGGTGCAGGCCTTCACGCCCCGCTTCTGGGTGCAGGGTGACCAGAGCGACGTCAAGCTGGTGGCCCACAATCGCACCCAGGAGAGCCAGACTCTGGCGCTTTCGCTGGAGACGAAAGGAGCCGAGCCCGTCCAACCCGCCGGCGCCGAGAGCGTGGTGGCGGCCGGAGGGCAGAGCGAGCTGCGCACCCGTCTGGCCGTGCAGTCGAGCGAGGAAGTGGAGCTCTTATCGCGCGTGAAGGCCGGGGTTGAGGGCGATGCCGAGCGGCTGCGGGTGCCAGTGAAACCGTTCGGTCTGCCCCGCGAGCAGTATTTCGCCGGCCTGCTCGACGGGCCGCGCGAGCTGGACTATCGCATCCCTCCCGGGGCCCGGCGGGTGCGCCTGGAGGTGCGGCTGGACGGCTCGCCCGCCGGGGTGGTGGCGGACACACTGCGCTACCTGGCCGATTATCCTTACGGCTGCGTGGAGCAGACCATGAGCCGCTTCGTGCCCACCCTGGCCGCCTCTCAGGCGCTCCAGAGCCTGAGTCTGAAGAGCCCCATTCCGGAGACCGAGTTGCAGGCCATGGTCAACGCCAGTCTGGAGGCGCTCTACGGCTACCAGCACGAAGATGGCGGTTGGGGTTGGTGGAAGGAGGATCGCACCAATCCCTTCCTGACCGGCTACGTTCTCTCCGGGCTGGTGCGTGCTCGCCAGGCCAACTGGCCCATCCGCGAGGAGGTGCTGCAGACCGGCGTCGAGTGCGCCCGCCGGCTCCTGGAGGCGGCCAGCGCGCCCGAGGACCGCGCCTACCTGGCCTGGGCCCTGGCCCTGGCGGGGGATGCTCCCCTGGAGCAGCTCAAGGCCCTGGCGTCGGAGCCCGGCCTGTCGACCTACAGCCGCGCGCTGGTGGCCCTGGGTCTCCAGCAGTCGGGCCAGAAGCCCGATCTGACGGCTCTGCGCCAGCTGGCCGTGAGGGAGGGGTCGCTGGTTCACTGGAAGGCCGCCAGCCGCACCGCTTACGGCTGGACCGACGACGACCTGGAAGCCACCTGCCTGGTGCTGCAGGCTCTGCTCCAGGACAATGTGCAGGATCCGCTGCTCTCGCCGGGAGTGGCCTGGGTGCTTTCCCAGCGCTGGAAATCCACCAAAGACTCGGCTCAGGCGGTCTTCTTGCTCTCGGACTACCTGCTCGCCACCGGCCAGACGGCCACCGCGACGAGCCTGGATGTGCGGCTGGACGGTCAGAGCGTGGCCCTGGCCGAGGGGCGGGCTCGGCTCGAGCCCGGACCTGGCCAGCATCGCCTGGAGCTCACCCCCGGCCCGGGCCTGCCCGTAGTGTCGGCCCGGCTGACCTACTTCGAGGCCTCCGAGCTGGATGTGCTGGCGGCCGAGCAGCATGGCCTGAAGGTGGAGCGCACCTACCGCCGTCCTGGCCAGCGTGCGCCCCTGGCGGGCCCGGTCCGCCCGCAGGACGAGCTGGAGGTGGAGCTGGTGCTGGATGCCCCTCAAGCGATGGAGTATGTGATGCTGGAGGATCCCCGTGCGGCCGGGATGGAGGTGCCCGAGGCCAGCTCCCTCTACCGACGCGAGGTGCGCGATGATCGCACGGTGTTCTTCCTGAGCTATCTGCCGGCCGGTCGGACCCGGCTGGTCTATCGCCAGCGAGCCGAGACACCGGGTCGTTTTCAGGCTCTGCCGGCGCGGGCGAGCCTGATGTATCGCCCCGAGGTGTGGGGCAGCTCGCCCAGTCAGGTTTTGGAGATCCTGCGCCAGTGAGGTGGATCCTGGTCCTGCTGCTCGTTCGCCTGGCCTGGGCGGCTCCCGTGCCCGGGCAGCCGGCCCCCGACTTCGCGCTGGCCGACCTGCACGGCAACCGTGTCAGCCTGAGCCAGTTCCGGGGGCGGGTGGTGCTGGTCAACTTCTGGGCCTGCTGGTGCGACACCTGGAAGGAAGAGGTGCGCCGCCTCAAGCGCCTGGTGGCCGAGCACCCGGAGCTCGACCCGGTGATCCTCTTCGTCTCGGTGGATACCCGGGGGCGCAGCCAGGTCGAGCCGTTGCTCGCTCGCGAGGGGCTCTTCTTTCCCGTGCTGATGGACGCCACCTCGCGCGTCAGCCGCGCCTGGGGGGTCACCACCGTGCCCACCCTGTTCGTGGTGGACCCGGAGGGGGTGGTGCGCTACGTGCACCAGGGCTATCCGGGCAACCCGCTGCTAGCCAGCGAGCTGGCAGCCTGCCGCTCGGGAGAGCCGGTGCCGCTGACCGCCGAGGTGCTCGACGACTTCTTGCTGCCGGCCGAAGCCGAGATTCTGCGTCGCCTGAATGCCGAGCGGGCCCGGCGGGGCCTGGTGCCGTTGCTTCTGGACCCCACCATGACCGAGGTGGGACGAGAATACGTGCAGCGCATGCTGGAGACGAACCAGCGCGGCCATTTCGGTCCCGAGTCGCCGGATGCGCGCCTGCGCTCTCGCGGGCTTCGCTTCCACAAGTTGGGCGAGAACCTGAGCCAGGCCCCCAGCCCGGCCGAGGCCATGCTGGCGATGCTCCAGAGCCCTTCCCACAAGGACAACCTGCTTCACCCCGGCTATCGCCACGTCGGGGTGGCCGCCTTGCGGGCGGGCGGAGGCTACCTCTTCTGCCTGCTCTTCGGTCAGGAGCAGCGGTAGGCGCGCCTTTCCAGCAGCTGTGCTGGCTCGCCCTGGACATCCACCTTGATCAAGCAGGTGGGTGGCTGACTACTCCTTGACCTCGAACTTGATGGGTAGTACCTGGCCGCCCCGATCCACCTCGAAGCTGACGGTGGGGCTGTTGCGCATCTCCTGGTAGGCGGTGTACATGTCCTCGCCCGATTTGAGCGGGCGCCCGTTCACGTTGAGCAAGATATCGCCGTGGCGCAACCCGATGGCGGACATCAGGTTGCTGGATTTGCGAAACTCGAGCATGACCCCGTAGGACTCGCCCTTGCGGTTGATGGGGGTCAGCTTGAAGCCCTCCGAGGCGGTGGCGGGATTGTTGAGCAACTCCTGCATCTCGGCCATGGTCTCGGGGGGCTTCACCTGGCTGGGGGCCGGGGCCACCGGGGTGTTGAGGGACGCCGGCGCGGAGGCCGCGGGGCTCGGTCCTCCGCTCGAGCCCGAGTCAAGCAGGGAAAGTACGACCGTCTCCTGGCCGCGTTTGAGGGTCGCACTGTGCTGGGTCACCTCGGCCAGGGTCAGATCGCCGATCTGCTCCCCCACGCTCAGCAGACGGGTCTCTCCCCCGTCGCTCAGCACTGCCAGCGAAACCCCGCCAGCCCCGAGGATGGTGCCCTTGAGTTGGACGTTGACCGGGCTGGCCGCCGCCGCCTCGGGAGCACTCGGGTCGGTAGGATCGCCGGGCTCGATGACCGGCTCGGGCGGCCTGGTATCGAGCACGCTCACCAGCTCGCCGGGGATGGCGGCCGCCGGCTGGGCGGTTGTTGCCGGGGCGGGCGAGGGAGCTTTGGAGGGCGAGGCCGACACGGCCGGGATGGGCAGCTGCAGTCGTTGTTCCAGCGCGGCTGCGGTCAGATCAGCGGCCAGAAAAGCGATCAGGACCACCCAGACCCAGCTCAGGGCTCTACCGATAGTCGCCTTCATAGCTCGCGGATGGCGATGGCGCGCAGCAGCGGCCACTGCCCCCTGGTATCGATGGCGTAGCGGCGGATCAGCTGAGTCCAGGTCTCTCCCTGGGCGTGGTGGGTCAGGAAGGTCTCCAGGTCGATCTGGGACATCCGGGTCAGGGCCAGGGCGATGGCGCTCTCGGTCAGGTCGAGCTGGGAGCTTTTCAGCAGGGCCTTCTCACCGGGAGTGGCCCGGTAGGTCCGCCACATGAGCGGCTCCAGGGCGGCCCTCTCGCTGACGGTCAGACGGTCCAGGTCGTATTTCAGGGGCAGGGTTTCCGGGAACCAGGCCCGCTTGCGGCCTGCCAGAATCCCATTGTAGCTGGTTCCCGACATGACCGGGTAGATGGCCGCCAAGGGGCCTTCGGTCAGCACGTCCGGGCGCAGGCTGAAGACCAGCGCGACCTCCGGCCAGCCGATCTTGACTCCCCGGCGGGTTTCCAGCACCGTCTGCATGGGGAAGGGCTTGAGAAACTGGATGGCTCCGGCCATGACCCAGTCACCAGTCTGCAGTCCGTGACCGGCGGGCAGCAAGAGGTCTTCATCGGGCACACCCAGAGGGTCGTTGAGCACGTGACGAATATTCTCGATGTCGCGCCCGTTGAGCCGGAACTCCTCCACCAGCTCAGGTCCGGGAAGGGTGGGCGAGAAAGCCGGTAACCGGAGCTTCTCGGCCAGGCCCGGTCGCACGTCGGGCATGAAGCGCAGGACCGGCGGGGGAGGGAAGTTGCGCCCGAAGGTGAGGATGTTGACAACCGGCTCGGGCAGCTGATGGGGATCCATGTGCAGGTGGGCAGCCACTTCCGGCCAGAGGTGGTCCTTGCGCACCTCCAGGATGCGATTTAGCGAGCCTCCCTCGCTCATGAAGGCCAGCGCCGTCAGGGTGTCGGCGTAGTCGTAGCCCTTGAGCAGGATCTCCTGGGGCACGCGCTCGGGAATGTCATAAGCAGCAGCCAACCACTGACAGGCCAGCGGCAGGTCGGCGGCCGCCACCTGAGAGCGGTAGATCAGATGTTCCTCCGGCTCGGAGGCCCCGGCTCTCAGCGAGACCAGCACCAGCAGGACCAGAGTCGCAAAGCGTTTCAGCAAAGACATCCTCCCGGGCGCAAAGCGCGGGGGGGCATTCGGTTCCGAGCGTCCGGCTTCCTGGTTTTGCGCCCCCGATCCCGGGCACAGCCTGGCCGCTCCTTCAATCAAGCAGTGCGCCCAGGTTTGCGGCGTGATGAGCTTGACGGCTACCGCGCGAAGGAGAAGCCAGCTCGTCGCGGAAACCGGGCCGGGTGCGCAGACCCCGGCCTCGCCCTCACTGGTTGAGCCAGAAAGCCTTCACTCTGGTGGAGGTCCTGATCGCCCTGGGCCTGGCGGCCCTGGTGCTGGGAGTGTTGCTGCGCTCGGTGGCCCTCGAGCTTGCAGGCGTCTCTCGCCTGACTCCTCGCTTTCAGAACCTGTTGCTGGCGTCCTACGAGCTGGAGGCCGCCCTGGGCGAGCGCACCCCCGGCGAGGAGACACGCGATTTCTATCCCTATCCGCGCGAGCCGGGCGAGGCTGACCCCTGGAAGGTGCAGATCAGCTCCGAGGTGACCACCGCCGACCCTCGCCTGGAAGCGGTTCTCCTGCTGCTCACGCCCACCAGCCACGTGCCTGTGACGGTTTCTGCTTATCGCCTGCGGGCCCGCCGGCAGGATGAGCCCCCGGGCCCAGGCCCTTCGCCGTCCCCACGCCCGGGAGCCAGTCCCAGGCCCGGAGGCAGTCCGCGGCCGGGCGGAACGGGAACCACCAGTGGAGGCAGCGGATTCTCGGGCGGAGCCAGCGGAGGCGGCCTGTCGGGCGGAGCCAGCGGTGGAGCTCCCTCGTCGGGGGGGGGCTTCTGATGCCTGGCCGTCCCGACACTCGCGCCATCACCCTGATCGAGATCCTGGTGGTCGTCGGCCTGGTGGCTCTGCTCTACCTGCTGGTGGGCTACAGCACCGTGCAGCTCAGTCGGGCCAGCCGCTTCGGCACCTCCGCCTGCCTGGCCCGGCAAGAGCGTCTGCGCACCATCGAGCTGCTGCGCTGGCAGATTCGCTGTCTCTTCGTGCCCAACGAAGGCTCCTGTCTTAAGGGCGGGCGCCTGCCCGGAGAAGCCGAGGAGGCCTTGAGCCTGATTACGAGCGCGGGCCAGGATAACAGGGGAATGGTCGAGGCCACCTACCGGGTGCTGGAGGATGAGCAGGGCCAGAGCTACCTCGCCTATCGCGAGTTCCGCACCCGCGATCTGCGAGGCTTGCGTCCCTGGACCGAGCAGGAGGAAGCCCCTTTCAAACCCCTGGACAAGAGCGTGAAAGAGATGCGGCTCGATTACTCGCCCGACGGGCGCATCTTCCAGCGCGAGTGGGATGCCCCCGAGCCGCCCAAAGCGGTGCGGGTGCTGTTGACCTACCACGACGAATCCACCTTCACCACCACCGTGATTCCGGGGCTGGGGAGCGGCCGATGGTGATCGTCATGGTGCTCATCATCTTGATGGTGGCCATCACCCTGTCCACCATCCTGGGGGATGCCTGGATCTCCACTTCCGCGCTTTATCGCCACGCCGAGTTGCGCGAGCGCAACTACCTGGCCGCCCGCTCGGTGGTGGAGATGGCCATGGAGCTCTTGCGCTCAGACGACAACGACTACGACGGCTTCGGGGACTTCTGGGCCCTGGGCAAGCAGACGCTGCCTTTCGACGGGCGTGAGCTCACCCTGGAGATCACTGACGAAGACCGGCGTTTTCCCCTCAACGGGCTGGCCTCGGCCTCAGAGGAGGACAATCGCAAGCTGCGCTCGGCCCTGGTCCGGTTTCTCGAGCGGGCCGGCACTCCACCTCAGCTGGCCCTGGACTCGCTGCAAGACTGGATGGACCCGGACACCCTGCGCCGCCCCCAGGGAGCCGAGCAGGGCGATTATGGCCAGGCCCTGGTCAAAAACGCTCCTCTGGACTCCCTGGAGGAGCTGCATTATCTGCGGGGCTGGGACAACCCCCCCAATCTGCCGCCACCTCGCGGTTACGAGAAGGATCCGCTAGCCTCGCTCGGGGGTGGGGGGCAGATGGAGATCGAGGAGTTCCGGCGCAAGCTGGGTGTGCCCGCCACCTCGCCCTCGGTCTCCCCTTCGCTGGCTCCCCAGGCGAATACCAGCAAGTGGTCGGACTGGATGAGCGTCTGGTCGGGTGGTCGAATCAACGCCAACACCGCTCCGGGAGAGGTTCTGCTGGCTCTCGACGAGGGCATGAACGAGGCCATCGTGCAGGAAATCTTGAGCCAGAGAGAGCAAAGCCCGCTCAAGTCCGAGCAGGATTTGCGCAACATCGCGGGCATGAACGCCGATCTGGCTTTTCGCCTGGGCAGCCTGGTGGGTTTCAAAAGCTCGTTCTTCCGCATTCGCGTGGCCGTCGACCAGATGCCGGGCCGCATGCAGCTCGATGTCGTCGTGCAGCGCGAGGGAGGTTCGCTCAAAGTGGTCGAATGGACACGTCTGTAGCCATGCTCCGCAAAACCGGTCTGGATGTAGGAACCACCGGGACCCGCCAGGTCTCGGTGGGCTTGCTTTGGGGCGCTGCTCGGGAGGTGGAGGGGGATCCGCCGGCCCGGACCAACGCCTCGGTCCCGTCCGACCTGTGCACCTTCCGACGGCTCTCGGTGCCCCCCGCCGGCCGCGAAGTTCGCCGGCGCGTGCTGCGCGAGGAGCTCTCTTTCTCGCTGCCGTTCCCGCTCGAGGAGGCGGCCTGGGACTGGACCGAGCAAGGAGGCCAGGCGTGGGTCGTGGTGGCTCCACTCGACCGGCTCGAGCGGTTGCGCCGCGACGTGGGCGATCAGGCCAGTCTGGACGCCGAGCCACTGACCTATCTGAGGGCCGCCCTGGCAGCCGGGGTACAGAGCGCCCTGGTCGTCGACCTGGGCGCCTCGCGCACCACCTTTTGCGGCATTCAAGACGGTCAACTGGAATGGGTGCGCGTCTTGATGCGGGGCGGCATCAGCCTGACTGCCCTGCTGGCCAGCAAGCGCAACCTGACCCACACCGAGGCCGAGAAGCAGAAGCGCGAGCGCGGGCTGGAGCTGGCCGAGTGCCGCCAGATGGTGGACGAGTTGCTCGAGGAGGCCTTCCTCCCAGCGCCCTTGCCCTACGAGCGCGTTCTGTTGTGCGGGGGCGGGGCGGCCCTGCCGGGCCTCAATTCCCTGCTCAAAGCCAGGCTCGGGGTGGAGCCGCAGCTCTTCCCGCTGCCTGATGCCCTCTCGCCTTACGAGCACGTTGCCGCTTATGGCGCCGCCCTGGCGGTTCGTCCCAACCAGCCCCGGGTGCGCCTGCAAGAGCCCCGTGTCAGCGCTCGCTCCTCCCCGGTCACGCTGGGACGGGCCTGGATTGCCGCCTGCGTGCTGCTGGCGCTGCTGGTGGCCGACCTGGAGACCCGCCATCGACTGCTGCTCGCTCAGCGGACTCAGGCCCGCCAGGCTTTTGCTGTCACCATGCGGGGATTGGGGACCAATCTCAACGAGCATCCCGAGCAGCAGATCAGCCAGCTTCAGGCCCGGCTCACCACCGCGCGCAAGGACCGGCAACTCTCTCCCGAGGCGCTGGCCGAGGTGGTGGCCTCGCTCAAGGAGCCGCTCGGTTCGGAGGCTCTGCTGCGCCGTATTCAGCTCGACTCGGGCAAGTTCCAGATCGAAGGCCAGGCCGACTCCATCCAGGCTGCCGACGAGGTGCGCCAGAATCTCTCAAAACTGTTCGAGGCGGTGGAGATGCCGCGCACCGAGAACCTCTCCAGCGGCAAGGTGCGCTTCATGCTCGAGGGGAAGGTGCGCGAGTGAGACAACGCCTGCCCCTCATCCTCACGGCTTGCATCATTTTGCTGGGCCTGATCTACGGCGTCGTCCGGGGCCAGGCCAACACCCGCCTGGCGCTGGAGATCGAGACCCTGGAATTGGCTCGACAGCGGGCCGACACGCTGGTATCGGGGATCGATCCGGCGCTTCTCAAGACGCGCCCGGCCCCCACCCCGGACCTGCCTGGCTGGTTGGCCGCCAACCCGCTCAAGAAGTTCCAGGAGAAAGTCGAGAACAATCAACCTACCAAGACCGGGATCACCATTCGCCTCCGGCGCATGAGCCCGCTCGAGGTTTCCGAGCTCTTGTCCCAGTTCACTCAGGTGGCCCTGCGCATTCCTCACTTGATCTTGTCCGATCCGGACGGTGACGGCAGCTGGACCGTCAATCTGGTTCTCGAGGTGGGCGCTCGCCCGTGAGCGTCTTCTGGAAGACCCTGGTGGGGCTGGGTCTTTTCGTGCTCTTCCTGGTGTGGCGCTTCCCCTACGAGGCGGCTGTCAAGCGCTCGCTCTATCAGATCAGCCAGGCCACCGGGGCCCAGATCGCCTGGGACGGAGAGGAGGCCGGTCCGCTGGGGGTGGAGCTTCGCAACGTTCGGGTGCGCATGCCCGGGAACAGCCGGGTGGAGTTGACCCGGGCCACCCTGCGTCCCACTTTCGGCGGCCTTTCGGCCACTGTGCACCAGAGCGAGGGCAGCGCCAGCCTCACCCTCGACCGCTCGCGCTTGCTCTCGATCAGCGCCAGGTCGCTCAAGGTTTCCACGGGCAGCGCCGACCTGGGCGACGCTCTGGTGACGGTGAAGAATTTTACCTACTCCCTGGCCACGTTGGAAGGCAAAGGGGATATCGGGATGGTGCTGCCCAGGCTGAACGTGCCGCTGCCCATTCCGCTCGGCGGAGTCGAGCTGGGGGCCCCGGTGCAGATTCGTCCCGCCAGGCCCGGCCCGGGCAGCGAGATTCTAGCCGAGGTGCGCCTCTCAGGAGAAAATTTGGCCGGCGCAGGTAGCGTGGAGATTCGCTCGGCGCCCGATCAGCCCTCCCCTTTACTGGCCGGGGTACTTGACATGCAGGCGGGAAATATTAAAGGATCGGTCGGCCTGGGAGGTACCTGGGCCAAGCCGACATGGACCCTAAAACCCGCATCAAAATAGCCTTCATCCTGGGCATGGTGGGCTTCTTGCTCTACCTGACAGGCGGAGCTTATGCCCAGCCGCCGCAACCGCCCAAACCGAAAGGGCCGTTGATCTCTCCCGAGATGGCCGACCAGCTCCGCAGCGGTCGGCTGCTGATGAACTACGAGAGCCTGGACATCAAGGACATGGCCAAGATCATGTCCGTGCTTTCGGGCCGCAATATCGTGGTGGACGAGCGGGTTCAGGGCAAAGTGACGGTGCTTTCCTCGCGGGAGGTGACCCCCGACGAGGCGTGGGACATCTTCAAGACCTCCCTGATCCGCTACGGTTTCACGGTTCGCGACCGGGGTAACTACGTGCAGGTTCTTCCCCTGGCCGAGGGCCGGCGCGAAGCCCCCCTGATCACCAATCCGGGCTCCACGGTCACCAGCAGGCAGGAACCGGTGCTGGCTCTCCTGATCCTCAAGCAAGCCAACCCGGATACCCTGCAGAACGTTGTGCGCCCACTCCTGACCGAGACCGGCTTCATGTCGGCCTACGTGCCAGGTAAGGCCCTGGTGATCGCTGATCGGGCCGACGTGGTCTCCCGCGTCGCCCAGTTGGCCAGACACATGGACACGGTCTCCCCGAAAGCCCATCAGTCCATCCTGTTCCCCCGCTACGCCGAGGCAGAGAAGTTGGTGCCCGTGCTGCAGCAACTCTATGTTAAGTCGGGCACGGACACGGTCATCCAGGCTTTCCCACCGGCCAACGCCGTCCTGATCCAGGGCCCGGCCGAGCAGATCCAGCAGATCAAGAAGCTGATGACCCGCCTGGACATTCCCACGGCGGCCCCCGACGTGATCGAGAAACCACGTTTTTTCGTCTACTCGTTGCAGAACGCCAAGGCTGAGGACGTGGCCAAGATCCTCTCGGAGATGCTCCAGGAGCGGAAGGCGCAGAGCGATCTGGAGAACAAGCAGGGCAGCAACGTGCCGGGTGCCGCGCCCACCCCCTCGGCGGTGCCCAGCCCGGGGGCACCCGGACAGCCGGACGTCAATCAGCCCTACCCGAGCTACTCGGTCAATGCCACCGGCAAGGACGAGCCGGTGCGCTCGCGCACCTTCGTGAGCGCCAAAGTGGCCGCTGACGCCGAGACCAACTCGCTGGTGCTCTTCGTCTCGCCTTCCGAATACGACGACCTGGTGCCCGTCATCAGTCGTCTGGACCTTGCTCGTAAGCAGGTTCTGGTGACCTGCGTGGTGGCCGAAGTCTCGCTTGGCCGCATTCTGACCCAGAAGTCCAACTTCCAGGTGATCACTCCCGGCGGCGTCCTGTCAGCCTTCCAGGGCGGGGTTACCGAGGAGGGCCTGCTCAGCTTCCTGGCCTCGGGCAACTTCCTGGTGGGCGCGGTTGCCTCGGGGACTCGCACCGTCAACATCGGTGGTCGCGACGTCGAGGTGCCGGAGGCCTTCGGCCTGCTCTCGGCTCTGCGCGAGAACTCTGACTTCAACTTGATCTCGGCCCCGCGCGTGCTGACCGAAGATCACAAGGAAGCCGAGATCAACGTGGGGCAGGTGGTGCCTTTCGCCACCGGGGCGCGCTTTGATACCTTCGGCCAGCCGCTGGTCACCTACGACTACCGTGAAGTGGGTATCCAGCTCAAGGTCACCCCCAACATCTCCCAGTCCACCCGGGTGCGGCTGGAGATCAAGCAGAAAATTCAGGAAGTCACCGACTTCCTGCAGCAGAATCTGGGCGGCTTCGGCTACGTGGTGCCCATCATCTCCAACCGCAACGTGAATACCACGCTCACGCTGGGAGATGGCGAGACGGTCATGATCGGCGGGCTGATCTCCAAGAAGACCGTGGAAACGATGAAGAAGGTGCCCCTGCTGGGCGACATCCCGCTCATCGGGGCCATGTTCCGCGACATGCGCAAGGAAGAGGACAAGACCACCCTCTTTATCTCCATCACGCCTCACATCGTGGACTCGGCCAGGGGTCTGGACGACGTGGACAAGCCTTACCAGAAGTTTCTGCGCGGCAACCAGGAGCCGGGCGAGCAGCAAACCGAGCCCCAGCCCACCATCAAGCCCGACCCCTACGACCCCTATGTGACCCCTGAAGCCCAGCCGGGCGCCAGCCGGGGCACGGGAATCTCGCTGGGTGACTTCCGCTTCGACTCGCCCCTGCAACTCGGGGGCGTGGGTCTGCCAGTGGTCTCGGTTCTCAACTCGCGTGGCGCCGACACGACCGTCACCCTGGTGGGCTACCTGATCACCCCCGACGGCCGCCAGGTGCGCCTGGAAGAGCAGAAGCTCGAGCTGCCCTCGGGCCAGGAGGCGGACATTTCCCTGCCGGCCGTGCGCTTCCCCGAGAGAGCCGGGGTCTACGAGTTCGACGTGCGTGCCTACGTGGGCGATGAGCTGGTAGCGCGCCTGCCGGTTCCGCGCCAGCTTCGGCTGGAGCAAAAATCGCCTTGATCAAGAGCGAGATCCCGCTCGACTTCTGGCAGCGCCATCGCATCCTTCCCATCGAGGACGGGCTTGATCGGGTCACCGTCGGCATCCATCAGGGCACGCCCCGCGACCTGCTCGAGGACATCCGCCTGGCTCTGCGCAAAGACGTGCGGGCCGTAGTGATGAGCCTGGACGAGATCGAGGACGGCTTGCGCCGGATGCTCGTTGAGGACACGCGCTCTCGTTCGGGCGGGGAGGACGGCACGCCTAACATCGAGGTGCCCACCTCCCAAGATCTCCTCACCGAGGCTGCTGGCGCGCCCGTGGTGCGGCTGATCAACGCCATCTTCCTGGAGGCCATGCAGAACGGCGCCTCCGACATTCACGTCGAGCCCTACGAGGAAGAGTCGCTGGTGCGCATGCGCGTGGACGGCGTGCTGCACGAGATCCATCGCGTTCCCCGCTCGCGCCATGCCCAGATGGCAGCCCGGCTCAAAGTGATGGCTCGTCTCGACTTGGCCGAAACCAGACGGCCCCAGGACGGCCGTCTCCACGTGCACTCAGGCGAGCGCCACATCGACGTGCGCGTCTCCTGCGTGCCCACCCTGCACGGCGAGCGGGTGGTGTTGCGACTGCTTGAAAAGGACGTTCGGCTCTTCTCGATGGATCAGCTCGGCTTCACGCCGGCCGAGCAGAAGACGATCAGCGATATTTTGAGCCACCCGTACGGCCTGGTGCTGGTCACCGGGCCCACCGGCTCGGGCAAGACCACCACCCTGTACGCATTCCTGCAGACGCTGCGCTCGCCCCACTGCAACATCATCACCATCGAGGACCCGGTCGAGTACCAGGTGGCCGGCGTGGGCCAGATCCAGGTCAACGAGAAGATCGGGGTGACTTTCGCCGCCGGTCTGCGCTCGGTGCTACGCCAGGACCCCGACATCCTGATGGTGGGCGAGATTCGCGACCCGGAGACGGCTGAGATCGCCATCCACGCCGCTCTCACCGGCCACATGGTGCTGTCCACCCTGCACACCAACGACGCCCCCACGGCCGCTTCCCGGCTGCTCGACCTGGGCGTTCCGCCGTATCTTCTGTCCAGCTCGCTGCTCGGAGTCATGGCCCAGCGTCTGGTGCGGCGCCTCTGCCCGCATTGCAAGAAGCCCTACAAGCCCGAGCCCACCGAGCTTCGCCAGCTGGGCTTCGCCAGCATGCCCGACAATCCGCAGTTCCACCGGCCAGGGGGGTGCGCCGCCTGTCTCAATACCGGCTACAAAGGTCGCATGGGCGTGTTCGAGCTGATGGTGGTCGACTCCGACCTGGCCAGCCGCATCGCTCGCTCGGAGGATGCTCGGGCCCTGCGCCGGGCCGCCCAGGAGCGAGGCATGCGCTCGCTGGTGGAGGATGCCGGGCTGAAAGTCTCGCGCGGGCTGACCTCGAGCGAGGAAGCCCTGCGCGTCTCGCGGATGTAGCCAGGATGCCACTCTATCACTACCAGGCCACCGACCCCACCGGTCGCGCCCTGCGCGGCCTGGTAGACGCCGGCTCGCGGGCGGGGGCCTACGAGAAGCTGCGCGGTCGCGGGCTCTTTCCCACCCAGGTGCAAGAAGACGTGGGGGCGGCCCGGGCCCGTTCCACCGGGGCGAAGGCCGACGACGCGCTGGCCTACGGCATTCTGCAACTGGCGGCCTTGCTGCGCTCGAGCATCCCCATGGATGAGGCCCTGGATTCGCTTTCCCACAACGCCGAGAGCGTCAAGCTCGGGCGTGCCTTCGCACGCGTGCGGGTACGCCTGCGCGAGGGTGAGACGCTGGCCGGATCGATGGCCGAAGAGGGCATCTTCCCCTCCATGCTGGTGCGCATGGTGCAGGCGGGCGAAGAGGCCGGCAAACCGGCCGAGATCCTCGAGCGCTACGCCGAGTTTCTGGCCCGCGATCTCGAGCACCAGCGGGCCCTGGTGAGCGCGCTCACCTACCCGGTCATGCTGGTGGTGCTGTCGAGCCTGCTGTTCTTCGGATTGCTTGCCTTCCTCACCCCCGTGCTCAATGAGATGTACGGGGCCATCGAAGCACCCCTGCCGCCCATCACCCGGCTGGTGGTGGCCGTGGGAGGCGTGTTGCGCTCCTACGGACCCCTGGTGGTCGTCGGGGTGGGCCTGCTGGTCTACCTGGTGCGAAGGCTGACCCCCCCGGTGACCCTGGACCACTTGCGCCTGCGCTTGCCCCTGCTGGGCCCGCTGGAGCGCTGCGGGCTGATGTCGCGCTGGGCCCGCACGCTGGGCATGCTGCACGGGGCTGGTGTTCCCCTCCTGCGAGCCCTGTCCATGAGCCGCGAGGTGGTGGGCAACCTGGCCATGGATCTGGAGTTGCGCCACGCCGAGACGGCTGTCGAACGAGGCGAGAGCATCGCTGACGCGATCTCGCGGAGCTACCTGGTGCCGCCGCTCTTGCAACAGTTTCTCAAGACGGGCGTGCGCTCAGGCGAGCTCGAGCCCATGCTCAAGTCGGCCGCCAGCTTTTATGACCGCGAGCTCGAGCGGCGTCGGGCCCTGATGGTGCGCTACCTCGAGCCGGGCCTGATCCTGGTGATGGGCCTGCTGGTGGGCGGGCTGGTGCTGTCGGTGCTCATGCCCCTGGCCGACCTGGCCAGCCGGGTGATGTAACCGGGCGGAATTTGCAAAGGAGTTGATGGATTGCTGCCGTCTCGTGATGGAGTTCGTGAAGTCGAGCCTCAGCTGAGGCGCTATCTCCAGGCCTTGCAGCAGAGACTGCCAGTCGAGTGCCTGGTTGTCTTCGGCTCGCGCGCCCGCGCAGACCACTGGATCGACAGCGATATCGACCTGCTGGTGGTTTCCCCGGCCTTTCAAAACCTGCCGCGCCTGTAGCCATTTTGCGACCGAATGGCATGGCCTTGCGCTCGAGCATCATCTCGCCGGTGAGCTGGTTGCCCCCGATGGCCCGGGCGTCTTCGATGCTGTTGAGGCTATCCACCGCCATCGGCTCGATGACGGCCTCGGTGGCGTCCATCCAGGTGACCAGGTGGACTCGGGTGGGAGGAGTGCGGTTGGGGATGTTCACTGTCTGCAGAGATTCGCACTCGAGGCTGAAAGAACCTGGAAAGGGCGCGCCCCGCAGGGGCGCGCCCTCCCTGACTGCTGGCTCTGATGAAATGCTGCTGGCTTGCACTTGCCTGGTGGCCATCCCGAAGGATCGGCAAAACCTTCAGCAGGCGTCGCTCAACCCGTCAGTTGTTGGAAATGCCGCTCTTGCGGTAGGCCTCCACGGCCAGACGCTCGGCCTGCTCATGGAAGCGGCGGTCGGAGAAGTAGGCCGCCTGGTAGTAGCGGTCCTCTTTTCCCTTGCGCGAAGGCATGGACAGGAAAGGCTGGCCTTTGGGGTCCACAAAGATCCGGCACCAGACCGACAGCGGCCCGACGGTCAACAGCACGGCCGCCAGGCCCTTGCTCCCTTCCACCGGCTCGAAGGGAACGACCCGGGACACACAGATGGGAACGTCGATGGTTTCTTGCATGGAATTGACTCCTTTGAAATGGTGCGGGTCCGGACCCAATTCCAGCCTACGCTTGCAGTGTGAACGAAAGATGAGCAGCTGGTTGCGAGGCTGTTTCGAAAGTGTTACGAAATCTTTAACACGAGAACGCAGGAAGGCAAGCCAGGTAGCCAAAATTCTAAGGGGGTATGCCGGATCTCGAGCGACCCATATTGGCTCTGATGGGACACGTGCTGGATCAAGAAGATCCGGAGAAGCGCTCGCTTGAGACTGCCCAGCGCTGGTTCGAGAAGAAGGTCGGCCAGCCGGGCGGGAGCGATCGCGACGTGGCTCTGGCCCTGATCTGGCTGGCCGCCTGCCGGGTGCAGCTCTACAACATGAAGGGTGCCAGCCACACACTCGGGCATCTGCGAGCCCGCTTCCGTGGGCGGTTCCCCGACCTCGAACATGTGGCCAGCTTCATGGAGGTTCGCATGCAGGCCGAGCTGCGCGACCTTCGGGGCGGCCCCAATATGCTCGACCGCATTCCCAAGCTCAATTTGCCCGACCAGCGCCTCGTGCACCGCCTGGAAGCGGTGCGGTTGTTGTTACGAGGAGACTTTCTCTGCCTCATGGGCCAGATCAAGGTGGCCCACGATCTTTATCTGAAGTCGTTTGAAGCCTTGCGGGCCGGGCCAGCCCAGACCGAAGACCTGGTGATCACGGCAGAGCTCTACAACAGCCAGGGAATGGCCTTTTTCCGGGAAGGCAAAGGGGAAGAAGCCCTGAAAGCTTACGGCAATGCCGAGACGGTCTGCAAGCACATCGGCTTCAAGCTAGCTGAAGCGCGCTGCTACCGGGGCCGGGGCGAGCTGCACATGCACAAAAAGCAGCTTCAGGAGTCGACCCAGGAGCTGCGCCAGGCGCTGGAGATCTATCAGCAGTGCGGGGCTCCTCACGGCATCCTGAGCACCGGTTTGCTGCTCGGCCAGGTCCACTATCGCTTGACCGACTATCGCCAGGCGTTGCTTTACTACGAGGAAGCCAAGGTGCAGTGCGGTACCGGCAGCTTCGGTCGCGAGGAAAGCGAAGTCTGCGCCCGCATTGGCGAGATCTTGCTGGCCGAAGGACAGTATGAGAAAGCCGCCGAGTTTTTCGAGCAAGGCTTGCAACTGGCCACGAACAACCAGGACCCGCGCGGCCGCGCCTATGGCCTGATGCACGTGGGCCGCATCCAGCGCCTGCTGGGTAACTACATGCGCTCGGAAGCCTGCCTGGAAGACGCCGGACAACTCTTCCACAACGCCAACGACAAGGTGGGCCTGTGTCAGACCTTGCTGCAGCAGGTGCAGTGCTTTATCGAGCAAGGCAAGACCACCCAGTCCCGCTCCTGTCTCGAGCAGCTCAAGGAAACGGCCCAGCGACTCGGTCGGCCCTTCGAGATCGGGCTGGCCGAGATGTTCGAGGGGGTGGTGCTGCGTCACGAAGGCCAGGCCGACGCGGCCCGCCGCCAGCTGGAGAAGTCTCTGGTCATGCTGGGGCAGGAGCCTGGCTTCTACACGGTCTGGTGCACCATGGAGCTGGCCCAGGCCTTTGAGGACGCCGGCAATCGGAGCTCGGCGGTGAATCGTTTCAAAGAGGCGATCCAGTTCGGGCGCCAGCTGCGCCTGCCCGACCTGGAGAAGCGCGCCCTGGACATGCTGGCTCGAGTGGACCGCTCGGAGTGGGCCAAAGCGCTGCACGGAGCCGGTGGGGGCTCGGCCCCCGTCAAACGGCGCAACGCCGGCCGGGTGTTCTTGTCGGTGCTCATGGTGGAGCTGCGCAACCTCACTCAGTTCGGCTCGTCTCACGAGCCCGATGAGACGGCCGCCCTGGCCAACCGCTTCTTCGAGGCGATGGCCACGGCCATCGTCGAGCACAAGGGCATCCTCAGCAAGGTGATGGGTGAGCGCATGCTGGCCGTCTTCGGGCTGGACAGCCCCTGCGATCCATCCCAGGCTCTGGCCTGCGCCAACGATTGCTTGAACGAGTTTACCAAGCTGACCCGGGAGGATCCCTCGGCCGAGCTGGGCGTGGGTATGGCCATCGCCTCCGGGGAAGCCCTCGAGGGAATGCTCGGTCCCCGCGACCGGCTCGAGTACACGGTGGTGGGTCGCCCTGTCTCTCTTGTTCAGCGGTTGATCGGCCAGACCGACAACTTCGAGATTCTGGTCTGCAGCGACACCTTCCGCGCCATCGGTCACCAGGTCAGCCATCCCGTGGCCCGCGATCTCGCCGCCCGCGCCAACGAGCAGAAGCTGGTAGCCTATCAGGTTGCCAGCGCCCGTCCTCCGGCCCGAAAGAGCTGAGTCTTTCAGCCGGTGACTTTTCGCTTCTCGCTGAAGAAGTTGGCGGCGCACGCTCAAACTCGTGGGTTTTGCCTTTTGCTTCCAGGAGCTCTGCCCGCACCAGGGCCGGATGAGTTTTGCTCTCGCTGGGGGCGAGAGACACTCCTTGCAAGTCAGGCTCTGATCGACTAGACTCCCCAGGTCCCCCAAAAAGGAATCTTGACCGCCATGGTCAATATTGACATTGGTGGTCAAGATTTCGTACAATGCCTTCGAGCTTGAGAAGTGGAGGGAACCACGGCCTTGATGAAGCTATCGACCAGAAGCAGCTACGGGCTCAGGGCGGCCATCGCCCTGGCTCACCGCTTCGATCAGCCGGCTCAGACCGTGGCTGTTCTGGCTGAAGAGAACGCCATCCCCCGCCGCTACCTCGAGCAGATCCTGAACCGGCTGCGACGCAAGGGGTTAGTCGAGGCCAATCGGGGTCCCAAAGGCGGCTATCGGTTGGCGCAGCCACCGGCCCGCATCACGGTGGGAGACATCGTGCGCGCGGTCGAGGGCGATCTCGAGCCGGTGCTGTGCAGTCAGCCAGAGCATCGCTCGAGCGACTGTCGCACCGTCTCGCAGTGCCTCAGCCGAAGGCTCTGCCATCAACTTGAGAATACGCTGCTGACCGTGCTCGACGGCACCACGCTGGAAGACCTGGCGGGGTCGCATCCGGTACTGGTCAGCTTACGACTGGAGAGGTGACCAATGTCGGACGCGCCGTTGCTGCAGCTTGAAGACCTGCATGTGCAAGTGGAGGGGAAGGAGATTCTTCGTGGAGTCAACCTGACTGTGCGGAAAGGTGAGATTCACGCCCTGATGGGCCCCAACGGATCGGGCAAATCCACCCTGTCCAACACCATCATGGGCCATCCCAACTATGAGGTCACAAAGGGTCGCATTTTGTTTGAAGGTGAGGAGCTGGTCGAGCTTGAGCCCGACGAGCGGGCCAAGCTGGGCATCTTCCTGGCCTTCCAGTACCCCACTTCGATTCCCGGCGTGACCCTGGCCAACTTTTTGCAGGCCTCTTTGAAGGCCATCCGGGGCGCCGAAAACGTGAAACCGCTCGAGTTCCGTAAGGAGCTGCTGGGCCGTATGAAAGAATTAGGCATCAATCAAGAGTTTGCCAAGCGTTACGTCAACGAGGGCTTTTCGGGGGGCGAGAAAAAGCGCTGTGAGATCTTGCAGATGGCGCTGCTCAACCCCAAGCTGTCCCTGCTCGACGAGACCGACTCCGGGCTGGACATCGACGCTCTTCGCATCGTGGCCGACGGTGTCAACCAGTTGATCAACCCGGAGATGGGCGTGCTGGTGATCACCCATTACCAGCGGCTGCTCAACCATATCAAGCCGCACTTCGTGCACGTCCTGGTCAACGGCAAGCTGGTCCAGAGTGGTGGTCCCGAGCTGGCTTTGACCCTGGAAGAGCGCGGCTATGACGAGCTGCTGCAAGCCCACGCCGTGCCGGCCGGCGCATAAGGAGGAGAAGCTATGAGTTCCGACGCCGCCACCCTCCAGGAGATTGGCAACGACTACAAGTACGGTTTCCACGACGCTGAGGATTACGTCTTCAAGTCGGGCAAGGGCCTCACCCGCGAGCTGGTCTTAGAGATGTCTCGCATGAAGGGAGAGCCCCAGTGGATGCTGGATATCCGCCTGCACGCCCTGGAGGTGTTCCACTCCAAGCCGCTGCCCGAATGGGGCGGAGAGCTCAGGGAGATTGACTTCGAGAACATCCACTATTACGTGCGCCCCTCCGAGAAGAGCGAGAAGAACTGGGACGACGTCCCCGAGTACATCAAGAATACCTTCGACAAGCTGGGCATCCCCGAGGCCGAGCGCAAGTTCCTGGCCGGAGTGAGCGCCCAGTACGAGTCCGAGGTCGTCTATCACTCGATCCGCGAGGATCTCGAGAAAGAAGGCGTCATCTTCCTGGACATGGACTCGGCTCTGCGCGAGTTTCCCGACATCGTCAGGAAGTACTTCGGCACGGTCATCCCCACCGAGGACAACAAGTTCGCTGCCCTCAACACGGCCGTGTGGAGTGGCGGCTCCTTCATCCTGGTGCCCAGAGGCGTTCGGGTGGAGATCCCGCTGCAGGCCTACTTCCGCATCAATGCCCAGAATATGGGCCAGTTCGAGCGTACGCTCATCATCACCGAGCCGGGCTCCTACGTGCACTACATCGAAGGTTGCACGGCCCCGATCTACTCGAGCGATTCGCTGCACTCGGCGGTGGTCGAGCTGATCGCCATGGAGGGCTCAACCATCCGCTACACGACCATCCAGAACTGGTCCAGCAACGTCTACAACCTGGTCACCAAGCGGGCCCAGGCCTTCAAGAACGCCACCGTCGAGTGGGTGGACGGCAACCTCGGATCCAAGCTGACCATGAAATACCCGGCCGTCTATCTGATGGAGGAGGGCGCGCGCGGCGAGGTGTTGTCCATCGCCTACGCCGGCAAAGGCCAGCATCAGGACGCTGGCGCCAAGATGGTGCACGTGGCGCCCAACACGGCTTCCACCGTGCTCAGCAAATCCATCTCCAAGGACGGTGGGCGCACTTCCTACCGCGGGCTGGTCAAGGTTTACCCCGGCGCCCACGACATCAAGTGCAATGTGCGCTGCGACGCGCTCTTGCTCGATGAGGACTCGCGCTCGGACACCTATCCCTCCATGGAGATCGATAACAAAGACGTGCAGATCGGCCACGAGGCGACGGTCAGCAAGGTGGGCGACGAGCAACTCTTCTACCTGATGAGCCGCGGCCTGTCTGAGAACGACGCCATCGCCATGATCGTGAACGGATTCTTCGAGCCGTTCATCAAGGAGCTGCCGCTGGAATATGCGGTCGAGCTCAACCGGCTGATCCAGTTGGAAATGGAGGGCTCGATCGGCTGATGGCTACCGCTGTTCTTGAATCCATCGCGCTCAAGCTGTCTGACGACGCCTCGCCCGAGCGCAAGAAAGCCTACCAGGAAGCCCTTGAGCTGCCTTTCCCCAGCTCCAAGGATGAGGCCTGGCGGCGGACTCCTCCCGACAAGTTCCACCCCGGCCAACTGGCCTGGTCGGAGGTGATCACCAGCTCCAGCTTGCTGGGCAAGGCGGCCCTGCCCGAGGGCGTGTTGCAAGGCGACCTGAAAACCGCTCCGGTGCAGGCTGAATTGGGCCAGCTGGCCCCCCGCAACGTCTTCAGCAAGCTCAATGAGGCCTTCTGGTCGAACGGAGCCTTTGTGCAGCTGGGCAAAGAGCAAGTCTTGCAGAGCCCGCTCCATTTCGAGCACCAGGTTCCCAGGGGCGGGGCAGCTTTTCCACGCAGTCTGCTCCGGGCCGGGCGCTTCTCTCGAGGCATCGTGGTGGAGAGCTACACTTCCTCGGATCAGGACACGCTGGCCATCCCGGTCACCGAGCTCTTCCTGGAGGCGGGGGCCAGGTTGGACTACGTGGTCTACCACAACTGGGGCCCCAATACACGCTACCTGCCCATCCTGCGCGCGCGCCTGGACAAAGACTCCCACCTGCGGGCTCTGTTCGTCAGCGTGGGTGGCCAGATGGGCAAGAACTTCATGGAGGGCGACCTGGATGGAGAGGGCTGCAAGTCCGAGATGCTTGGCTTGATCTTCGGTCAGGGGCGCCAGCACCTGGACACGGATGCGCTTCACTACCACAACGTGGCCCACACCACCTCGGACGTGCTGTTCCACGTCGCTCTCACCGGGCGCGCTCGCTCGGTCTTTGCAGGCAACATCGCCGTGGCTCACGGGGCCCAGAAGACCGACGCTTACCAGCGAAACCGCAACCTGCTGCTCTCCGACAGGGCCCGCGCCGACGCGATGCCCAAGCTGGAGATCAGCGCCAACGACGTGCGCTGCACCCACGGAGCCACCTTCGCCACCTACGATCCCAACCAGCAATTCTACCTGCGCTCGCGTGGTCTCACCAAAACGCAGGCTGAGCACCTGCTGGTCACGGGCTTCTACCAGGAAGTCTATGGCCGGCTTGAGCACGAGGAGCTGTTGGGCTGGCTCAATGAGCAGATGGAGAAGGTGTTGGCGCAGGCACTGGGCTGATGGCCAGCTATCCGGCCGGCCCGGCCGATCTTCAGGATGGGCAGTTGAGGGTGGTGGACACTCCTTACGAGCAGTTGGTCCTCTGTCGGGTGGAGGGCCGCTACTACGCGGTGGAAAATCGCTGCTCGCACGACGACGGACCTCTTTCCGGGGGAAGCCTGGAGGGCTGCGAGATCGAGTGCCCCCGTCACGGCGCGCGCTTTGACGTGCGCACCGGCAAGCCGCTCTGCATGCCGGCCGTGGTGGGCATCTCCACCTATGAGGTGGAGGAGGTCCAGGGGCAGCTCGTGGTGGAGGTCGATTGACGTGAGCGTCAAGGTGGAGCTGTCCCGGCGGTCCGACTTCCCGCTGTTAGAAAACCAGCCCGAGCTGGTCTATCTCGACAGCGCCGCCACCTCGCTCAAGCCCCGCTCGGTGCTGGAAGCCGAGCGCTCCTACTACGAGGAGTGCTGCGCCAACATCCATCGGGGCCTGTACCGCATGTCCGAAGAAGCCACCCGACGCTACGAGGAGGCCCGGCATTCGGTGGCCCGCCTCATCGGCGCCAGTGACCCCGACTGCTGCATCTGGACCTCGGGGACCACCGACGCCATCAACCTGGTGGCCTACACCTGGGGCGAGCAGAATATTCTGCCCGGCGATCCCATCGTGCTGACTGGGCTCGAGCACCACTCGAACCTGGTGCCCTGGCAGAACCTGGCCACCCGCCAGCAGGCCCGGTTGCGCTGGATCGAGCCCCGCCCGGACGGAACGCTGGAGCTGGACAACCTGGACGAGTTGCTCGAGGGAGCCCGCCTGGTGGCCTTCACCTGGGTTTCCAACGTGTTCGGCAGCATCAGCCCGGTGCAGGAAATCTGTCGTCGGGCCCGGGCGGCCGGCGCCACCGTGCTGTTGGACGCGGCCCAGGGCGTGCCTCATCTGCCCTGCGCGGTGGAAGAGATGGGCTGCGACTTCATGGCTTTCTCCGGCCACAAGATGCTGGGTCCCACCGGCACCGGCATGCTGTGGAGCCGGCGCGAGCTGCTCGAAGCCATGCCGCCGTTTCGGTTCGGGGGCGACATGATCCGCGAGGTATGGCGCGATCGCTGCACCTTCAACGAGCTTCCCTTCAAGTTCGAGGCCGGGACTCCCAATATCGCGGGTGTGCTGGGCATGGGGGCGGCGGCCGACTACCTGCTCGACGTGGGCATGGCCAACGTGCGGGCCCACGAGCTCGACCTCTTGACCTACGCCCGCGAGTGCCTGGGCTCCCTGGAAGGCTTCGAGCTGCTGGGCCCCCCCCTGGATCAGCACAGCGGGGCCCTGAGTTTTGTCTATCGGGGCATCCATCCACACGATCTGGCCACCCTGCTCGACCGCGAGAACATCTGCATCCGGGCCGGCCACCACTGTTGCCAGCCCTTGATGCGCCGAATCGGCATGAGTGGCACTGCCCGGGCCAGCCTGTCGCTCTACAACATTCGCGCCGACATCGACCGGCTGGCTGTGGCTCTCGAGAAAGCCTCTCAGGTGTTCAAGGGGGTGCTCTTTTGATCTCAGATGATCTGTATCGTGAGATCATCCTCGAGCACTACGCCCATCCCCGTTGCAAGGGCAAGCTCGAGGCCCCCACCTTTCGCCAGGACGGCGTCAACCCGACCTGTGGAGACGCCGTGACGGTGGAGCTCGACGTCAAGGACAATCGGGTCGTGAGGGCCGCCTTCGAGGGAGTGGGTTGCTCCATCAGCCTGGCTTCGGCCTCCATGCTCACCTCGCTCATCGAGGGCAAGACCCTCGACGAGGTGCGCGAGCTGGCCGCCACTTTCAAGAAGCGGATGCTGAACCGCAACGATGCCGAGCCTTGCCCCGAGCAGCTGGGCGAGCTGGAAGCTTTGGACGGCGTGCGCCAGTACCCGGTGCGCGTCAAGTGCGCCTTACTGGCCTGGAATACCTTGCTGGGGGCTCTGGAGGAAGCGCTATGAGTGAGCAGGAGACCTCGACCACGTCAGGTCCGATGGAAGATGGTCCGACCGTGGAGGGATTGCCCCCTGCGGCTGAGATTCGGGAGGCCCTCAAGGAGGTGATCGATCCCGAGATTGGCATCAACATCGTCGATCTTGGCCTGATCTACCAGATCTTGCCCAAGAGCGACAAGACGGTCGACGTCAACATGACGCTCACCAGCCCTGGCTGCCCGATGGGTCCGGAGATCACCAGCGCCGTCTGGATGACGGTCAAGCGCATGACCGGCGTTGAGGAGTGCGACGTCAAGCTCATCTGGAAACCCCGCTGGGATCCGAGCGAGCACGCCAGCGAGGAAGCCAAAGCTTATCTTGGCATCTGGTAACGGAGGGCCTCCTCCCGCGGGCGCAGAACACGAGAGATGTGGCACTGCAGCCAGGGGTGGTGGTGGGGGACCGCTATCGCATCCTCCGACCCCTGCACTCGAGAAAGAACGGTTCGACCTACCTGGCCGAGGACTGTCGGTTGGGCGGGTCGCACTGCGTTTTGCGCGAATGCGCCGTGCCCGAGCTTCCCTCCAGCGAGCTCATGGAGATCCTGGCCTGGTTCGAGGAGGAGAAGAGGCTCCTGACCCGGGTGCAGCACCCCAGCCTGGCTCGTCTGCGCGACTTCCACTACCTCAACGGGCTCGCTTACATCGTGACCGACTTCGTGGAGGGCGTGACGCTGGAGCAAGAGCTGGCCGAGTGTATGGCCGCCAGTTCTCAGCCCGTGCCGGCCGAGGAGCTGATCTACCAGATTCTGGACGTGCTCGAGGTGCTCGACGAGATGCACGGGCTCGAGCCTCCGATTTTGCACGGTGACATCAAGCCGGCCAACCTGATCCGCGATGCCACCACCGGCTCGGTGAGGCTGGTGGGCTACGGGCTGGCCCGGCCCGGGCCCCGCCCTCCCATGACGGCCCAGGCCGCAGGGGGCTATTCTCCCCTGGAGTTGACTCAGGGCCGAGCCGACGCCCGCTCAGACCTCTATTCCCTGGGGGCCACCTTGAGTCAGCTGCTATCGGGCGAGCCGCCCGTCCCGCTCGGAATTCCGCCCTTGCTCGACCTTTACCCCGAGGCTGAGGAAGAGCTGGCGTCGCTGATTGACCGGGCCTGCGCCTTCCTGCCCGAGAAGCGCTTTCAGAGCGCTCGCGAAATGGGCGAGGCCCTGCAGTCCTGGCTGGAGCGCAAGGGAACTTTCCTGCCGACAGCCCTGTCCGTGGTCGAGCTGAGCGAACCGGTCGCCGAAGAGTTAGCCAGCGAGTCGGTGCTCGAGCCCGGGCCGCTCGAGCCCGGGCCGATCGAGCCCGTTCCCTGGGGTGGTTTGCCCCCGCTGGCTCCGGCCGAACCGAGAACGGTGGCGCCGGCTCGGCCGTTCACTCCCTCGCCACCGGCCGAGGGCCGGTCCCCGGCCGCGGGTCCCCCCCGCTGGGTGGCCCGTCCTCGGCCTCCGGTCTTCCCCAAACGCACCGAGGGGGTGCGCCACCAGGTGGTTCCGCCCCGGCTTTCGGGCGCCTCCTTCCCGCGCACACGTTCCGTGCCGGCCGTGCCCGTCTCGAGCTCGGACGAGATCCCCGTTCCCATCGCTCTGAAGCAGACCCCTTCGCCGCCTGCCGCTCCCGAAGGGCCGGATGAGGAGGTGCTGGGCGGCGTGCCTCTGCCCAGCACCGAGGACGAGGAGAGTCCGCCGCCACCGCCTCCTCCCCCCCCGGTGGCCTCCGCTGAGGTTCGGGCAGAGAAGGCTCAGGCGTCTTCGTCGGAGAGGCGGCCGACCCCCTCGGTGTCGTCGGAGCGACGGCCTGCGGCCTCGGGTCCCGAGAAACCGTCGTCCGAGAAGAAGCCTGGCCCAACGAAGGAGCCGCGCCCACCTGCCCCGGCTCGCAAGGCAGCCCCGCCCCCGCCCGAGCCGGAGGAGGACGAACCGCCCAGGCCGCTGCGGCGCCTGCTCCTGCTGCTCCTTCTGCTTGTGCTGGTGCTGGTGGCCGGTTACCAGGCCGGTCGCTACACCACCAGGCCTGGCGTGGCGCCCACGGCCACTCCCGGAGCGCCCTCGCCCGAAGGCACCGCGCGCTGACCCGATCTTCTCCAGCGAGAAGCACAAGAACTCCCCGCCAGGCAGAAAGGGCCGGCCCGAAGGCCGGCCCTGGAGCGCTGAGGGGCGCCGAAGTTTGACTGAATTAGCCGATGGGCCAGCGCATCGAGGCGATGCTCAGGCTGATCGAGCTCTGGACGAGCTTCTGGAAAGCTTCCTGGTTTGCGAGCATCTGCTCGGTCATCCCCCGGACCACTTTGGTGGCCTCGTCGCGGTAGGACTTGCCCACGTCGAGGTAGCTGCGGATCTGGGCGTCGGTCTGATCCTGCACCCACATCGCGCTGGCGATGGCCTGCCTGGTGGACTCGTTGATGGCGTCCTGGAAGCTCTTCATCTCTTTGGTCACGTTGGTCATTTATCTACATTCCTTTCGAGTTCGGTTGCTCTGGTCTCAGACTAGGGGGTCGCTGTTGCAAATGTGCTACATGAACAGCGAAGAAGGATCGATGCGCTCGAGCTCGGCGGTCAACTCCTGGATCTCGGCGCTCATCAGGTCACGGCGCGAGACCATCCCCACCACGCGGTCGCCCTGCACCAGCGGCAGATGGCGGCAGCGGGCCTGCAGCATCCGGTCCAGGCCCCACTGGTAGGGGTCGTCGGCGTTGCCGACCACCAGCTTGCCGGTCATGACCGATTCCACGGCTGTGGTTTTGGGGTCGAGCCCACGGGCCACCACGCGCACGAGCAGGTCGCGCTCGGTGAAGATGCCCTGCAGCCGGCCGTTTGATTCCACCAGCACCGCTCCTTTGTTGGCTCGGGCCATCTGCTCGGCGGCCTGGGCAACGCTGGCGCTGCGCTCGATGGTCACCGTTTCACGCTGCTGAGCGATGTCGCCCAGTCTCATCATCTTGGTCGTCATATACGAACCTCCCACATCAAGTGGTTGGATTCTGGACCCGGTCAGTTGCGAGCGCGTTGCAACCTGTTGAGTTTTCTCGCTCCGCCCAACCTTGGAAGCTTCACCGCAGGTTTTCGTAGCACGGTCCATGCGACAATGGTTGCGGCCCAAGCACTCTCAAACTTGCTGGGACGTGGTTCCGGGAAGGTGCATGAAGTTCAGCTTCCTTTCAGGCTCTTGAGCCAGCATGAGAGGGCTATGATCATCTCCGCCTGCTCGTTTCTTCCTCAACGGCCCACCGTCGCCAGCCTGCAGGCCCCCTTTCAGAGCAACGCCGCTCCTGATCAGGTCGAGCTGGGCCCGGCTCCTCCGGTGCCCGTGCCCCGTCGTGCCGAGGGCCAGTCCGAGCCGGCTCGCTCCCTGGGCCTGCGCGTGGCCGGCGGGGTGGGCCTGGCGCTGGTGCTGGGCGGGGTGCTCTCTGGCTGCGGGGGTCCCACCAACCCGCCGCCTCCGCCCCCGGGCGAGAGCACCAGCGTGACCTCGCTCGCTTCGCGCGTCAGCCAGCTGGTCAAGGACGGCAAGCAGGCCGAAGCCCGCCAGATGCTCTCCTCGGGCTATTACCAGCAGGTGCTGACCCGGCTGGCCGCCTCGGACGTTCCCAGCATCGCCGAATGGGCCCAGAAGGGCCTGGCCGAGTACAAGCTGGACGGCGATCCGGCCCGCATGAGCCAGGCCATGGAGTCGGCCCTGGAGCAAATCGCCGAGGGCGAGAATCTGCCTGGTGCCGCCCGTCGCCATCAGGAAGTGGCCCGCAGCGCGCTGAAAGTGGGCGAGGCAATCGAGGCCACACCCCTGGGTCCGGCAGGAATCTTCGACCAGATCAAGGCCGAGGGCTACAAGGCGGCCCTGGAGCAGGTGCTGACTCTCCCCTCAAGAGTGGATGAGAACGCCTCCGGACTGCCGCGCGAAGCCGTGCGCGCCTATCTCGACACCCTGACCGACCTGACCCGCACCGCCCTGGACACCGGCAAGGAGCTTTCCGAGCCCGGTCTGCAGGCGGTCGTCTACCAGGCCACACTGACCGAGATCAAGAACCGCGTGCAGACCGACGGGGAGTTCCTGGGCTCGGAAGTGCAGAAGCTGCTCGAGTTGATCAACGGTCTCCAGCGACTGAGATAGCTCGCTTTGCTGCGCGCCCCAAGAGTCACGGGTACCGAAAGGGAACGTATGTTTCGGGACTGTGAACCCGGCTGCAACGCACAAGTAACATTCAGGTAACCCTCCGGGTGGGTCCTTTTTCGTATCCTGTGGTCCGAGGGGGCTGGGAACGCGGTTGCAGAGCCGCTCCCGGACTTCACCACCGAAGGAGACCCGACCCGATGGACGCAGCCAGGCTCTCGACCTCTTCCCGAACCCCCGCGCAGAGGTCGACCATCGGGCTGGATCGGATGGACCTGTCCGCCCCTTCCACCCCGACCAAATCCTACATCCTGGTTGCGCCCGAAGAGGGCATCTTCAAGACCACCTCCAAGATCCAGCTCGTCGACCTGGGCATCAAGGTCAAAGAAGAGCTCGGCCTCATTGGCGGCGTGCTGGCCGACCTGACCGACAAGCAGGTGAAGGATCTCGAGAAGCAGGGCTACTGCGTCCATCTCGACCAGCAGGACCGCTACCTGCCCCCGATGCCCTGGGACCCCTCGCCCAAGGACGAAGAAGAGGAAGCGGCCGAGAAGAAGGAAGCCGAGCCCAAGAAAGAGCCTGAGTTCAAGTCGCGCCTGCCCCAGCTCGCCCCGCGCTTCGACACTCCGCTGACCCGCAAGTTCCAGGGCGAGGGCGTGGGCATCGCCATCCTGGATACAGGAATCTATCCTCACCCCGACTTCAACACGCCTTACAACCGCCTGGTGGCCTTCGCCGACATGGTGAACGGGCGCTCGACGCCCTATGACGACCACGGGCATGGCACCCACGTGGCCGGCGATGCTGCCGGCAGCGGCCTTTTGAGCGGCGGCATCTACCGCGGACCGGCCCCCAAGGCCCACCTGGTGGGCGTCAAGGTGCTGGGCGAGGACGGCTCGGGCAAGACCTCCGACATCATCAAGGGCATCCAGTTCTGCATCGAGAACAAGGACCGCCTCGGAATCCGGGTGATCAACCTCTCGCTGGGCCACACGGCTCGCAAGAAGTATCAAGACGACCCGGTCGACCAGGCGGTGCAGAAGGCTTACGAGGCCGGCCTGGTGGTGGTAGCCGCGGCCGGCAACGACGGCCCCGATCGCAAGACTGTCAAAGCCCCGGGCGACAGCCCCCACGCCATCACGGTGGGAGCGGTGGACGATCAGAACACCCCCGACCCCGGCGACGACTCGATCACCGAGTTCTCGAGCCGCGGACCCACCAGGTACGGGGCCAGCAAGCCCGACCTGGTCGCGCCCGGCGAGGCCATCATGGCCCCTCTTTCCCCGGGCACCAGCTCGGAGGCCCAGGCGGCGAGCTTCCAGGTGGTGCATGGCACGGTCAAGTGGCTCTCCAGCCTCCCGGCTGAAGAGCTGGCCCGTGTGCCCGATTCGCAGTTTGCTCTGATGGGCATCGGTCCCGAGACCATGGGCAAAATTCGTGAGGGCGGCGAGACCGCCAAGAACGAGTTCAACCGGCTGCTGCGGGTCACGTCCCGCATGCCCCTCTCGCCCGACAAAGCCTACGTGGGAATGCCCGGCACCTCGATGGCCACACCGATCGTGGCCGGCGTGGTGGCCGAGATGCTGGAAGCCAACCCCGACCTGACCCCCGACGAGGTGAAGGAGATTCTCAAGAGCTCCGCCGACCCGCTGCCTGGCCGCGTGAGCAAGAACCACCAGGGAGCCGGCATGGTGGATCCGCACGAGGCCATTTTGATGGCTCTCGATCGTGGCAAGCCGGTGGCGGCCAATCAGGATGTTCTCAAGGCCCTGCAGGAAGCGATGCGCGATGCCGCCGAGGCTCCCGCTCCGGCCGCCAAGAAGGAGGAGAAGAAGGCCGAAGAGCCAGCGCCTGCTCCTGAGAAGAAACCGGAAGAGCAGCCCGAGGTGCCGAACCCCAGCTAAACTTCGTCGCATTGACCGTGCCACGTAACGTACAGCCTGACTCCAGAGCTGCTACGACGAGCCCTCGTCAGTTGCTGGTGGAGGCTCGGCCGGCTCGGGCTCGTGACTGGCGGCCAGAGCGCCCGATTCCAGTGACTCCCGGGCCCGGGTGAGCGAGCTCTCGATCTGCTCGAGCAGTACATCCACCAGGGTTAGCTCGCCCGCGCGCAAGAGCTCCACCACTTCCAGCCCCAGACCCAGAGCGTCGCCTCCGGCTGAGAGGCCGTCGCTGAAGGCCTGCACCTGCTCGGCAGATTCGTTCTCCACCGGCCCAACCTGCCAGAAAGCCAGCTGGCTGGAGAGCCAGGCCTCGGCCCCGTCCAGCCGGGCCTGGCGTTCGGCCGGCTCGAGCCGGGGCAGATCCTCCTTCAATTGAGCCAGAAAGGCTACGAAGGGCGGCCGGGTGATGCCCTGCAGACGCCCCAGCGCCCGCTCCAGGGCTCGGGCGCGGTGCTCGGAATACTCGAATTCCTCGGGCCGATCAGGTCGCGGACCCTCGACGGTGGGGTTGAGCAGGGTGACGGCGCCCTCATCCTGACTGATCTCGCCCTGGAAGCGGTCCTCGCGCTCGGCCGGAGCCTCCTCTTCCTCGCGCCACTCCAGGCGCAGGTCCAGCTCGCTCTCGCTCAAGCGACCTGGGACTGCTTGCCGTGGCCCGCCAGAGCCAGTTGCACGCGCTTGAGGTTCTCCTCCAATTGAGGATTCTGGCTCTTCCACTCGGAGTAGGACTGCTTGAAGCCAGGCGCCTGCTCGCGGGCATAAGCCTCGAACGAGACCAGTGTGTGGTAACGCTCGAGATAGTCCGAAACGCGCTGACGAGCCTGGCGCTTTTCCTCGGGAGTGTCGGCATGCCCGACCTCCTGGCGCGCCTTGCCGACGGCCTTCTTGAGGTCGTGGATGTCTCCGTACTTCTCCACCACCCTGTCCACCTTGCCCTGATCTTGCACCAGGTTGCGAGCGTCCTTGAAACTGCTCAAGATCTCGCGGTAGCTGGCCGGGTTGTGCTTGCCCTGCTCCTTGATGTCGGCCCGCACCGTGTCGTCCTTGAGCAGGTCCCCTTCCTCCCCGCTGGCCCCTCTCTTCATCAGGCTGGCCAGCACCATGGCCGTGGTGGTGCGTCCCTGTCCGGCGTGGCAGTTGAAGATCAGCGCCGCCTCGGGATCGGCCTTCTTGAGCGCCCCCACCAGCTCGTCGATGTCCTGGTCCTCGGGCTTTTTCATGTCGGTGACCGGGATGCGCTGGTAGTCGACCTTGTAGCCCTCGGACTTGAGCTGGTCATAGACCTCGCTCACGGTTTGCACGCTCTCGATCTTGACCTGTTTTTCCACCACCCGGGGCGGGGGCCCCGCCTCCTCGTCGTGGAGGGTGATCATCCCGCCGTTGCGGCGGGCCTCGGCCAGCACGTCCGCTTTGAGATCGCGCTCCATCTTCTCCACCTCGCCCGCCGAGCGGCCCGGCGAGGCCTGATTGTAGAAGGGCGCCTTGACGTGGCGCAGGTTGAAGGGCTGGCCGTTGATGTAGACCACCGGCTCCTCGCGCATGTTGGTCCAGATAGCCTTCTTCTCGCCGTCCGGGCCGGCTCCGGCCTGATCGAGCACCCGTCGCATGCCATCCACGGTAGGTTGAGCGGTGCCGTGGATTCCCTCGCCCAGCTCGCGGTAGTTGGGAGCCCCCTCGATGAAAGGTTGGGGGTTGGTCGTGCGAGCGTCCTGCAGCCTCTTGCTGTGCAGGCCGGGATACTGGTCGGCCTTGAGAAAATTCTTCTCACCCAGCACCTTGCCGTCGCGCCCCGCCACTCGGGCCACGGGCGGGTTGGGGCTGGCCTCGGGACCGCCCTGCAAAAGCCCCACCAGTTTCTGCAGCTGGGTCTGCCAGAGGCCTGGCGTGAGCGGCGTGGCGCTGGCCTGCCCGGCCGAGCGGGGTTGGTAGATGTGGTAATTCTGGGTGCTACCGGGGGTGATTTCCATGCTGGCTATTGTAGCATGCTCGGGGCGAGGTCTGCAGGCCGGTCGTGACAGAAGAGGCAGGTTCTTCTATCATGGGGCCATGAGGAACATTCGTCTGCCCGAGCTTTTGCTGGTTCTGGTCGTGGTAGCCGTGGGCGCGTGGTGGATGAAGCCGGTCGCCCCGCAAGCGGAGAAGCCTGTAAAGCTAGGCCTGGAGGGCAAGTCCCTGGTGCTGCTGGTCGTGCGCGACGAGGATCGCCCTCTCCTGGATTGCGCCTTGAGTCTGGAGAAGAACACGGGAGTCCAGGTGCGCGCGATGTACAGCGCCAGCTTCGAGCCCTCCTGGCTCAACCCCGAGCGGGGTCAGCTCGACGCCGATCAGATGCTGGACTTCGTGGACAAGCAGGCCGAGCAAGCCACTCTGCTGTTAGTGGGCCAGGACTGCTACACTCCAAGCCAGCCCGATTGGCGCTACTGTTACGGGGTCCGAGGCAAGAAGGGAGCGGTGCTCTCGCTGGCGCGCCTGGATACGCCTTCCCGACGAGACAAGATGCTGGCCCGCTACGCCGCCGAGCTGCTGCTGGGCAGGCGACGGAGCCAGGATCCGACCAGTCTGTTTTTCAGTCCAATCCTGGGACCCGCCGATCTAGATCGAATGGAGCTGAAGATCCCCTGAGCAGGGGCCGGAGCTCAGCCTGATCGCCGGTCTGCGGTCGTCGACCACTCTGTCAGCCGCGCCACACCCTCGCGCACCTCCTCGGGCGGGCCGGCCCAGGAGAGGCGCAGCCAGCCTTCGGCTCCGAAGGCCACCCCGGGCACCGTGACGACCCGCTTCGCTTCGAGCAACTCCAGCGCGGCCGGCAACGAGGGACGGCCCACCCGAACCAGGCAGTAGAAGGCTCCCTCGGGCTCCACGAACTCCAGGGCGCTGGCTCGCAGTGCCTCCAACAGGTTACCCAGGCGCTGGCGGTAGATCCGTCGCTGGTCGCCTGCGTGCCCGTGGGTCAGGATCTCCAGGGCCACCCGCTGGGCGTAGGTGCTGGCGGCGGTGGTGATGAGCTGGTGGGCCCGTAGCACCAGGGGCATGAGCTCGGCGGGAGCGCCCAGCCAACCGATGCGAAGCCCGGTCAGGGAGGCGCACTTGGAGAGACCACCCACCAGCAGGGCGCGGGCGTGGACCGGCCGGGGAGGGGGCTCGGGGGTGTAGTAGAGCTCGCGGTAGACCTCGTCGAAGACCAGCCAGCGGTCGTCCAGGCCGGCGCACAGTTTCTCCAGCTCTGCGGCGGGCCAGATGCGCGCGCTGGGGTTATTGGGGCTGGCCAGAACCACCAGCCGCGTCTGGGGGCGTAGCGCTCCCAACACGCGGTCGGCCCGGGGGGCGAAGTGTCGCTCGGGATCCAGGCCCACCGTGCGCACGGCCAGGCCCAGCATCTGGGCGATCTTGGCGTAGGCCGGATAGCCCGGCTCGATCACCAACACCTCGTCGCGCTCGGGGTCGAGGGCGGTCACCATGGCAAGGTGGAGGGCCTGCTGCGAGCCGTTGGTCAGGCAGACCTCGTCGGCCGGGCGTTCCAGGTAAGTGCCCACGGCGGCGCGCACCTCCGGAAAGCCCAGATTGGGCGAATAGCGGCAGCCGTTCTCGGCCATCCAGCGAAGACCGGCGTCCAGGGCGGCCGGGTCGGGAGGCAGCACCGGCTCGCCCAGACCAAGGTCGAGGTCGCCCGGGCGCTTGCGAGCGTTCAGCTCACGGATCAGGGAGGGCTCGAGGGTGGTCAGGCGCGGGTTCACGACCGCAGCAGTCGCTCCAACAGCGGCCAGCCGCGCTCGAGCGCCTCCACGCTGACGTGCTCGCGGGCCTGGTGGGCCTGGGACGGGTCGCCCGGCCCGAAGTTCGCGGCCGGGATACCCTTTTCGGTCAGGCGGGCCACGTCCGTCCAGGCCTGCTTGGGCTCCACCTCCAGGCCGCAGGCGGCGATCCAGCTCTCCAGCAGCGGGTGCGAGGCCACCTGGCCAGAGGGGGAGGCGTCCAGCACCTCCACCCGGCCCAGGTCACCCACCAGCGCGCGCAGCTCTTCTTCGGCCAGCCTGGCCGTCTTGCCGGGAGCAAAGCGATAGTTCACGTTCAGCTCGAAATGGTCGGGCACCACGTTGCGCGAGTTGATGGTTGCAGCCGTGGTGGGCGTGACCACCTCGCGGAAGATCAGTCCCCCCACCTCGACCTCGCGCCCCCCCACCGAACGCAGTTTCTCAAGCAAGGGCAGGGCCTTGTAGAGGGCGTTCTCGCCCTGCCAGGGACGGGCCGAGTGGGCTCGTTTTCCGGCCACGCTGACGCGGGCGTGCAACGATCCCACGCATCCTTTCTGCACCTGGTTGTCAGTGGGCTCGAGCACGATGGCCAGATCGAGGGGGGGCACGCGGTCGAGGATGAGCTCGAGACCATTCTCCTCGCCCGGGCCCTCCTCGCGGTCGTAGAACACCGCCACCAGGTCGCAAGACCATTCTGCGCGCCGCTCCCAGGCCGCCATCATGAAAGCCAGCCCGGCCTTCATGTCGCTGGCGCCGCAGCCGTAGACCCGTCCTTGGATGATTCCGAGGGGCTGGTCGGCGGCGGGCAGCACCGTGTCCAGATGGCCGAACAGCCCGACCCGCGGACGGCCCCGAGACTCGCCCTGCAAGATCAGGTTGCAGCGCCAGACCGGCTCCACCCCGGCCCAGTCCTGCAAGAAGCGGCACAACGCTCCCTCCTCGCGGGTCACGCTGGGGATGGAGACGAGCTCCAGGGTGCGTTGGGCCAGCTCAGACATCCACGCCGAAGTCGCGCAGGGCGGAATTCAGGCTGGTCTTTCGGTCGGTGGACTCCTTGCGATAGCCGATCAGTAAGGCGCAGGAGACGCCGAAGGTGCCGGCCGGGAACTGCTTGGGCAGGGAACCGGGGATCAGCACCGCCCGCTCAGGCACGCGGCCTTTCGTGATGACGGGCTCGGGGCCGGTCACGTCCACGATGGGGGTGGAGGCAGTCAGCACCACGTTGGCCCCCAGCACCGCCTCGCGGCCCACCACCACGCCCTCCACCACGATCGAGCGAGAGCCGATGAAGGCGCCGTCCTCGACGATGACCGGGGAGGCCGAAGGGGGCTCGAGCACGCCCCCGATGCCCACGCCGCCGGAAAGGTGCACCCCGGCGCCGATCTGGGCACAGCTGCCCACGGTGGCCCAGGTATCCACCATCGAGCCGGCTCCCACCCGAGCCCCCAGGTTGACGTAGCCGGGCATCAGGATGCATCCGGACTCGAGGAAGGAGCCGTAACGGGCGGTGCCGGGCGGCACCACGCGTACTCCGGCGGCAGCCCAGTTGGATTTGAGCGGGATCTTGTCGTAGAACTCGAACGGGCCGACCTCCATGACCCGCATTTCGGCCAGCGCGAAGTAGAGCAGGATGGCCTCTTTGGCCCAGGCGTTCACCCTCCAGCCCCCCTCGTGGGGCTCGGCCACGCGCAGGCGGCCCTGGTCCAGGGCCTCCATGGTGTCGAGCACCGCCTGGCGGGTGGCGCTGTCCTTGAGTCGTTCGCGGTCTTGAAAGGCTTGCGAGATCAGCTGCTGCATAAGGTCTGGTGCCTTCTACGTTCGGGCGCCGAGACCCCTGTCGGGAGTCATCGCCGGGTGGACCCCGAGTCCCCGCATGCGCACACACCTCCGGGGCGCAATTCTCTGGACCGAGCAGATGTTCGTGTTGCGCCGTCGACCTGGGTGCGCATGCGCACACAACTCCGGGGCGCAATTTCCCGGGCCGAGCAGATGTTCGCGTTGCGCCGTTGACCTGGGGGCGCATGCGCACACAACTCCGGGGCGCAATTCTCCGGGCCGAGCAGATGTTCGCATTGTGCCGTTGAGCTTCATCTTGCCACGGTCTGGGATGACGATGATCATGGGCCCCGGCCGCCCGAATTGCTTGCTGAGGTTCGTCATCGCTTGCGCGATTGGCCCGCGACAGGCTACCATGGGGGCATGGATGTCCTGTCGAGTCACCCCGCCGCTTCGGGCCGACAGCTGCGCATGGAGTCGGTCCACCTGGCCCGCACGGTGAGCATCGAGAAGTGCTCGCGGGCTTTTGTCGATCGCGTGCTGGAGGCGGGCAAGTCGGATCTCTGCCTGAGCCTGGGCCAGGGGCGAGTTTACCTGTTCAGCTTTGGCTCGGCCGTATTCGTGGACGTGGATGCGGCCCAGATCGCGATCTTCGTGAAAGAGCTCTTGCCCCTTTCCGAGGGTCCCAGCGAGCAAGCCAGTGACGACTTTCTGGTGGAGCTGCAGCCCGAGGGCAAGGAGCGGGTGGCCTTCGACCGCATGGTGTTACAGCAGGTCACCCCCGCCAAGCTCAAGCTGGCTGCCCTGGTGCTGGCCCAGTCGACCACCCTGGAGCACTTCGAGAAGTCGGTCGAGAAGCTGCTCGACCAGGCCTCCGTGGTGGCCGACTCGATGGCCAGCGGCAGCTGGCACCGTCTCAGAAGCGGCGAGATGCTGCGTTACATCGGGGTGGGACTCTCGACCCGGCGCGACATCGTCAGCCGGCTCTCGATCCTGGATTCACCCGATATCGTCTGGGAAGACCCCGGGCTGGACCTGCTCTTCAACGAGTTGCGGGCCAACTTCGAGCTGCAGTCGCGCTTTCGCACTCTGGAGTATAAACTGAAATTGATCCACGAGTCGGCCGAGGTGCTGGTCGACCTGGCCAATACGCGCCGCTTCACCGTGCTGGAGTTGACCATCATCGCCCTGATCGCGCTCGAGATCGTGATGGCCCTGCTCGGAGGGCACTGACCTCCTGACTCCGAACAGCAGGCCCCATGTGGAAAGAATTTCGTGATTTTCTCAACCGCGGGAACGTGGTGGACATGGCCGTGGGCGTGATCATCGGGGCGGCCTTCGGCAGAATTGTGGACTCGCTGGTCAAGGATGTCCTGATGCCTCCGATCGGCCTGGTGCTGGGAGGGGTGGACTTTACCAACCTGTTCCTCACACTGGGAGACGCCAGCTATCCAACCCTGGCCGAAGCCCAGAAGGCTGGTGCGGCCACCATCAACTACGGGGTCTTTCTGAACACGCTGATCCAGTTCTTGATCGTCGCTCTGGCCGTGTTCATGATGGTGAAGTCGGTAGAGAAGATGCGCCGTCAGAAACCGGTCGAGCCACCGCCGCCGGATACCCGCGACTGCCCCTTCTGCCTCTCGACCATCTCCAAGAACGCGACGCGCTGCCCTCAGTGCACCTCCGAGTTGGAGAAGGCAGCCTGAAGGCCAGGGCAGGCCCTCACCGGTCGACGGCAACTCCATGATCATCCCGCACAGCCGTCCCACCTTGGGGTCGGAGGAAGCCGAGGCCGTAAAGCGCGTCGTTTTGAGTGGCATGGTGGCCGAGGGCCCGGAGGTCGCGGCCTTTGAGCACGAATTCTCCTCCGCGCTGGGCTGCGGCAGTGCCGTAGCAGTCGCCCACGGCACGGGGGCGCTGCACCTGGCCCTGCTCGGCCTGGGCGCAGGTCCAGGCCGAAAGGTCATCCTCCCCGCTTATTGTTGCGTCTCGGTGCTGAATGCCGTTCTTTATACGGGCGCCAGCCCCGTCCTGGCCGACTCGGTGCCAGACGCTCCCGACGTCGACCTCGAGCAGGTCAGGCGCTTGATCACGCCGGGAACGGCAGCGGTCGTGGTTCCCCATCTCTTCGGGCGGAGGGCCGCTCTCGAGCCTCTGCCCGTTCCTCTCGTCGAGGACGGAACGCAATCGCTGGGCGTTGACGGTCTGGGTCGGCACGGTCAGGCCACCATCTTTTCCTTCTACGCCACCAAGATGCTGGCGGGAGCCGAAGGTGGGGCCGTGCTGAGCCACGATGAGCATCTTCTGGCGATGGTCCGCGACCGGCGCAGTTATGACGGGCGTACCGACTGGGCCGAGCGATTCAATTACAAGATGACCGACCTCTCCGGGGCCATGCTCCGTGTGCAGCTTGGCAAGCTCGAGCGGTTCATTGAGCGCCGCCGGGAGCTGGCGGCATTCTACCGCGAGCGCCTGGGCGGCACAGGCCTGCGCCTGAGCGCCGAGCAGCCTGGCGAAGTCTTCTTCCGCTTCGTGGTCGAGGTCGATGAGGCCGCCGTTCGCGCGACGCAACTGCGCGAGTTGGGAGTGGACGCGCGCCTACCCGTGTTCCGCCCCGTGCATCATTACCTGGGACTTTGTCGCGACGACTACCCGCACGCCGAGTCTCGCTGGCGAACGTCGCTCTCGCTTCCGCTTTACCCCTCGCTCACGCACGAGGAGGCGGAGCGGGTCGTGCAGGCCGCCACCATTCTTGGTCAGGTCATGAAAGCAGGCTCGGTCAGGCCAGCGCGTTGAAGGAGGTCTGAGCCGGCGGCTGCTGCACCGCCGCGAAGCGCCGGTCGACCACGCCGTTATCGGCCCACTGGTTGCCATTGCGCCCGGGCACGTTGGCCACCGGCTGGTTGACGGTGCCGGCCTGCTGGGCCGTCAGCGCGGGGCCGGTGGCCCCTTTCTCGCGGCCGTTTTTGTCCATCAAAATCTCGCCGTCCTGGCGGCGCTGGCCCTGGGCATCGGGGCGGTGCAGGCGATCAGTGGCCAGTCCCACGTTGGCTCGCCCGTTGAGCAGGTTGGTGGACTGGGTGTTGAAAGCGTTGACCAGGTCCTGGCCCTGGCGCGGAGGCGGTCCCTCGCTCGACTTCTCGATCAGGGCGGCCACGCCGTCCGGAGTCATCTGGGGCATGTCTTTCATCAGCTGCATGCTCTGGCCGAACAGGGCGAAGCGGTTGTCGGCGTCTGCCCCCTCCTGGCCAGGGACCCGCTGCTTGATGGTGCCGGCTAGATTGACCACATCGTTGACGCTCGAGCCCGGGCGGCTGATCAAAAAGTCGGCGCCCTGCGAGAAGGCGTTGGCGATCTTCATGCCCGACTGGTCGTCTTTCTTGCCGCCGAGCTGGGCCACGGCGTCCGACATCCGGCCCACGTCCTGCACGCCGATGTCGTGGCGGGTGGTCATCAGCCGGGCTCCGGTCTTGAACATGTCCAGCGTGGCGGCGGCATTCATCCCGCCGCCTTCCTGGCCACCGCCGGCCGAGTTCTGGTTGACGCCCCTGGACATCCGGCTCATCAGGGCGCCCAGGTCCTGAGGAGACACGTCCGTGCGGGTCTTCAGAAGCTCGAGCGAGGTGTTGTAGGCCTCCTTGACCAGGGCCGGCTGCTTGAGCGTCTGGGCGAAGCTGCCGGCCATGCTGGAGAGGGCGGCCGGTTTGATGTCGGTGCGCTGCAGCATCAGCTCGCGCGAACGCTCGTCGCGGATGGTGCCGTTGATATTCATATTGCCCTTCTGGTCCCTGGTGACGAGGTCCTCGAATTTGAGGTCGGGGCGCTCGGTGAGCATCGTCACCACGCTGTCCAGGCCCTGCGGATCCTTGCGCAGCGGAGCGAGCATGCCGGCCGTCAGGTTGGGCTGCTTGGCTCCCAGCGTCTTCATGCGGTCGGCATCGCTGCCGAAGACCTGCTTGAGCTCCTCATCGGTCATCTGGCCGATGGGCTTGTCCATGAGCGCCCCTTTGCTGGCGGGAGCATTGGTGGGAGCAGCCTGGCCGGTGGTCTGGTTGCCCACGATTCCACGGTAGGCGTCATGGCGCTCGTCAGCCGCCCGACGGGCCTGCACCCCTGACCAGGGGTCGCCCTGAGTGGGCCCGTTGGCCTCCACGGTGGCCTGCTGCACCCTGAGTTGCTGCTCGGGGCTGATAGCGACGAAGTTCTGGGCCTGAGGCACTCCCACTGCGTTGGTCATGGCAAGATCCTTCCCTGAGGGCTTTGATCGTATTTTCACGGCCGGGCTCGGGTCGGTTAAGGGGGGGTCTGTTACAGAAGGGTTGCCGGCATGTAAACACTTTGGATGCGCGCCGAAGAGGGGCAGGGTAGACGCTCCGAGCCCGGCGCGTGATAAGCAAGGGCAGTGGACGTACTCGGCGATACCCGTCTGGCTCCGCTCCTCCCGACGCTGAAGTCGGCAGTGCCCGCGCGTACCGGGCCCGTGACGGCAGAGCCCCAGGGGCCGCAGGATACCTTCACCGCTGGGGCCGCGCCCGCCACCGCCACGACGCAGCAGTATCCGTGGGAGAATGAGCAGCCGGCCGCTTCTACTCTGAGCCCCGAGCTGGCCCTGCGGCTGCCCGACCCCGAGGAGGCCCTGCCCAGCCTGGCTGAGGCCCGCAAGCGCGACAAAGAGTATGGCCTCACCCTGCGCGACCTCAAGGCGCGCCGCAAAGAGCTCAAGGACGGACCTCTGGCCGAGGCGGCCGAAGTCCACCAGCAGCTGGTGCAGACCCAGGCGGCCCGCGAGAACATCCAGGCCGTGGCTCGCCAGATGCGCTGGGAAAAGGGCGGCGGGGGAGATCTGTCGGCGCTGGAGCAGACCTACTATCAGAACAGCGACGTGCCCGTCAGCGAGATGCAGGAGGTGGCCCGCATCACCCGCAGCCTCGAGCAGCCCGATTCGCCCTACAAGCTGAAGGGCAACCAGGTGGAGGCCCTGACCCGCGAGGAGATCTGGCACAAGAAGATGGAGCTGCTCGACGGGGCGGTGAAGAACCCGGTGCGCAACGGCCAACCGGTCGAGGTGGAGGCCCAGTACTACGAGATGGCCAGCCCGGAGATGCTCGAGAAGCTCTCTCGCGCTTCTCGCGGAGGCGCCAATGTTCGCGTGCTGCTCGATGCAGGCACGCTCTCCAAGCAGGGCGATGAGCTTGACGCTACGAGCCTGACGGCTCGGTTGAACGCCACTCGCCGCCTGGAGGTGGGCTCGCAGGGGCAGGCGGCGGTGCAGCTCTTCGCCAACAAAGAGGTGCTGGGCGCCCGGGCCGAGATCATGCACCGCAAGTTGTTGCGGGTGGGGGACGAGACCGTTTTCGGGGGAATGAACTCCAACGCCAGCTCCAGCGAGAACGTGGACTTCGCCACCACCATCCAGGGACCGGCCGCGACCAGGCTCAGCCAGGGCTTCCAGCGCGATGTGGACCTCTCGGCTGGCCGGGGCGTGGAGGAGATTTACGGCACTCAGCTCGAGGAGCTGCGCACCTCCGAGTTGCCCGTCAAGGTGCAACGGCGCGGGCTGCTCGACCTGCTCGAGGCCCAGACGGGGGTTCCGCCCCGGGGAGGCATGACCCAGTCCGAGCGAGTCGACCGGGCCATCGAGTCGGCTGGCTATCAGGGCGTAACCGTGGGCCAGCTGGCCGAGATCCCCGATGCTGATGGGGACGGCAAGGTGAGCCCGGCGGACGAACGGGCTTTCCTGCTCGAGGGGCGAGGGGGGGCCACCCTGACCCAGAAGGGCCGCACCCTGCTCGCCGACGGGCTCGAGCAGGCGGTGGGACGCATGAACGGCCCGGGCAACATGAAGAAACTGCAAACTTCGCGCCCCCCTTCAGAGGCTGCCACCGGTGCCGACACCGTAGCCGTGGGCGATACCTCGGCCGAGCGTCAGGCGCTGATCCTCCACTCCATCGACTCGGCCGACAAGTTCGTGAAGGTGTCGGCCTTCGTGCTCAACGCCGACATGGCGCGGCTGCTGGCCGACAAGCGCGATCGCATGCAGGCCGAGGGCAAACCGTTCGAGGTGCAGGTGGTGCTCGACCCGGGAATGTACCAGTACGGGGGCACTCCCAACGAGAAGTCCTTCAAAATGCTCGAAGATCGGGGCGTGCCGGTGCGCTGGGCCGTGCTCGACCGCACCGACGGTGACCACGACCGCAAGGTGCACGCCAAGATGATCCTGACCGACAAGATGATGCTCACCGGCAGCACCAACTTCTCGCACAAGGGCCTGCGCGACAACTGGGAGATGTCCGACCTGACCTTCTTTGGCGACGGCCCCGATTCGGCCGCCAAGCTCGAGGAGGTGAACGGCGACTTCGACCGGCTTTACAATCGCGAGTCGCTGGCCCTGGACACGCGCGCCCTGGCCGAGCAGAAGTACGGTGACCGCCGCGGGGCCGAGGGCGAGTTGCTACGCGACAGCTATCGCAATCGGGTCACCCGCAGCTTCCTGCGCGGCATCCAGGCCTACGAGGAGGACGTGGGCGCGCGCGTGCAGGATGAGGTGAAGCAGAACCCGCAACTACGCTACCGGATCGAAGAGCAGGTCCGCAACGGGTTCCCCCGTGGCTACGCCACCATGGAGGCGCTGGGGGACGAGCGCATGGCCGAGTTGCGCGAGTCGAGCCCGGCTTACCAGCGCCTGCTCCGCATCCAGACGGAAGGGGCGGGAGTCCGCTAGCCTCGAACCAGGCAGCCCATGCGCACTCTGTTGCTCCTGCTCTGCCTGGCCCTGCCCGGACTGGCGCAGCTTCCCGACCTGGAGAAAGCCCGCCAGGCCCTGCTGGTGGTCAGCCCTGCCTGGGATTCGGTGCAGGCCACACTCACTCGCTGGGAGCGCACCGAATCAGGCGCCTGGCGTCAGGCGGGCTCACCCATGCCCGTGGTGGTGGGCGACAAGGGCCTGGCCTGGGGACGAGGCCTTCACCCTGCCGAAGCCAATCGCGCTCGCATCAAGCGCGAGGGAGACGGCTGCGCTCCTGCCGGCATCTTCGCCCTCAAGCGCATGTTCGGCTCGCGCCAGCAGTTCGGGCCGGGCACCCTGCCCTACCAGGAGATGCGCTCGGACACGGCCGGGGTGGATGACCCCGAGTCGCGTTACTACAACCAGATCGTCCAGCCCGGGCCGGGCATCGTGAAAGACTGGAAGAGCGCCGAGCGCATGCTCATCCCTGACTACAAGATCGGCATCGTGGTCGAGCACAACACCGATCCCCCCGTGAAAGGAGCGGGCTCGTGCATCTTCATGCACATCTGGATGGGTCCCACCACGGGCACGGCCGGCTGCACCGCCACCACGCTGACTTTCATGCGGGAGCTGGCCGAGTGGCTGCGCAAGGATGCCCGGCCGGTGCTGATCCAGTTGCCTCAGAGCGAGTATGAGCGCTATCGGGAAAGCTGGAAACTGCCCGACAGGGAAAATTGAGGTGCAAAGCAAACAGCCCGTTCATGCAGCTTCCCGCCGATTTTCCCGAGGCCTACAAAGCCCCGTTCGTCGAAATTCTGAATCTGGGTATCACCCGGACTCCCGAGGAGTTGCGGCTCGGTGTCAAGGTGCACCTTTCGCGCATCGCCAAGACGGCCCGCACCACCGAGTTCGATGAGGACGTGGCCGTGGGCATCGGCCAGGGCCTGCTCGGCCTGCTGGAGCTCCCCCTCAAGGAAGAGCCCCAGCGCAGCTGGGTGTTGGCGGCCGTGTCCTACTACGTGAACATGGACGATGAGGAGCCCGACTTCACTCCGGGCGGCTTCCACGACGACGCGGCCGTCTTTAACGCGGTGGCCCGGGCGATGGGCAGACCCGAGCTCGTGGTGCAGATCTGACAGGCTAACCCCAGGTCTGGTCGTAGAGACCCTTCAGATCGGGGAACTCGCGCAAAGACACGCTGTCGAGCTTGCGCAGCAACGGCCCTAGCTTGATCAACTCGGGGGGGATCTGGCCCTGTTTGACCCGCTCATAGAAGGCCCCGAATTCTTGCGCGGTGACGCGGTCGGGCCGGAAAGGGCTGGTCAGAAGCTGCTCGGGTTGCAGCACCAGGTCGAGCAGCTTCTGATAACCGGCCGAGCTGACCCCGGTGAAGTCTTCGCCGGAAGACTCCAGGCGCTCGAGCCTGTCCCAGGCCTCCATGGCCACCTGCGACTTCAGCCAGCCGGAGCGCACACCCACGTAGAATGCGCGAAAGACCCGATCGCGCCAGGCCTCGGGCGAGTCGACCTGGGTGGCCCGTTGGCGAGAGCAGTGGTAGGCAGACAAAAGCCCGGCATACATGGCCTGTTGTTTCCTGGTCTCCAGCACATGGCGCACACTGGTGAGAAACTCGTTCAGGCGAAACGGCTTGTAGAGGTAGTCTTCGGCTTCTACCCGGATGGCCCGGCCGGGGGTGTCCTCGGAGGCGTAGCCGGTCATCACGATGCTGCGCAGGTGAGGCTGGCTCTTGCGCAGCTCGACCAGGCACTCGATGCCGTCCATCTCAGCCATGCGCACGTCGGCCACCACCAGGTCGAACTGAAGTTTCTCGGCCAGCTGCAGGGCCCGCCCGGGCGAGGGGGCGGCGTGCACGGAGTAGAGGTCATCTTGCTCGAGAACGTCAGCGAGAACCTCGCGCATGTCGGCATCGTCTTCCAGAACGCAAACAACCCAGGGCATGGCTCGGCTTTGGTTCGCTTCAGACCCCGCCAGTCCCTCGCTTGGGCAGACGAATCCCTCCCACCCGCACCGCGTCGGGCCCTTCCTTGATTCCCGCGCCTGGATCGCGCTCGCGAGCCATGTGGCGAATCAAGTCCTCCTCTCTGGCTTCCTGCTTCATGCGCTCGAGCAGGGGCTTGAGCTGGTCCCAGCCGGCCGCCTGTCCGCGCAGGGCGGTCAGGTCGTCTCGCAGCCGGTCGCTCATGATGGGACGGGCCAGGAGCCGATCGAGAACGAGCTGAAGCCCTTCCCCCCGCGCGATGCGGTGCAGCCTCAGCACGTGCTCGACCTGCTCGCTGGTGGACTCGAAGTCTCGCCAGAATGCGCGCACCAGGGGCAGCGATTGCGCCTCGTGCACCCCCGCCGCGCCCAGGGCGCTGAGCAGCACGGTGCGCGCCTGATCTTCGTTTGAAGTGTGGTGGCGAAGAGCCTGCTGCCAGACCGCGTGGCGTTGGGTAGGATTCAAGCTCGGCCACAGCTGGCTGGCCAGTCTGGCGGTCGGAGCGTCCAACTCGGCCAGCTGGCGTTCCTGGGCCACGCTGTCGGCGGCGGAGGTGGCTCCCAGCGCAAACAGCCAGGTATCTGCCGGCTGCGGATGGCTTACTGCCTGTTTCATGGCCGGCACGCTGGTCAGGCCCCAGCGCTCCAGCATCTGCCCGGACGCGGTGGTCTGCAAGGCGGGTCGGATGGCTTCAAACAGAGCCTGATCCTCTGCCAGGCTGGTCGAGTAGTGATATCCCACGTAGCGACTCAGGAATTGTTCCTGAGTCGCGCCCAGAGCCATGGACCAGGCAACCTTTTTCTTCTCCGGAGTGGTTACGGCCGCGTGCACCGCCTGCGCGACCGGCAGACGAGACAACTGCTTTTGCTGCACTGCAAAGGCCAACTCGGGGGTCACTTTGCGAGCCAGGTCGTCGGGACCCTTGCTCCAGCAGTCGAGCCCCTTTTCGAGCGTGGGCCAGTCGAGGGGCAGCTCCCACCCCTCCAGTGCCTCCACCACCCAGCGATCCCTGGGATGCTCGCGCATGGCTTCGAAGATCGGCTCGGCCATGGCGTTCTTCTCGGCCAGGCTGGTGGATTTCACAGGGGTGCTCAGCAGCCACACGAATTGGAGCGGGCTGGAATCGGCCGGCTGCCAGAGGGCATCCCTCCAGATAGTGTCCTTAAGGTTCTCGCTTGCGGTGGCATCGCACAACTGGCCGCCCAGTCGCCCCAGCCAGCCCACTTGCTCGTCTGAAGCGAACGCTTCCAGTTGTTGTCGTTTCACCGAGAAGGGCGCCAGCAAAGGGGTGCAGGAGCTGGCCAGTTTGCGCAGGTCGCGCTCGCCCTTGCTGACCATCTCGAGCAGTTGCTTGAGGGCATAGTCGTCCTGGGCCAGACCCCAGCGCTGGCCGGCCCGGGCAATCTCGGCCAGGCCTGGCTGGCGGGCCAGCTCCTGCAAAACCTTCTCTCCTACCGCGTCTCGCTGGTCGCCGTAGGGAGCAGCTTTCAGCTTCTGCAGCGAGCGCTCATAAAAGTTACCCGGGCTTGCGAGCGGGGCGGTGAAGGCACGCTGGACCGCTGAGATCATCGAGCCTTCCGGAAATACCACAGCACCAGAAAAAACAGGCCGATCACCACGGCCGAGCCCAGCACCTGCTTGATCACATAGTTCGTTTCCATGGCCTGCTCAGGCGTGTCATTCTTGCGCCGCGGGTCGGATGCGTGGCCGCATCTGCTCGAGCTTCTGGCGCTCGGGCAGCTTGGCCAGCTCGCCATAGTAATTCTCGTCGCCCAGCACGTCGCGCACGCCGTCGCAGATGGCGTAGCCTTCGGCGTAGCCTTCGGCCTTCAGCTCCTCGATTCGGCTGGCGATCTTGGGGTCAGCCGCCTGGCGCTCCATCCAGCGGGCGCTCTCTTCCTCCACCAGCTCGATCTGCTGGATGATCTTCTTGATGGCGCCGTTGCGCGCTTCCTCGACCTGGGCCGGCTTGTCTTCGGTCTTGACGCGATTCTTCCAGGCGCTGGCCAGGTCGATCGAGTTGAGCTCGAAGGTCTCATTCTCCCAAAGGTGCATGAAGCCGCGCACCGACTCCTCGCGGTTGCGGATCGAGTCGGGGTCCTTCTCGTCGAAGGTGACCAGGCCCGAGGTCTCCCAGTTGTCCTGCATGCCCTTCTTGGAAAAGTTGGTGCTGCCGAACATCTCGTGCTTGTCGGTGATGAGTTGCTTGGCGTGGATTTTGCGGTCGTGCCAGCCACTGCGCTGCAAGAGCGCCCAGCGGGGCACGATGCCCTTGTCCTCCAGGAACTTGACGCCCCACGAGTTGGGGGTATCGCCGCGAGGATACACTCCCGGGTCGGCGATGACCTTGACGTCCAGCGTCTTGCCCTGAGCTTTCAGCTCTTCTGCGCGGGCTGCGATGGCAGCGGCCACCCCGCGCGTCACCACGAAGCCTGGCAGATAGATGAACTTCTCAGCCTGGCTGATGGCGTGCAGCATCATCGCCTCGCGCTCGGCGGGCAGGTCGGCGATGGCCACCACCGTGTCGCCCTTCGGGTCGCCTTTGGGTGGCTTGATGTCGGCCGCGCGCTTCTGGTTGCCGGCATTGTTGATGGCGTCCATGGTCATCTCAAACAACTTGCCGCACATCTGCTTGCCGTGGGACGACAGGGGGAGCTTCTCACCCTCAAGCAGGCCCTGCATGCGGGTGAGGAACTCTTCTTCAGGGATGTCGAAGAACTTGGTCAGGTCGACGCCGGCTTTGTCGCAGCGGTCGTTCAGCTCGGGCCAGCTCTTGACGGGAGCCATCTCCTTGCCGGCCGGCTCCACGCCCTGCAGGCAGTCGAGCATGGCCGTCAGGCCGCGGGTGCCCATCATCATGGGGGCCTCGGCCCACTCCTTGTAATGGTTCTCCCCGAAGATTTCCTGGCTGCTCACGCCCACCGAGTTCTGGCAGTCGCGCTTGACATTCTCGGTCAGCCGGCGAGCGGCCGGGCCCTCCACGATGTAGCCGGCATCCACGTTCTCGCCCGAGCCCAGGTTGGCGTTCATGCCCGAGAAGAGCACCTTGTCACCCACCCGCAGGATCTTGCGGTGCATCAGGTTGCCCGAGTCTTCGAGCAGCTTGGAGGCAGGGAACATGGATACCCCTACGTTCAGGTGCTCTTGCTGGCAGAGCTGGGTGAGCTGCAGAATGGAGCGGAACTTGTGAGGCACGTCGTCCACGTCGAACTGGCCCTTGTCGTCGGGGTAGGTGAGGCGCAGAGCCGGGTCGAGGTTGACCCGCAAGGGGCCGCCGGCCTCGGCGATCTCGCGCATCTTGCCCAGCACATCGGCCGAGGTCAGCTCGTAGTACTGTGCGTCCACCTCGACCGGCTTGCCCTTCCTGGCGGCCTCCAGGCCCTCTTCGAGCAGGTTCATGACAGCCGGCCAGAGCTTCTCCTGGTGGACCTGTTGCACTTTGTTGCCGGGCACGATCATAGGGCTGTCGCCCGATTCGAGGCCCTTCACGGTGTCGATGACCGCTTTGGCGGCATCCCCCTTGAGGTCGTTCCAGGCCGCGTAGGCGGCCACGGTGCCGATGGGACCGAAGGAGGCGCCCGCGATACTGGCTACCAGGGCTCTCCCCTGGGCCTCGCGCAGGGCGTCGGTGACGCTATACTGGGTGTGCAGGAAGACGCGGAAGGGCAGCATCTTGGCGTCGAGCTCGGCCATCTTCTGCTCGCCGCCCGAGCCTTTCTTGGCATCCCACCACTGGTCGTTCAGTTCGCCTTTGATCTTGTTGGCGGCGGTGCCGAACTTCTTGATGGCTGCGTACGCCTCTTCGCTGATCTCGCCTTCCTTGTACCATTTGCGCAGCAGCTTGACCGTGTCTCCCGAGCCCTCCACGTCGGAGAGCTCCTTGGCCCGTTTACCCAGGGTCTCGATGGTCTGGGCGTTGACGCGCTTGGGATCAAGGGCGAGAGCGCCGATCTGGAACTGCTGAACCTTCATGCTGTTGGGTCTCCCTCTTCTGCCAGCGCCCTCAGCGCATGGCATGAATTTTCCGAGTCAAGCCCAGGCTATCAAGCCGCCCTGAAAGGACTCAGAAACAAATCGGCAAAGAGCTGGGACCCCTGATAGAGGAGGTTGGGAGGCCGCTCGAGGTCAAGTCGCAAGCCCGGAAAGCGCTCGAGCAATGCTTGCAGGGCCAGCAACGCCAGGATGGAGCAATGAGGCCCCGAGCCGAAGCAGAGCAATTTGGCAACAGTCGGGGCTGGTCTTACCTCCTGAGCTTGCGGGCCAGCATCTTCACGGTCACCATGCGGTAGATCGGCTCTCCCCCGGCCTTGCCTCCCTGGAGCACCTGGTCGAGCTCCTCGGCGGTGGGCTTGAGCGAGCGCAGCGCTCGCGCCAGCCAGGTTGCGATGGTTGTGCTCACGAAGTAGTGCGGCGAGCGCAGGAAGAGGTATACCGTGCGGGTCACGCCGACCAGGGGCAGGCCTATGACGGCCGCGACCAGCAGCTTGCTCCCCGTCGTGGTGGCCAGGTAGGAGGCCAGCCAGAGCAGGAGCAGGCTTCCCAGCAGGGTGGCCCAGGCGCAGCGCCTGGTTGGCTCGTCTATCCGGGGCCTGCGGTTCATCCGCACCAGCGGTGCGAGCAGCTCGAAAACCTTGCGGATGGTGCCAAGTCGGTCTTCCTCGGGTGGGCGCAGGCGCACCTGGTTGTCCAGAGAGGCCAGGGTTTGCACACTGCGCTCGGCGTCACGGCGGTTGTTGTAAAGCTTGCCGCGCAACTCCTCGGTGACCTGGATGGGGACCCCGCAGGCGCCGCACTGGCGCCAGATCTCCTTGCGACGAGGCTCGCCCAGGAAGTGGAACGGCTGCACGGACTTACAGATCGGGCACTGATCGCCCGACCATCCAAGGCTGCGAAATTTCCCCCCCGCCAGCATTGCACCGGGCAGTTTCGCAAGAGGCCTTCTGGCTCCCTGCCGATCGGCTGTTCACGCGATGTTTACAGTTTGCTCACGGGGGTAACGATTTTGTAACGATTTTCTCGGTCAGGAAGGACCAGGGTGGGATAGCTTGAGAGTATGGCTGCCCCTCCCGAACCCACCCGCTCGGTCGAGTCCGTTTCCGGCAAACGCACCGAATCCTCCGCCCCCGCTCCTTCCACGCCCCCATCGGGGGCCTCGGCCCGGGCCACCGGAGGGAGGATGGAGAGCCGTTCGAGCCCGACCCCGGCGAAGGACGACTTCGAGACGTCCAGCCCGGCGGAGGAGGGCGACGAGATCCCCTGGCTCTCGGCTCTGACCGGCGGGCTCGAGGAGGCGTCCAAGAAGAAGCCTCCCTACGATGAAGTCTGGAAGAGCCACCGCGAGCCCTTCAACGATCCCGCTACCGTGAAGACGCGGGCCGAGCTCGAGGGTCGGCTCACCGGCAAGAGCGATCAGACAAAGGGGTTGCTCGACCTGCTCGACCGCGACCGGCTCTCCGACCCTCGCCACCTGAGCTACATCGACAAGATCCGCTCGCGGCTCGGCCCCGAGAAGGCCGAGCAGGCCCTGGGCCGGCTGCGCGACTTCTATCAAAAGCAGGGCAACGCCGAGCCCAACCAGCAGTTGATGAAGGATATCCTGCACGATCTGGCCATCCCCTCCGACATCAACCAGAAGGATAAGGGAACCTGCACCATGACCTCGGTGCAGATGAAGTGGGCCATCGAGGACCCCGAATCTTACGTGCGGTGCCTGACGGAGCTGCACGCGAAGGGGGCGACCAGAATGCCCGATGGAAGCACCCTGGAGCGCAACGACTCCCACAAAAAGGCCACCGACGACCAGCGCAGCCTCACGGTCAAGTGCCTCTCCGACTCGCTGATGGGCTCATGCACCTCGCTTCTGAGCGGGCACTGGGGCGGGTTCGACGCCACCAATCCCAACGAGGACGGCCGCACTTCAGGGGAGGTGCTGCAGGCCCTCAATCGGGTCTTCCCCAACCAGGGCTACACCAACGACACGACCGTGGGCAGCAATCGCAGCACCCTGGTCCAGTACATCGAGGACGACCTGGCTCGCGGGCGCACGGTCACCGCCAGCGTGCCCGGCCACAAGGTCCTGGTGGTCGGGCTGGACAAGAGCGGTGCTGACCCGCAGGTCATCCTCAACACCTGGGGCGAGCAAAAGAAGATGTCTGTCAGCGACTTTCAGAAGTACATCCGGGCCGTCGAGACGGTGGATGACTCCGGCTGGGACATTCGCAAGACACCGGCCGGCCAGCTGACCCAGCACGGCGACCGCTGAAAATCTACATCCGATCGCGTCCCTTGACCACCATGGTTGTCACTCCCGGGGTGCTGACCCCCTGCAACTGGACGTCGTAGATCAGCCGGGCGAAGTCATCTACCGTGAGGTTGTTGGCCACCACCCCGCCGAGCAGCGCGCAGTGATCCACGATAGTCACATCCGCCGCGGGAGCGTAGACGGTGTAAAAGGCGGCCGATTTCCTGTCTTTGATGGTGACCGGCCCGTTCATGACCTTGATGTCCATCATGGAGGGCTGGGCAGAAGGGTTGACCACGCTGCCGTCGGCGATCTCGAGCTTGTTCTCGACCCACACCTTGATGCCCAGGGAGGCCCCGACGGGAGCTTCGATGGAAGCGTTGGCGTCATTGATGACGATGTCGCCGAAAGTATAGGTCCCACCATCCTCCAGGGTCACCACAAAGTTGCCCAGGATTTCGATCTTCTCATAAGTTCCCGAGGGCAAGACGCCCGGGGTAATGAACGGGGGAGCGGACAGGTCCCCGGCATCGTCGATGACCACCGAGGGCATGCCGGTCCCGGTCGGGTCAGCGGGCATCTTGAGCTTGGTCGCATCCGGGTCGCTGGGAAGCCCGACCAGCGGCAGGTCCAGGAGCGCCCCCATGCTGGTCGTGCCGGCGATGGTGCCGCCGTTGATCAAGCTGATGGCGCCTGGAGGAGCGGCCGGAGCCGAGTAGCCGGTCCCGTCCACGCTTGAGCCATCTACCAGGATGGCGTCCACATCCACCAGGTTGCTTCCCAGGTGGGCCACATTCGGGATGGTGCCGATCGAGACGAGCCCCAGGGCCGAGTCATACGATTGCACTTGCGAGCTCTGCTTGATGGCGATCTTGTTGGCGGCGAATCCGGCGTAGATCCATGGACTGCCCCCGCTGCTGACCATTACGCCCACTCGCCGCGTGACACCCGAGGGGAGGATGCCGGTTCCAAGCACGTAGACGTGGTTGGCCGGCACCTCGACCGGCGAAGCGGGCGGCGACAGGGCCCCCCGAAAGATCTCGACGGTGTAGCGCAGGTCGGTGCCCGAGCCCACGTTGAAGGTGCCCGGGAGAGAGGCCAGCCCCGGGTTGCTCTTCAACTCGGCCAGTGCGTGGTGGACGCCGGCCTCGGCGGCGTAGACGGCCCGCTCGCTGTTGACCGTCGAGCCGGTCAAAGACAGGTTGCCCAGCCCCAAAGTGGTGATTCCAACAGCAACCGCGGCCATAATGGCCATGACCAGCAGCACCACCACGATGGCAATCCCTTGTTTGCGCCTCATGCGTCTCCTCAGTTCTGGAGGAAGACCTTGCTGCGCAAGGTCACCTCGGTGTGCTTGTTACTGCCAACGCTCTCGCGGGATTTCACCCGCGCCTCCATGACCTGGGCCGTGCTCACAAAGACGAGCTCCTGAATGCCCCTGGCCAGAATGCGGTTGTCGTCGCCGCTCAGGGGAAAGGCCGCAAAGCCCGGGGCGGCCGGGGGCGCGGTGGTGGGAGCCATGGCCAGCTCGGCCCGGTGCAGCTGCCCGTTGGTGTTGTCGAGATAGAAGCAGACCCACTTCTGCCACTGGATCTCTCCTCCCACGAACTGAATCGGCCCCGCGTTGCCCGGGTAGGCCTGGCCCGAGGGGAAGATGATGCGATGGGCCTGGGGCAGGGTGGCATCGATGGCGACCGAGGTGGCCCGCGAGTCCCCCAGCTCCTCGAGCACCGAGCGGATCCCGACCAGGGCCTCCTGCTGCGAGGAGCGATAGGCGCGAGCTTGCTGACCCCCTGGGCGTGACGCAGGCCTTTCTTACCGAGCTGCGCCTGGGCGAAGGCGGGGCCACTTACGACCTGCTTTCCGAGCGGCTGCGCGGCCGGTTGAGCCAGGAGATCTACGAGCGTCACCTGAAAGCCTGGCTGGCCAGTGAGTCCGTGCGCTGGGAGCTGCGCTATCGCGAGCCTCGGGCGGGAGTCACCCGCGAGCTGACGGCCGAGGTTCTACTGCCTCCTCCTGGCCCTCGCGCCAAGACCTGGACCTGGGTGCTGGTCAAAGAGGAGTCGGGCTGGAAGCTTGATCGGCTTGAAGGAGCGCCTTTCGCCCGCTGATCGCTCAGGGCGTGCGCGCGCGCGGCTCGGCATCCCCCATCCCGAGCCGGGCCCGGTGGAAATACTCCAGAAGCTCGGTGGTGGGCTCGAGATCATACTCGCGTCGCAGGATCTCCTCGCAGCGCTGGAACTGCTTGACGGCAAGCTCGGGCTGACCCAGCCCCAGGTGAGCCCGCATGACCAGAAGGTGGGCGTCCTGGCGGTGGCTGCCCAGGGACAGTGCCTGGCGGGCGGCCTCCAGGGCCTCCTGGTAGCGCTGCGAGCTGGCCAGCAGGCGGGCCAGGCGCACCAGAGCTTCGGTGGTCTTGCGCTCGAGCTGCGAGCGTTCCTCCACGGCCCAGTTCATGTAGCACCCTTCCAGGTAGCTGCCCTGGTAGAGCTGAGCCAGGCGGCGGTAGGCGGCCACCGCTTCGGCCGGGCGCGCGGCGGCCTCCAGGCGGGTGGCCTCTTCGTAAGCTTTGCTCAGCTCCAGCACGTCGTGCCAGTGGGGCACCTCCGGGTTGAGGGCCAGCCCGCGCCGGTCGCGCAGCAAGATTTCGGGGCCGGCGCCCTCGTCGTTGCCGCGCAGCGCCCGGCGAGCCACCGAGGTGGACCAGTAGAGGTTTTTCTTGCCCTTTTCCATGTCGTCGGGCCAGAATTCGTCCAGCACCTGGTCCTCGGAGAAGAACGTCCCCCACCGGCAGGCCAGGAAGGCAAACAGGTAGCGCGTCTTCTGCGTCTTCCACTCGCGCTCGTCGAGCACCCGGTCACCGCGCACCACTTCGAAGGGGCCCAGGGCGGTCACCCGCAGCAGCGCTTCCGGCGAGGCGGCGTGCTGCAGGTTCAGCACCCGGTCGCGCAGCTGGGGATCCTGGGTCAGAGCCTGCAGCAGCTCGGGCGCCACGCTCAGGCCTGGCTCCAGGGCCCCCAGCAGGCTCTGGCGGGCCTCGGCGGTGAGCTGTTGGCGGCTCACCGCCCGGGCCAGGGCCCCCGGAAAGGCGTTCAACAGGCGCCGCACCAGCTCGACGGGGGGGCTCAGCTCAAGCATCTCCACCCCCAGCCAGGGCGCCAGCTCGCCGGTCTGGCGAGGGTTGAGCAGGTAGCTCAGGACCTCTGCCAGACGGGGCTCGGCTCGACCGCTGCGGGCCAGCAGCAGGCGGGCCTGAGCCTCCTCGAATGTCATCCCGAGGCGGGCGCAGCTCTCGCGTGCTTCCTCCAGCAGCTCGGGAGCTCCGCCGTGGCGCAGCTCGTACAAGAGGAACCCCCCCTCGAGAGCGGCCTGGGCTCGGGCCACCGGACCCAGAGCGGCCGCCTCCCGACAGGCCTCGGCGGCGCGCTGGGGAGCCTGGGCAGGCTCCAGCCGGGCCAGGCCCAACAGAGCCTGCACCGCTTCGCGACCTCCGTTGCGGGAGGCCGCCTGGTAGGCCTGGGTGGCGCTGGCCAGATCGCCGGCCCGCTCCAACGTGCGGGCCAGTGCCAGCAGGCCGGTGGGGCGCGCCGGCACGGGTGCGGGCGCTCCCGCGGGCGGACGCAAGCGGGCCCGGGCGTAGACTTCCAGCAGCTCCGGGTCGAAGCGACCGGGAGCGCGCCGGGCCAGCTCGCCGGGCTCGGGAAACTCATCGGGCGAGCCGGCTTCCAGGGCCAGAGCCACGACCCTGCTCTCGACCGGGGCCGGGTTGCCATGCTTGAGGGCCTGGCCCATGACCGAGAGCAGGTCGGAAGCGATCAGCCAGGCCGGAGGGCGCGTCTCGGGGGCGTCCACGGCCGCCAGCATGGCGGCTACCCTGAGCTGACGCGCCACCTCGGCGGTCATGCCCAGCTCCAGGGCCAGGTTCTCGGCCAGCGAGCCCACCCGTTCGGCCCTTGGAGGGCCGGCCAAGCCGGCCGCATCGGCCACCCGGGCCAGCGACTCCAGGGCCCACAACAGGCCATCGCGGGCCACCGAGCCCTGGGCCCGGCGCTCCTCGCCCTTGTAGCGGCCGCGCAGCTGCTCGCCCACCAGGTTGAGGAACTCGTTCATCCGGAAGGGCTTGCGCAGGTATCCTCCCACCTGCAGGCTCTGGGCCCGGGCCACCTCTTCGTCGCTGGCATAGCCTGAGACCACCAGGCTGCCGATGTCGGGCTGCTGTTTTTTGGTGCGCTCCAGGGCCTCCAGCCCGTCCATTCCTTCCATGCGGATGTCGGCCACGATCAGGTCGAAGGGGGCGTTGGCGGCTTGCTGGACGGCCTCCTCGCCCCTGGCCACGGAGACCACCTCATAGCCGTGGCTGGTCAACACCTCACGCAGCAGATCGCGCATGTCGGGGTCGTCTTCCAGGACCAGAATGCGGGCGGAGGTCTGGCTCATTCGCGGCTCTTTGCCGTTCGGACCGCTACGCCCTGCCGCTTGCGGCCGTCGAGCAGAACCTGCAGGGGAGAAGCCAGGGCCAGGTGGCGGACCGACTCCGTCTCGGCCTGGCAGGGCTGGCTTTTCAGCCAGCTCCAGTCCAGGAAACCATCGGAGGGGATATAGAGGTAGCCGATGCGCAGCGAGGTCAGCTCGTGGAAGAAGTGCGAGCCCACCGAGGGCTCCACGGCGCGATCCAGAAAGGGCAGCTCGACGATCACCCTGGCTCCGGTGATCTGAGCGGTATCCACGGGGATGCCCAGCGAAGGGTCGGAAGAGCCCCAGCGACCCGGTCCGATCAAGAGATAGCCCTCGCGGGCAAGCTCGCGGTTGAAGGCCCCGATCTCGCGGGCGATGGCCTTGAGGTCGGTGGGGGTCTGGCTCTTGACGTAGAGCACGTGGTTGACCTCGATGCATCCGTGGCCCATCGAGCGCGGGCTGCGGGCCACCACGTCCCGGGCCTGGATGCCTTCCAGATCGACGGTGGTATCCAGCTGAAACTCGCTCAGGGGGCGCACCTGCAGCAGGTAGAGCGTGGCCGGGTGCGACAGGCTCACCGCAAACTCGATCTCGACTGGCGAGCCGATGCCCCGTCGCAGCACCTCCAGGAGTCGCTCCAGGGCGCGAGCCAGCGGCAGGGACTTCCACTTGAGGATGTTGTTGAAGGTGACCACCCGGGCCCCGCTCAGCCGAAAGTTCTCGCGCAGCTGATCGTCGTCTGGCGAGTAGACGCTGCCCACCTGCTGCAGAGTGCCGTCGATTTCGGCCTGGTGGAGGGGAGCCAGGGTGAGGGCATCCTCGTCGGCGCTCAGGCTCAGGGCGTAGAACTCGGACTGGGCATAGCGCAAAAACTCGCTGGGCGAGGCCAGGTGAGGCAAAATCTGAGGGTAGCGGGGGCAAAAACGCACCGAGCGCCCCCCTTCGGCTACCGTGTGCCCCAGCCCCAGGGCCAGCAGGGCCACCCCGTCCTCGGGCTCCTGGGGACCGATCGGGTAGTAGTTGTAGGACAGCGCCACCCCGGAGAAATGGGGATAGAACAGCTGCCCGTGCCGGTCGCCCACCAGCTCTTGCAGCACGATGGCCATCTTCTCTTGCTCCAGTGAGAAAGGAGTGCCCTCGAGATAGCTCTTGGCCCGGTCGCTGAACATGGAGGCGTAGACCCGACGGATCCCCCGGCTGAGAGCCGCCAGGCGCTGCTCGGGGTCAGGATGGGTGTTGGGCAGCAAGACCGTCTCGTAGATGCCGGCGCAGCTCTGGTGCTGGCTGTCCTCGAGCAAGCTGGAGGAGCGCACGGCCAGGGGGGCGGTGAAGTTGCGCAAGGCCAGGCGCAACTGGCCCAGCAACTCTTCCGGCAGCTCGCAGCGCTGCAACTGCTCACGTATTTGCTCGGGTGTGGTGCGGACGGGGTCGAGACCGCAGCTCTCCAGGTAGCGGTCGAATTCGCTGGTGGCCAGCACGATGGTGCGGGGGATCTGGACGAAGAGATCGGGCAGCTCCTCGGCCAGGCTCTCGCGCACCAGCAGAGAGTTGAGGTAGGCCAGGCCGCGCCCCTTACCACCCAGCGAGCCCTGCCCCAGCTTGACGAAGGGGCGCGAGTAACCGTCCTCCTGCGAGATGAAGTCGGCCACCACACCCTTTTGCTCTTCCTGGCCGGCCAGACGGATCAGCTCCACCAGCAGGTTGCGCAGGTCCTCCACCTGCGGAAAGTCGGAGGCTTTGATGGTCTGCACGTAGTCGGCCAGGTCGAACATGCTGCGCGCTCTGAGCCAGACATTGAAGTGGTTGTTGGAGGCGTGGTAGTAGAGCGAGCGGCCGTCCACCGTGCGCAGCACCCGCTCCAGCTCGTACATGTCCTTGGCCCTGGCCAGCTCGGTGCGGTCGGGCAGGCGGAAGACGAACTCGCCGAAGCCCAGCGTCTCCTTGACGAAGGAGCGGATCTCCTTGAGCAGGGTGGGGGAGTTCTTGTCGGCGTAGTGGGCCCCCAGCTCCCAGGCCCGGGCCTGCACATCGGGGTTGGCCGACTGCAAGAAGATGGGCATGCTGGGCTGACGGGCCTGGATGGCCCGGGCCAGACGAAAGCCCGCTTCGTCATCCATCTTCCCCTCGCGGGGGAACTGCAGGTCGGCGATCAGGGCCAGGGTGTGCTGCTGGTGCTCCTGGTAGTGCTGCCAGGCCTCCTCGTAGTTGGTGGCCAGCAGGATCTTGGGGCGGCAGCGCACTCGCAGCATTTTGTGCAGGGAGTTCACCCCTTCCGCCGCCAGGGTCTGCGACTGAGTGATCAGCTCGTTGTAGAGCAGGGCCAGGAAGGTGGAGTAGCGGCGCACCGAGTCCTCCACCACGATGATGACCTGCACTCCGACCCGGGTGTCAGCCTCGACGTTGAGCTGGTCCTCGATCAGCTTGACGATGGCCAGCAGAATGCGCGAGTCGCCTGTCCACAGGAAGACGAAGTCCACCGTGGGGAGCGGGGCGGTGTAGAGTCGGCGCAGCTCAAACTCGTCGAGCACCAGCAGCACCACCGGCAGGTTGGGAAAGCGCGACTTGACTCGCACCGAAAAGCGCAGCATGCCCGGGTCTTCCAGTCGCATGGTGGTGAGCACCAGGTCGAAGCGACGCCGCTCGAGCTGCTGCAAGGCTTCGGTTGCGGTGGAGACGTGCACGATGCGGGGGATGGCCGGCATGTCCAGCTCGCTGGCGTCGGCGAAGAGCCGCTCGGTGAGCCGCCCGTCCTCCTCGATGACAAAGGCGTCATAGTCGGAGGAGACGAGCAGCACGTAGTGGATCTGGTGGGGCATGAGGTCGTGGAACCGAAGGCTCCACGACTGGCTGCGCCCGGAAGTCACCTTTCCTCAGATCACTCCCTGGTCGACCATGGCCTCGGCCACCTTGATGAAGCCGGCCACGTTGGCCCCCTTCACGTAGTTCACGTAAGTGGGCGACTCGCGCCCGTGCTCGACGCAGGACGTGTGGATGCTCTTCATGATGAGCTTGAGCCGATCGTCCACCTCCTGGTGGGTCCAGGTCAGGTGCATGGCGTTCTGGGTCATCTCCAGTCCCGAGGTGGCCACTCCTCCGGCGTTGGCCGCCTTGCCAGGGGCAAAGAGCAGCTTTTTCTCCAGGAACAGGTCGACCGCCTCCGGGGTACAGGGCATGTTGGCGGCTTCGCCCACCAGCGTGCAGCCGTTGGCCACCAGGGTCCTGGCGTCCTCGCCGTCGAGCTCGTTCTGGGTGGCGCAGGGGAAGGCGGCATCGCAGGCGACCGCCCAGGGGCGCTTGCCCTCGAGGTAGCTGGAGCCCTTGAATTTGTCGGCATACTCGCGGATGCGTCCGCGTTTGACGTTCTTGAGGTGCTTCACCCATTCGAGCTTCTCGGCGTCGATGCCGCTCTCGTCCACGATGGTGCCGTCCGAGTCGGACAGGGTGAGCACCTTCGCTCCCAGCGCCAGGCATTTCTCGGCCGTGTACTGGGCCGCATTGCCCGAGCCGGAGATGAGCACTCGCTTGCCTTCCATCGTGTCCTTGCGGGTGGCCAGCATTTCCTGGGCAAAGTAGACGCAGCCGTAGCCGGTGGCCTCGGGGCGGACGTGGGACCCGCCCCAGTTGATGCCTTTGCCAGTCAAAACACCGTTGTAGCAGTTGGTCAGCTTGCGGTACTGCCCGAACAGAAAGCCGATCTCGCGCCCGCCCACGCCGATGTCACCGGCCGGAACGTCGGTCTCCGCTCCGATGTGGCGGAAGAGCTCGTTCATGAAGGCCTGGCAGAAGCGCATGACCTCGTGGTCGGACTTGCCTTTGGGGTTGAAGTCCGAGCCACCCTTGCCGCCCCCCATGGGGAGGGTGGTGAGGGAGTTCTTGAAGACCTGCTCAAAGGCCAGGAACTTGAGCACGCTCAGGGTGACGCTGGGGTGGAAGCGCAATCCCCCTTTGTAGGGGCCGATGGCGCTGTTCATCTGGATGCGATAGCCCCTGTTGACCTGCACGGTCCCCTGGTCGTCCATCCAGGCCACCCGGAAGAGGATGACCCGCTCGGGCTCCACGAGGCGCTCGAAGATCTTCAGCTGGCGGTAAACCGGGGTGGACTCGATCACGGGCAGGACCGAGGTGGCCACCTCGTGCACCGCTTGATGGAACTCGGGCTCACCGGGATTCCTGGCCACCAGGTCGGCCATGAGCTGCCCGACTTTCATTCTTCCCTCCACTCTCTGACCCCCGAGGGGGGCGTTCGCGATGGGCCCTGCCACCCTCCTACACGCCGGAGGTGATGGAAACCCGGACGTAAGACTGGCTCTGTATTGGCAGCGAAGGATTGGGAACTTCATGACCTGGTCGGTAGGATAGGGTGGCGACCTCAGAGCCCTGATACACACTCCTCCTGAGCAGGATCCCGACGATCCACTCATGAATCGGCCAGGGGAGAGCATCCGTGCCTGGAAACTCGAGCGCCAGTTGCCGGTTGCACAATCGGCCCAACCCCGGAGGAATGAGGATCGACTCGTGCTCAAACGCCTGACAATATTGATTGTACTGCTTGCGATGGCAGCGCTGGCCCAAAGTGAGCTCGTTGGTACCTACAAGAAAACCATCAACAGCCGTACCCAGACGCTCGTCCTGAGCGGTGATCGGAATGCCCATTTGACGACCGAGTATTCCACCGGCAAGATTCTCGTTCAGAAAGGCACCTGGAAGGCCAGCGGGCGGGTAGTGACGCTCGACCTCTCTGAAAAGAACGGCCAGTATGCTCCAGAGAGGATCGTCTTCCAGGTCGACGACGATGAGTTGGTGGCCACTGAATATAACGTGAAGAACTGGGGAGCCACCGGGCTGGTGCTGGAGCGCCACGACCCGAATCGCTCCAGTGGGGCCGTCCGACCGGTTATCGAGACTCTGGTGGTCAGTCCCGCTCGGGCTCTGAAAGTGGGCGAGGTCCTGACCGTGTTGATGACCGGTACCCCCGGGGGACAGGCCAGCTTCGAAGTTCTTGGGGCAGCAGATCAAGTGGCCCTTCCCGAGATCTCCAGTGGTCGGTATCAGGCCAATCTGACTCTGACTCGTCAGATGGTGGTCCGTGAGGCCGCCCTGGTAGCTCGACTCTCCGTGCGAGGTCAGGAGGTCGTCAAAGAGGCTTCTCGTACCATCACGATCGAGGGGCCAAAGGCTCCGACCGCAGCCAGAATCACTCTGCTTCCCGGGAGCGGAGCCCAGGTGTTCGAGGCCAGACCTGTTATCGGAGCGAGCTTCTCTTCATCAGTTCAGGGCTCGGCCTACCGGTTGTATTTCAATGACGTGGATGTGACGGCCCAGGCAAGGATGACTCAGAACACCATCCGCTATGCTGTCAGGCAGAACCTGGATGCAGGACGGCACACGGCCCGCCTGGTTGGTCCGGGAACGGATGAGGCCTGGGATTTCAATATCGTCTACTCGACCGGCGGTTTGCAGATGAGCCCAGCCAATGGTGCCCAGGTGAGCAGCCCCCGCCCTCGGATCCTGGCGCGCTTCCAACAGCCCGTGCAAACTGGCAGTGTGCGTGTGTGGCTCGATGCAAACGAGGTGACCGGTCAGACGAGCGTCACCAGGCACGAAGTATCCTACCAGCCCGGCTCAGACTTGCAGCCAGGCCAGCACGAGGTTGGAGTGAGCGGGCGCGGAGTTGGCGGCCAGCCGCTCAATTACTCCTGGAAGTTCCAGGTGACAGGGACATCAACCCCCGTCGGTGGCGCTCTGCAGGTCACCTACCCGGCTTCTGGGCAGACTGTGCCTCAAAGCTTTGTGGTAACCGGCACGGCCACGCCAGGCTCTGTCGTGGAGTTGAGCGGAACCGTAACGCAGCCATTGATCCCTGGAGTTGTAGGTGTCAAGAGCCAGGACCTGAAGAAGAGTGCTCAGAGTCAGGCGAACGGCTCCTGGCAGATTCCGATCTCCGTGCTTGCGGCCAGAGGCTCGATTGTGGAAATGACTTTGACGGCCAGAGACGCATCTGGGGCTCAGGCGGCCCCGGTGAGACTGCGCTGCACGATCGGCAAGTAGGCAACGACCGGCCCGGCAAACAGGTTGAGCGCCTGCGCACATGAAAATTCAACGCTCGGCGCCTTATGAAGGGGCTCCGCCGCTCGCGCACGCACTCGGTCAGTATCCCGCGTTCGCCCCACGAGGTCTTCTCCTTCCTGACCGAGGTGGAGAACTGGCCGCGGTGGGCGGTGTTGACCGTGCGCCGGGTGCGTCGCGACGGTGAGGGCTGGGTGTTCGAGGGGGTGGAGGGGGAGCTTGCCTTGACCGCCATCTCCCGGCCCGAGGTGGGGCTCTTCGATTATGAGCTGGGGGGCTGGAGCGTGGCCATGCGGGTGCTGCCCAACGGAGACGGCAGCGAGGTGGTGGCTACCTTCCTGCAGCCCGAGGGGATGCAGGAGCGCGAGTTCGAGCAGGCCGTCAACGTGCGCGAGCGCGAGCTCAAAGCGCTCAAGGTTGTGCTCTGTTGAGCAGCTTGACCCCGATCTCGAGGACGCCTCCCAGGTCGCCGGCCTGCTCGGCCCCCAGACCGACCAGGACATTGATGCCAGGCATCCACAGCAGGCAGAGAAATTTCGTGAGATCCGACAGGGATTCCCTTCCGTAATCCGAGAAGATTTCTTCACATTGAAACTCAGTCATCCTTCGGCCGAGCTGTACATCCCCGACGGGCGCCCCCCGGCCCAGGCATACGCGCGCACGACGCATCTGGGTATCGGGGCTCATCCCGATGACCTCGAGTTCATGACCTGGTGGGCCATCTTGCGGTGCTTTCAATCGCTCGAGCGCGGATTTACCGGGGTGACCGTCACCGATGGACGGGGAAGCTCGCGGGTTGACGAGTATGCCGGCTACTCCGACGACGAGATGCGCTCGGTTCGGCTCAAGGAGCAGAAGCGGGCGGCCATGATCGGAGACTATGCCGCGCTTGTCTGTCTCGATTACTCCAGCGCTGAGGTGCGCTCGCGCGAAAGCCGGCTCGTTGAGGATCTGATCGAGATCCTCGAGGCCACCCGCCCCCGCGAGGTCTATACCCACAACCTGGCCGACAAGCACGAGACCCACGTGGCTGTGACCCTGGCGGTCATCCAGGCGCTGCGCTCTTGCCGTCATCGACCTGACAAGGTCTACGGCTGCGAAGTGTGGCGCTGTCTCGATTGGATGCTCGACACCGACAAGGTGGTCTTCGATGTGAGCGCCCATGAGAACCTCACCATGTCGCTCATGGGCGTCTACGATTCGCAGATTGCCGGGGGTAAGCGCTACGACCTCGCCACCCAGGGGCGAAAACGGGCCAACGCCACCTACCACATGTCCCACGCCGCCGACCGGGCCAGTTGCCTGGAGCTGGCCATGGACATGACGGCCCTGCTCGAGGACCCCTCTCTGGACCCGGCCGCCTTCGTGCTGGCCCACGTGGATCGGTTCCGCCAGGACGTGGAGCTGCGCATCGGAAGGCTGAGCCAGAAGTGAAGTGATGAAGGTTTTGCCGTGACTTGCACCGACAAAATTGCAGGCTGGCGCCCCAGAGCCTGGCAGGGCCTTCAGCCTGGACGACAGTGCTCCAGGTGCTTCCCTTCGGGACGCGCTGAAACGCAGTCTCGGCGCAAAGGAAGAGCACTTTGATGGAAGTGGTTATTCTCCTCAACCCTGACGATGTCACTCGGCGGGCCGCCGACCTGGTGCAGGGTCTCCTGACCGAGCGGCCGCAGGCCGTGCTGGCCCTGCCCACCGGGCGCACTCCGCTGGCCCTCTACCGAGAGCTTTCGGCCCGCGGCCTGGACTTCAGTCAGGCCCGCACCTTCAATCTGGACGAGTACGTCGGGCTGGGGCCCGAGCATCCTGACTCGTTTGCCAGCTACATGGAGCAAAACTTCTTCCGCCACGTGAATCTGCCCCCCGCTCAGCGGCGAGTGCCCCATGGTATGGCCGCCGATCTGGCGGCCGAGGCCCGAGCTTACGAGGAGGCCATCCGGGCCGCCGGGGGGCTGGACCTGGCCATTCTGGGGCTGGGCGAGGACGGCCACATCGCTTTCAACGAGCCCTCCTCCTCTCTGGGCTCGCGCACCCGCGTCATGGCCCTGCATAGCTCCACCCGCCAGGCCAACCTGGAGAGCTTCAAGCGAGGACCCGTCCCCACCCACGGGCTCACCATGGGCGTGGGCACCATCATGGAGGCGCGGCGCGTCCTCTTGCTGGCCACCGGGCCCAGGAAAGCCACCATCCTCCCCCGCGTGATTGAGGGCCCCATCTCGAGCCTGGTCCCCGCCACCGCCCTGCAGCTTCATCCTCAAGCGATCGCCCTGGTGGACGAGGCGGCCGCCCGCCGGCTCGAGCTGAAAGACTACTACCGCACGGCCTATCCTGCATGAGTCTGAAAGTCAGCTATTCCGGGGTGCGGGGCATCGTGGGCGAGTCGCTCACCGCCGAGGTGGCCGAGCGCTACGGTCGTGCCTTCGGGGCCCTGGTTTCCGAGCGCAATCCCCACCCCACCCTCCTGCTGGCACGGGATACCCGTCCTTCGGGCCCCGAGTTGCTCAAAGCCTTGATCCGGGGTCTCCCGGAAGGGCGTCTGCTGGATCTGGGGGTGGTGGCCACGCCCACTATCCAGTGCTGTATGCAGCCCCTGCAGGCCGATGGGGCTCTCATGGTGACGGCCAGCCATAACCCGAGCCAGTGGAACGGGTTCAAGTTCTTCCTGGGACCCGAGAATACGGTGCTGGATGGGGCTCAAACCGAGCATCTGCAGGCACTGGTGCAATCTGACTGCTCCCCGGGTCGGCCAGGCCAGCTGCTCGAGATGCATGAGAGGGCCCTGGAGCTTCACCTGGAGCGGGTGCTGGCCCAGGTGGACGGCGAGCGCATCCGTCGGCGCGCCTTGCGGGTGGCCGTGGATGCCGGCGGGGGCGCGGGTGAGGAGCTGTTGGTGCGCCTCTTGGAGCGACTGGGCTGCTTTACGGCGGTGGTGCGCTCGGGGCGCGAGTCCGAGCCCACCGCCGAGTCGCTGCAAGACCTGTGCCAGGCCGTTCTGGCCCATGGTTGCGAGCTGGGTCTGGCCCAGGATCTCGACGGTGACCGGCTGGCCCTGGTGACCGAGCAGGGCCGCGCCCCGGGCGAGGAGTCTACCCTGGTGCTGGTGGTGGAGCACGTGCTTTCGACCCGTCCCGGGCCAGCCGTGGTGGTGAAGAACCTTACCACCACGCGGGCCGTGAACGACGTGGCCGCGCGCCACGGGGCCCGGGTGGTGGAGACCCGGGTAGGGGAGGTGAACCTGTCTCGAGCTCTGGCCAGGCACTCGGCTGAGGGCTTTGCTTTCGGCGGCGAGGGGAACGGGGGCGTGATCTTCCCTCCCGTCTCGCTGGGCCGCGACAGCCTGGTGGGCACGGCTCTGGTGCTGGAGTGCCTGGCCCTGGACGCACGTACTTTGTCCGAGCGACTGGCCGAGCTGCCGTTCTATCATCATGTGGGCAACAAGCTTCCCCTGGGACCGCCCTTGCCCGAGCTCTACGCACGAGTGGAGGCGGCTTTCCCCGAGGCCGCTCCCGACCGCCTGGACGGCTTGCGTCTGAGTTTTGCGGACGGGTCCTGGCTGGGCGTGCGGCCCTCCAACACCGAGCCCATCGTGCGGGTGGTGGCCGAGTCGCGCGTGGCCGGCTGGCCCGAGGCCACCCTGGGCCGGGTGCGCGAGCTGGCCTGACGTTTTCAGGGATTTTTCAGTCCGCAGGCATATAACTCCCGCCGAGAAGAGAGGGAGGTTGCCAATGCTCATTTCCACCCTGCCCACCGCCAGCGCCAGCAAGAAATCCGCCGGCGCCGAGTTCTCGCCCTCGATGGCCCGCGAGCTGCGTTCCTCGTTCGGCCAGGAAGCCGTCCTGTCGCCCGCCGATCCTCGCATCAGCACCCTGCACGGCTACTACAGCCTGGGCTGGGAGAGCGTGGGCATCCTGCCCGACCCCCAGAAGACGCTGGGGCGGAGCTGGAGCGAGCTGCCCGGCAGCAACTTCGAGCAGCGCAGCTACGCTCTGGATGGCGACGGGTCGGTGCGCCAGGTCGTTTCCTTCAGCCTGGCCGACCAGGAGACCCGCATCACCAGCATCCACAATGTTTCGATGATCGAAACCAGACACGAGACCCTGATCATCGGGGCGGACGGGAAAGTTCGCAAGGACGAGATGACCGCAGTCTGACATGCTGCCTGCGGTCGGACGCATGGACGTCTTCCGCCCGCTCCCTGACGGACGCTTCGAGCGCACCCGTCAGCTGAGCGCGGACGATGTCTTTTCGCATGCGGACACTCTGGTGGTCAGCCACCAGCGAGGTCACCAGCTGAGCCAGTACGACCGTGAGGGCCAGGCCCGCTTCACCTACCAGGTGGAGGATGACACTCACATCGGCGAGGTGCGTCCCCTGCAGGACCGCTACCTGGTGCGCACCGGCCTGGGCCTGGTGAGCCTGGAGGCCTCCACCGGAAGGGTCAAGGGCGAGTTCCGCTTCAACGAGCTCGGTTTTCAGCGCCGCCTGGCCGAGTGGGAGGGGGGGCTGGCGCTGCTCGACCAGGGCTTGCTGCGCCACTTCACCCCCGACCTCAAGCCGCTCGGCCAGCAAGAGGTGGGCTTTCTGGGCAACTCGGTGCAGGCCACCCGCCACGGGCTGCTCGTGGGGGAGGGCTACCCGGGGCGCCTGGCCCTGTTCGACCGCCAGGGCCAGCGCCGCGAGCTGAGCCAGGATGCCCTGGAAGGTGCTCGCGAGGGCAAGGACGGCCGCATCTGGTTCCTCGAAGGCCAGACCCGCCGCGGTCAGCCCCGCACCGTGGTGGGCTGGAGCCCGACCGGAGAGGTGCGCTATGAGGCACGTCCCTCCACCCACTCGCTGGTGCCGCTCGACAGCGGCCAGGTGCTGCTCTGGGAAGGGCGCAGCTTCGCCCTGCGGTCCGGGGATGGCGAGCTCTGCGCCAACTATCCGATCGGGGACGAGCGCTTGCTCAAGCAGTTCTTTCTGTCCCCCGACCAGCGCTATGCCTACACCGTCTGCATCGACTACGGGCCGGACAAAGGCTTTCGTCTGCTCAAGCTGGACCTGAGCCGGCCCGGGCAGGTGGTCGACCTCGGACCGGTGGCCGAGGACGAGCACCCCCTGCCCGAGCTGGCGCGCATTCGCATGGACAGCCTGTGCGAGGGGATCCCCCCGCAGACCGTGCTGGACTGGCAAATCGCCGGCTCGCGGGTCGAGAAGACGGACACGGTTTTCGAGCGCGAAGCCCCGCCCCTGCTGGCCCGGGGCAACTCGCGGGTGCTGCCCGGCATGACGGTGCGGGTGGGAGGGCGCGAGGTCGAGCTGGGCCGCGAGGGTGTTCGCGCGGGTGACTACCAGGTGCGCCTGGCTCAGGGCGATGAGCTTACCGGCGCGGTCGGCCTGGAGAGCGAGGGGCGCGGCTACCTGGCCCTGGGCACCCGTCAGGGCCAGGTGCTGTGGTGCGACCTGGAGGCCGGCGTGGAGCGATTTTCTCTGGGCTCGGAGGTGCGCGAGCTGGTGCAGGGCGATGGGCGGCTCTTTGCGGTGGGCAGCGAGGGTCAGGTGGGGGTGCTGGTGACCCCGGGCCTGGGTCAGGCCGACGGCCGCTCCGCGGGCGTTCGCGAGGAGGCGGAGGCGGTGGTCATCGGCTCGGTGCGGGTGCCGCGTCGGTCTGCCGGTTAGCTTAGGTTGCCCGGGCGTGGGCGTGGAGCCTGGCGCGGAGAGCTGGTCCCGGGCGTGAGCGTGGAGCCTGGGCAGCAAGACGCGCAGAGCTCACCACCCACTCGGCTGAAATCGCTCGGCCACGGCCAGCCAGAGCTGCTCCTCGCCGTCCTGGTCCTCCAGGCTCCAGCAGGCGGCCAGCACCGCCTGGGCATAGGCCCAGCCCTGCAATCGCTCGCGCTCGAAGCCCAGCTCCTCGGCCAGCATCGCGATCCTCCTGTGCAGATCGAGCCTGAGCACGCGCTCGCGGGGATTGCGCAGCAGGGCTCCCACCTCGTAGGCCGGCTCGCCCACCACCCCCTGCGGGTCGATGGCCAGCCAGCCGCGCTCTTGCGACCAGAGGATGTTGTGCTGGTGCAGGTCGCCGTGCAGCAGCACGGGCTCGGACTGGGAGGCCAGCAGCTCACGGTAGATGCCTTCGGCGCGGTCGCTCTCGAGGCGCACGCGGGAGAACCCTCTGGCCCAGTCGTGCAGGCTGGGAAAGCCCTCGGGCGGGGGAGGTCGCCAGAACGTGCGCATCACTCTCGCCGCCAGGCGCGTGGCTGTGTCGTCCTCGAGCTCGGCCAGGGGAGTGCCCGGGGCCAGCTCCTCCAGGACCAGGAGATCGGGCTCCTCGGCCAGCAGGCGCACCATCCCCACCCCGTCGCACCAGCGCAGCATCGCCGCCTCGGCCGGCCCCGGGCCGTGCTTGAGCACAACGCCTTCTCTTCGCTGGATCCGGAAGTTCACAGGCGCGCAACCCTTTCGAGCGGTGTTGGTGGCATTGTAGCGGCATGCAGATTCAGTCCGTGGCTTTGCCCCTGGCCTCGTCGCGGTCTCGTCCTTCCGAGCCCGAGCCCGAGCCCGGACTGAGCGGGAAGGACCTGGTCGATGCCGGCGTGCGGGGCGGGATCGCTTACGGGATCGGCATTGGCTACCCCAGCGTCTGGCTGCACGAGATGGGCCACGCGGTGACCGCCAGTGCGCTTTACCAGGGAGCCAACCCCCGCATCGAGGTCACGCCCTGGCAAGGTGGCGTGACCTACTGGCGCCCCGGCCCTTTGACCGAGCTGGGTCAGGAGCTCGGCCCCACCTACGCCCGCGCCGCCGTCTCCGCGGCCGGCACAGTAGTGGACGTGGGCCTGGCCACCACCACCTTCGCGGCCGGCTACATGATGCGCCACAAGCGTCCCGTGCTGGGCAGCGTGCTGATGGGCTACGCCGGCTTCACGATGGTGAACACGGTGGCCTACGCCCTCTCGGCCCTGGGCACCGCCAGGGCCGGAAACGACTTCGCCACCATCGCCACCATGACGGGCATTCATCCCCTGATCACTGCTGGAGTGCTGGCCGCGATCCTGCCGGCCGAGTACCTGCTGTTGCGCCACCTGGAGAAGAAGGGAATCCTGTAAGCGCAGCCTTGCGATGCTCGCGCGAGCGAGGTCTTCGCGCACGGAGTTACCGGAATGGGTTACGAATCTGGAGGCCCTGAACGGTCCAGCCATCCTGCAGGTCTTCCGTCCAGAGAGTGATGGCTCTGGTTTGCAGGGCGGCTCGCACGATCAGCGCGTCCCAAAAGGAAATGCTGGCGCTCTGGCTGAGGTCCACCGCCGCCAGGACGTCGGCCAACCCGGGAGACACCAGGGTCCATCTTCCCAGATTTCGCACTCGCGCCCGGGCGGCCTCAGGAGGAAGCGGGCGCTTGATCTTTCGCGTCAGGGTCACGTAGAGCTCCTGCAATACCTGGGTGCTCAGGGCGCCCTGCCGTTCACTCCAGAGTCGGGCTACCAGGCTCCGAGCCTTTCCATGCTTCGGGCCGGCCGTCTTGTCGTACGCGTAGACGAGGATGTTGGTGTCGAGGAACTCAACGCTCATGAAGCTCGTCCCGCGACCAGGAGATGCGACCGCGGGTTCCCAGATCGAGCCCTTCGTCCATGAGCTTCAACTCTTCTTCCATGGCTTCTTCGTAGCCGGCGCCCCGGGCAACCAACTGCTCCAGAGCTTCGATCATCAGGCCCGACAAGGAAGTCCCCTGGTCCACCGCCAGGCGCTTGGCGCTGCGGATGAGCCCAGCCGGCATCGACAACGTAACGTTTCTCTTTTCCCCCATGGATTTGTGTGGCACATGTTTCAGTGTAACTTCGAGACCAGCGTCGGTCAAGCTCTACTGGTCAAGAGGAACTGGTCCTTCTGCTTGGATCAGCTTGATGGCAAGCTCGGATCGGTTGGCCTGGAACTCCCGGCGGCGAAATGGTTGCGCCTTGCCGTACGCCTATCGCCATCCAGGCTCCCGAGGGCTCTCTGCTGAGGAGCTTGCGCGCCATCTTAAGGAAAGATCCAGGTCGCTCGGCACGGACAGAACCTCTCCTCCCCCCTTCGCGAGCTCCGCGGCTCAAAAGGGGTGGGAACGAGTCTCAGACGAAGCACCATGCAACAGGTCATTTGTCTGGCGCTTCACGCTCGCGAGAGCCCACCCGCAGGCCTTCCCTCCCGGCGGCCAGAAGGCAAGACCATGCCTGCTCTCTACCGTTTTGCGCTCACCCAGATCGACGAAGTCGAGGCGCTGGCGCTCCAGACCGAGCAGTTGGGCTTTGACGGCCTGATGCTCTCGGACAGCCAGAACCTGCAGTCGGATCCCTACGCCTCTCTCACGTTGGCGGCGCGGTGCAGCCAGAAGCTCACGCTGGGCACAGCGGCCACCAACATCGAGACGCGCCATCCGGCTGTGACGGCCTGCTCGATCGCGACCCTGGATGAGGTTTCCCAGGGGCGCGCGCTGCTGGGGGTGGGACGGGGCGATACGGCTGTCACCAGGCTGGGCATCAAGCCGCGTCCGCTGCCTGCCTTCGAGGCTGCACTGAGAGAATTGCAGGCCTACCTGCGAGGGGAGACGGTGGGCCCGAGCCCGATCGTCTGGCTGGCGGGTCGGCGCAAGGTGCCCCTCTCGCTCTTTGCCTCGGGGCCGCGCGCCATCGCGGTGGGAGCGGCTTGCGCCGAGCAGATCACCCTGGCGGTTGGGGCTGAGCCGACCTGGGTGGCCTGGGGCAAGAAGCTGGCGGGCTCGACCCCGGTGGGGCTGGTCGTGCAACTGGGCCTGGGCGCGGGAGGGCGCGAGCTGGTGCGGGGAAACGTCTCGCTCTTTGCGGGGTTCGCGGGGGCGGCCCGGCGCGTTCCTGGCCTGCTCAGCCCGGAGGACTGCCAGTTGCTCGACCGCGCCGACCTGGCCAGGCTGCTCATGGGACCCTCCTGGCGGTTCCGGGGAATTGTCGGTGCAGAGAAGTCGGCCTGCGCCCTGGGCCATACCGGGAAATGTGGCGCGCAGCGTTCGGGTGTGTAGACGCGGAAGGTCTGCGTCCCGTTCAGCTGACTTCGATAGGGAATCTGCAGAAGCACGGAAACCGTGTTTCCCTCTAGCCCGAACCACCCGTCCGCGAGCCCGACCTGGCGCACCGCCCGACCAGCCCGCTCACTCTTGCAACAGCTCCAGCGTGAACCCGCCTGCCACCTGCTTGCCGGTGGCGTCTTGCACCAGCCAGTCCTCCACCTGATCGAGCTCGACCGTCACCGATTGGCCCTGCCGCGCCGTGCGCACCTCCATCGGGGCGTTCTCCAGCGTGCCGCGCAACGAGCGCTCGTTCAGCTCTTCGACCCGAACCCACATCAGCTCGGTGAACTGCCCCTGCGTGAAGGGCACTTTGACCAGGTAACTGTGCCCGGGCTGCCGGCTCTGAAAGGCGGACCGAAACTCGGGCAGGCGCTGGCGGGCGGTGGCCACGGCCTGCTGCTCTTCCACGGAAACGGAAGGCGGGGCCGGAGCCGAGGGGGCGCACCCCAGCAGAGCCAGCAACAAGAGCCAGTAGATCACGGGCTCGACTTGCGAGGCTGGGCCAATCCGATCACGCCGCAGCCGATGCGGTCGCCCGAGTCTCCGGTGGGCTGCGTCTTCAGGTCGTCGGCCTTGGCGTGCACGATGACCGAGCGGCCCAGAATGGGGTTCTTGCCCCCGCGCACGGTCACGTCGTGCAGCATCAGCTCCAGGTGAGCCTTGCCCTTTTCGTCCGCCTCCAGGTTGCCCAGGTCGCCGGCGTGGTGCATCTCGGCGCCGGGGCCGGCGTGCTGGTGTCCTTCGGGATTGTAGTGCGAGCCCGCGCTCTTGGCGGCGGGATCGGTGCAGTCTCCCCACTCGTGAATGTGGAAACCGTGCTTGGAGTTGGGGGTCAGCCCCTCGATGTCGGCCACCACCTTCACCGTATCGCCGCTCTGCACGAACCACACCACCCCCTCCGCCTTCTGTCCGGTGGTGGGATGCACGAGTGCCACCGCCCAGTCACCTTCGTCGGCGCGCACCCCGCCGAGCAGGGTCAACATGGCGGCTCCAGCCAGGATCAGTGAGCGGAACTTCATCAGAGGCCTCCTCGAGAGCAGTAAGCTCAGGACCGCTTCTCCAGGGCTGCCCGGAGGCCTTCCGCGAACTCGGGGCGGGCGTAGCTGTCGGCCTGGCAGGAGGCTTCGCGCTCCAGGGCCCGGCTCAGCCCCTCGCGCGGACCGCGCAGGGTGATGAGGGTATCGCGCACCGCCTCGGGAGCACCCTTCAGGATGGCCCACGCCAGGCCGCGCGCCAGCTCCAGCACTTTCCCTGGCTCGGAGATCTGGTTGATCAGGCCCATGGAGAGCGCCGCAGGCGCATCCACCATGGTTCCCGTCAACAGCAGCTCGCGGGCCGCCCCGTGGCCAACCAGGCGAGGGAGGAACCAGGTCGATCCCATGCCCGGGTGCAGTCCCAGGCGGGCAAACGGGAAGGAGAAGCGAGCCGCGGGGTCGGCCACGCGCAGGTCGCAGGCCGTGGCCAGCACCATCCCCGCTCCCACGGCATGGCCGTGCAGGGCGGCGATCAGCGGCACCTCCAGCTCCAGCAGGCCCAGAAAGGAGGCATAGAACTCCAGCATCAGGCGGCGATTCTCTTCTCGGCCCAGAGAACGCTTGCGCTCCAGCATTGCCAGGTCGCCTCCGGCCGAAAAGGCGCGTCCCTGGCCACAGAGGATCAGGGCCCGAGGTGGGGCGGCGCCCAGCACGCCCAGCATCTCGCGCATGGCCGCGGCCATCTCCTCGCCCATGGCGTTGAGCCGCTCGGGATCGTTGAAGCGCAGCTCTCCCACTCCACCCGACTCGGAATAAAGCAGCAAGCTCATGGACTCTCCCGCGGCGGGCTGTCGAACGCCTCGCGGGCAGCTCGCAGCAGCATGATGGCCCGCATCCGGGCCGCCTGCTCACGCAGCTTCCTGGCCATCTCGCGGGCCTCGCGGCGGGTATCCTCGGTCCAGTTGTGCTTGTCGCCCAGGTCGGCCCAGGCGTCGGCCAGGTTGGCCAGCTCTTCGAAGCTCAGGCCTTGCAGATGCTCGGGCAGGGGGGATTCGGGGTTCAGCACGGGCCTATTATCCCACCCGCCTGCAGGGTCGGCAAGCGGAGTCCGGGAAATCGACAGGATGCTACGTGAGCGGGCCCCTCTGTCTCCCCTTCAAATCGTGCTCGCCTTATGGATCGTCGGCCTGGTGCTCTACCTGATGGTGACCCGCATCGACCTGCCCTACCACGTACACGTGGGTCCCCAGGCGGAGGTGGTGTCGCGCAGCCTGGCGGCGGCTCGCAAGGAGGCCCAGCTCAAAGCGGCCACCAGCCCTCGGGCCCGGGTGACCCTGCGCTTTCGCCCCCGAGGCGGTCCCTACACTCAGTTCGCAGCCGATGAGCAGGTGGTCAAGCTGCCTCCCGGCACATTCCTGGTCAACACCTACGGCGACATTCCCGCTTCCGACACCCTTGAGCTTGATGAGGACGGCTTTCTGTTCAGTGAGCAGGGCCCCCTGGCGCGCCTTCGCCTGATGATCGTGAACGGTGACACGCCCTCCATCGGCAGGGTGCTGCAGGAGAGCGGCAAGATGCCTGTGGTGCAATAGGTAACAATCCTCTAAACTCTCTTGCCCTGCCAGCGGTTACACTGTCTTCGTGGCCACCTACACCCTCACGCAGGAAAGCCCGGTGATGAGCCGTCTGCTGCTGGGCCGCATCCCGGCCGATACCTACGTCAAAGATCGTCTCTTCGTGCCCAACGTGCCTCCGGCCGACAACACTGAGACCGAGGTTTACGAGCAGGCTCCCGAGCTGGATGCCGGGGGGGGGATCCGCATTCTGCGCAGCACCGAGCAGGTGCAGGCCGAGCCCTATTCACCGGGCCGTCGAGCCCTCGCTTGCGGACTTCTGAGCGCCGCCACGGCGACCACGGTGGGGGGACTGGCGGGCGGGCTGCCTGGGGCTCTCACCGCCGGCCTGACGGCTCTGACCCTGGGCGGCGCTCTGGGTGGCTGGAGCGCCCGCAACGACTCCGTCAGCGTGCTGACCCGCGAGGAGAAGGTGACCCTGCCGGTGATGACCGGCTACCGCCGGGCCACTCTGGACGAGCCCTACACCAGGGGGAAGGGGCGCCTCCATTACGCTCTGCCCACCATCGAGCACCGCCCGGTGGGGCTGGTGAAGAAGCAGGATCTGACCCACAGCGCCATGAGAGCGGAAAAGGCGGCCCTTCTCAGCGCCGCCCTCGGAGTAGCCGTGGGTCTGACGGGCTACTTGCCGGTGCCGGTGATCACGTAGCCGCTGATCTTGCCCGAGCCGATGTCGTAAGAGTTGCGCTTGACCGAGTCGGAGGAGTTGCCCTCGATGGTGGTCACCTTCCCGCCGTTCACGCTCTCCACGATGCCGATGTGGTCCACCGTGCCGTCCCCCTCCCAGTCGAACAGGATGGCGTCGCCGGGCTTGGGATTGTACTGACCTCGGTTGCCCCAGATGCCCTTGTTCTGGGCCCAGCTTTTGATGGTGGGACAGTAGTTGCGGTTGGAGAGCCCGTCCAGGTTGAGCACCCCGTGGTCCTTGAGCAGGTTCATGGCCCAGGCGGCGCACCAGGGTGTGGAGGCGGGATTGATGCCGCTCTTGCCCGTGACCGACTGAATGGCTGCAGTGTCACGATTCTCGTTCATTCCGATCATGGAGCGGGCTTTGTCCAACATGCCCTCCACGCCGGGAGCCACCGGGCCGGTGGGAATGGGAGCTCCGCCGCCCCCCGCGTTATTCACCCCTGCGCCGCCGCCTCCCAGGGGACCGCCGCCGTCGATGCCCCCGAGCGGGCCACCCCCCCCGAGCGGGCCCCCGCCGCCGAGCAGGCCTTCCATCCCGGGCATCATGCCGTTGCCGGCCATCCGCCCCACCATCAGACCCATCAGCAGCCCGAACAGATACTGGGTCAGCATCATCTGCTGGTTCATCATTTGCATCAACGGATCCAGGCCGGCCATGGGCGACATCGGATTCATCATCAGTCGATTCTGGGCCGCGCCCAGGTTGCCCATCATCGGCCCGCTGCACGCGCAGCACCCTTCGGCATTGAGTCCGCTGGCAGCTTGCAGGGCTAAGAGTGGATCCATGGGTCCTCCCGATCGCTCGTCTGGCTTCAGGATAGCCCGGTGCCGCCTATTCGGTCAGGGGGCTTTCTTTGCCAGTTTGTGACCTTGTTTGCCGACCTGTGAACAGACTCTGTGCATGGATTGCGTGGCATCTGCTTTGCCGGTCCGACAAGCAGGATTGACCAATCGCTCGGCCGCGCTCGATTCGTTCTGGACGTCGGCGGGGTAGGCGTTGACTATCGGCGCCGGAGCCAGGCCCTCCCAGCATCAGAAGCGGCGCACCCCACGGAGATACTGCTCTCTCGTCGATCTGAAAGCACATACTTCCCGGCTCTGGCGTCACAGCCTGCCGCCGCTCGGAACTCTTCAGCCCGAGCGCTCGCCGGGTCGACCACTCCACTTGTCATCGCACGACCTTCAGATCGCGCAGGTTGACCCGTCCCGGCCCCAGCACATAGACCCCGAAGGTGGGCACCTCGGTGGTGACCGGGACCGAGAGGGCCAGGCTGCCCACTCGCGCTTCCAGACGATCCCTGTCGAGCAGGATGAGCCGCACGAAGAAGGTCCTGCCCGAGGGAGCCTTGCGGAACTCGCCCGGGGGAGCGAGCTGAAAGAACATGCCCGGATGGCGCACGTCGGCCAGGGGCTGCATGCGCACCGCCGGGACCAGGCCGACCTGATAATCAAGCTCGGCAGGGTCAAAGCGCAGCCAGAGTGCCGCTCCGGTGCTGCGGCTCGGCGAGTCGGACGTTTCCGGACGCGATTCGCCCGTGTAGACCAACAGATCCGGGTCGCCCTGCTCGATGGACATGGTGAAGGAGAGCTCGCTCATCGGCCTGAGGGGCGAGTAGACCACCAGGGCCGGCGTGTCTTCTCCGGCCACCAGGTCGAGCGTGCCTCCGGGCCCGGCGCGCACGCCCTCGCGGGCCACCGAGGCCCCCCCCACGGCCAGGCGGGCGGCCAGGGCGATGCGTTTGTGCTCGCTGCGTCCCTCCAGATAGCGCATCAGGCCCGCGGTCGCTACCACCAGCACCAGGAAGATCACAACCGGGTGGGTGTAGACGGGCGGGTGAGCGGCCTTGAGGTTGCGGATGAACTCCAGGTCGTCTTCTTCCTCGACCACCCGGAAGGCGTGCTGCTGGGGAACCGGGACGGTTTCCCGGCGTCCGGGCACCTGGCGCGTCTTGGCCGCCGCTACCCAGCGCTGCACGCCGCTCGAATCGTCCTCTTCTTCTTCAGCGGGCTCTTCAAAGGCCTGGCTGCGCGCGTCGGGGCGAGACGCCGGGCCCTGGGCGAGCAGGGCCTGGTCGAGCCAGTTGTAGCTGGAGATGCGCTCGTTGACCGGCGTTTCCGGGGCTTCGACCTCCTCGGTGTAGGTGCCGCTGGCCTCCAGGAAGTAGTCCGGTCGCACGGTCTGGTCCGGCAGGCCGCTCCCCATCTCGTTGAGGCAGACCTCCAGCTCGCCGCGAAACTCACCCAGGCTGGCCTGACGGTTTGCGGCGGCAAAGCTGCAGGCCCGGTCCAGGGCCGCGATCAGGCGAGGGGGGAGATCGGGCCGGGTCTCCTGCAGCAGCTTGACCTCGAACGGAGCGGGCTGGTTGCCGGTGAGCAGGTGGTTGAGGGTGACCGCCAGGGAGTAGAGGTCCGAGCGCGGCTCGGGATGGCCCTGGGCCTGCTCCACCGAGCAGTAGCCCAGGGTGCCCACCTGGGTCTTGGTGGAGCGGCTGCCCGTGTAGGCTCGAGCCAGGCCGAAGTCGACCAGCACCAGACGCTCGGTGCGGTCGCGCAGGATCACGTTGGAGGGCTTGATGTCGCGGTGCAGGATACCGCGGGCGTGGATATACTCCAGGATGACGCACAACTGCAGACCAAAGTGCAGCACCTGGCGATCGACCAGCGGGTCACTCTCCTGAAGGATCCAGTTGCGCCCCTGCCCGCGCACCTTGTAGACCCAGTCGTCCAGGTTCTGGCCCTCGATGAACTCCATCACCATGCAAGGGCACTGCTCTTCCAGGAAAAAGTCGAGCACCCGGGGGATGCCCGGGTGATCGAGGGCCTTCAACGTATCGAACTCGGCCCGGAATTTCTGGAACGGGTCGTAGATCTCGACCGGGTCGTCCTCGTCGAGCAGCATGCGCTTGACGGCAACGTGCCAACCGCTCATCAGGTCGGTGGCCTGATAGACCTCGCCCATCCCGCCGACTCCCAGACGCTTCTCGATCTGGAATCGACCCTGGAGAACCCCCTTGAGGGCCACTGGCTACTTGACCGGCGTCACCTTGGGCAGCTCGGCCACCATCTTCTGCAACTCGCCGTCCTGGTACATGTCCATCAGGATGTCCGAGCCGCCGATGAACTGGCCCTTGATGTAGCACTGCGGGAAGGTGGGCCAGTCGGAGAACTCCTTGAGAGCCAGGCGAAGCTCGTCCGAATCGAGGATGTTGACGTCGTGGATCTTGACCCCCACCGCCTGCAGCACCTGGGCGGCGCGGGCGGAGAAGCCGCACATGGGGATCATGGCCGTGCCCTTCATGTAGAGCACCACGTCGTTGTCTTTGACCTCGTTGGTCAGCCGTTCTTTCATTTCAGGGGTCATGACGATTCCTTTCAACCTTCGGGCACCCGCGTCGTCAGGGCCAGCGCGTGCAGCGCACCGTCGAACGCATTGCCCAGAATCTGATAAATCAGCTTGTGCTGTTGCACCCGGCTCAGGCCTCGGAAGCGCTCGCTGACAATCACGGCTTGAAAGTGGACCCCGTCATCGCCCTGAACATCAACTTCCGCTTCCGGCAACCCGGCCAGGATCTTGTGGCGTATCTCTTCTGCAGTCATCAACGATTCCTTTCTTGTGGCCGCTCAGCCCACCAGCGGCCAAAGGCCACCACAAACTCCATCTGCTCTTCGTTCATGCTCATCCAGCTCACCTCGGTGTGGGATAGCCGGATGGCCTGACCCGGATCCATGCCCCGGGCCACCCGGTAGCAGCTGACGAAGACGCCGGTGCGGCCCACGCCGCCCATGCAGTGCACCAGCAGCGGGCCCGAAGGCCGCTCCTGGAACAGGCTCAGGAACTGCTCGATCTGGCGATGCTCGGGACAGGTCCAGTCGCGCACCGGAAAGTAGTGATAGCGCAGACCGAGCTGCCGACACAGCTCGCGGCTGTGCTCGGACTCCAGGCGCAGGTTGACCACGCCGCCCAGACCCACGGTCATCAGGTCGCGCAGATCTTCTTCCTGGGGCTGGGGGCCGCGCATCAACTCCGGGCTGACGCTCACCCAGCGCGACTCAGCGAAATTCATGGCTCGGGTGACTTCTTGCGGATCCGCTCGAACAGCTTGCGCAGATCGGCCGAGGGACCTTCCAGGTGGCTGCGCTGGCGAAAGCCTGGCGTTTCCTCTCCCGAGTCGGCCCCGAACGGGCCCGGGCTCGCCTCGATATGCTCCTCGCGCGACTCGAGCACCACGCCCTCCCCCGAGACCAGAACCCGTTCCTCGCGCGACTCAAGCACCACGACCTCCTCGGAGGCCAGAACCCGTTCCTCGCGCGACTCGACCATCAGGCCCTCACCTTTGGCCGGAGCTCGTTCCCCACACACGGTCAGGTCACGCACCAGGCGCTCCTCGCCCGAGTCATCCAGGCCGAGCTGCGAGAAGGGCCCGCGATCATTGCGCGGTTTGGCCCCTTCCACCGTGGGCAGCTGCTTGAGGTCGTTGAGTCCGAAGTGGCGCAAGAACTCGGCCGTGGTGCCGTACTGGCAGGGCTTGCCCGGCAGCGGGGCTCGTCCCACCTCGCGGATCAAGCGCAGCTCCATCAACTGGCTCAGAGGCCGCTCGCTCTTGACGCCGCGATAGGACTCCACCTGGGCCCTGGTGACCGGCTGCTTGTAGGCCACCACCGCCAGCGTTTCCAGCTGCGAGCGCGAGAGCCGGCGGCGCGACTGCAGCTTGAGCATCTTCTCGATAAAAGGTGCCGCCTCGGGCACGCTGACCAGGCGCACCGCCCCGGCCACCCGCTGCAGCTCGATGCCCCGCCCGGCCAGCACCTCGGCCAGCCGCTCCAGGTCGCGCTCGATCAGCTCGCGATTCCAGCCGCAAACCTCCTCCAGCTCGCTCAGTCGCATGGGAGCGGGGTTGCAGAAGAGCAGCGCCTCGATGACCGCCAGCCGCTGGGATGGAGTGACGTCTTCGGCGATCATGCGGCCTCCCTGACCTCGACCTGGATGTCGCCTTCGTGGCTTTCCTGGCGAAGGTGCAACTGCTGGCGGCGGGCCATCTCGAGCAGAGCCAGGAAGGTGACCACCACCCAGGCTTTCCCCTTGCGACCCTCGAGCAGCTCGCGAAAGAACCAGCGCGGCCGCTCGAACAAGCGCGTGAGGATCTGCCCGATGCGCTCGGGCAGCGAGAAGGAGATCTTCTCCACCGACATGGGCGGGCGGGGAGCCCGGGGCGAGATCTCCAGGCGCCGCATGGCGTCGGCCAGCGAGTCGGCCGAGACCTCGAGCTCCGGCCACTCCAGCTCGGGCAGGGCCGCGTTGCGCGGATAGCGGGCGGCGCTGGCACCCTCGCGCTCGGCCAGCCAGTCGGCCGCTTCCTTGAAGGACTGATATTCCTTGAGCTTCTCGACCAGCTCCTGGGCCGGATCCTTCAGCCCCTCCGCCTTGTCCACCGCGTCGCTGTCTTCTTCGGGCTCGTCGCTGGGGGGCAAGAGCAGGCGCGACTTGATCTCAAGCAACTGGGCGAAGACCACCAGATACGAGCTCTCGATCTCCACGTTCAGGCCCTGGAGGGTCTCGAGGTAGGTGCGGTACTGGTCGGCCACCCGGGCCAGCGAGATGGCCGTGATGTCGAGCCTGGCCTGGCCCACCAGGGTGAGCAAGAGCTCGAGCGGACCGTTGAATTGGGGCAGCTCGACCTGGTAGTTGGACTGCTCGGTGCGGGTCAGCTTAAGCACGCAGCACCACCGTGCGCCAGAACAGGCTGTAGACGGGATTGAGCGGGTTGAGCGCGGGCACGGCCAAAAAGACGATGATCAAGACCAGCAGGGCGGTCATGCCGGCTTTGACCTCGAGCCGCTGCATCTCGCGGGCGGTGGAGCGGGGCACGAAAGCCTGCAGGATCTTCCAGCCGTCCAGCGGGGGGCAGGGCAGGCAGTTGAACAGGGCCAGGGCCAGGTTGACCCCGCACAGGATGGCCAGGAAGCTGAAGAGCAGGCCCTCGGGCGGCATCAGCATGAGGGGCACCACCAGCAGGGCGGTCAGCACGTAGTTGGCCAGCGGCCCGGCAAAGGCCACCAGGGCGGCATCGCGGATGGGGTGACGAAAGTTGTCCGAGTCGAACTGCACCGGCTTGCCCCAGCCCACCGGCACGCCGGTGAAGACGAAGGTCAGCGTGATCAGGCCCACGATCAGCCACTCCACGTGCTTGAGGGGATTGAAGGTCAGCCGTCCCTCATACTTGGCGGTAGGGTCGCCGAGCTGGTAGCACATCCAGCCGTGGGCATACTCGTGCACGGTGAAGGCCAGAACAAGGGAAACCACCACAAATCCGATCTGGATCGGATCGGTAATCATTCAAGCTCGTTCCACCTTATCCGGCATGATTCCTGCGTTCCGGGCGGATCCGAAGTTCTGTTCGACCCAGCGACGAGGGTCGGGCAGGCCGCGGTCGAGCTGCTCCTCGCGCGCTCGGGTCAGGATCTGCTTGAAGAGAGGCCCGGGCTGAAAACCCTGCTCGAGCAGATCGCGACCCCGCAGCACCGGGGGCAGGTGCTGCAGGTCGGCCATGTAGTGGCGGATGCGCGTGTGCAATGGCTCAGAGGCGTTGAAGGCCAGTAGCCAGAGCAGGGCCTCGCGGGGCAGGGGGGCGAGCAGCCGTTCCAGCTCGCTGTCCTTGAGATCGCGCGAGCTCAGGGAGCGCAGCACCCGGTTGGCTCGAAAACTCTCCTCCAGTCCGGGTAGCACTTGCAGGCGGAAGCGACGGCGCAGGGCCTCGGTCTCCGCGGGCTTGAGGCTGGACATCAGGGCCAGAAGGGCCAGCAGCCAGGGGGGATCGGAGCGACCGAACTCGTGCTCCACCGCCTGCACCCGCCGCATGGTGCGCTCCACCCTCGTGCTCAGGGCCAGCGAGGGGTGCAGGCGGGGCAAGATCCTCAGCTTGTGCAGTCGCTCGATGGCCGGCAGGGGGTCGCGCTCGGACAAAATGATCAAAAGCTCGTCGCGCAATCGCTCGGCCGAGACCATCTCCAGGGCGCCCTCGAGCAGGGCCTGCTTGAGCAGGTGCTCGGTGGTCGGGTCGAGCCGGAAGTCGAGCCGGGCTTCGAAGCGGATGGCTCTCAGAATGCGGGTGGGGTCGTCGAGAAAGGAGTGGTTGTGCAGCACCCGGATGCGCCCATCGGTCAGGTCGCGGCGAGCCCCGAAGTAGTCCACCAGCTGGCCGAAGTGCGTGCTGGATAGTCGCACCGCCATGGCGTTCACCGAAAAATCCCGCCGGGCCAGGTCTTGCTTGAGGGTACTGCCCTGCACCACGGGCAGGGCGGCGGGACGGGTGTAGATCTCGGTGCGGGCGGTGGCCAGATCGATGCGCCGCCCGTCCGGCCAGACCACCGAGGCGGTGCGGAAGCGCTCGTGGGGCAGCACCCGGGCCGGCCCCAGCCGCTCGGCCACCTTGTCGGCCAGCTCGCGGGCCGGGCCTTCCACCACCAGGTCGATGTCCTGCTCGCATTCGCGACCGAGCAACAGGTCGCGCACCGCCCCGCCCACCAGGAAGACCTCGTGGCCCTCCTGCTGGGCCACCTCGCCGATGTGGCGCAGCAGCCCCTCCAGCGAGGCGGGCATGGTCACGGTGACGCTCTCCTGGGTTCGGGCGGCCTGGGCCGAGTGCAGCCAGCGCAGCACGTCGGTGCGGCTGACGATGCCCACCAGCTCGCCCCGCTCGATGACCGGCACCCGCCCGATGTCGCGCTCCACCAGCAGGCGCTGGATCTCGTCCAGGCGCGCTTCGGGCTCGACCGAGACGATCTCGGTGGACATGTAGGTCGTGACCGGCGCGTGGCCCAGGTTGTGAGCGATGGCTTTGTCCAGGTCGCTGCGGGCGATCCAGCCCACCAGCTTGCCCTCGCGAGCCAGCCCCGCGGCCGTGTGGCCAAGCTCGCGCAGGCCCCGGGCCGCCTCGGCCACGGTCAGGTGGTCGAGCTCGAGCATGTGCACCGGGCTGGTCATCAGCTCGCGGGCGGTGGGCTTGCCAGGCAGCACCTCACACAGGCGCTCGAGCAGCCGCTGTTCCAGCTCGCTCAAAGGCTCGACCGGGATCGAGGCCGAGGCGGCCGCCCCGTGCCCGCCGCCTCCCAGCTCGCCCAGCAGATGTCCGAGCTGGGCCGTCTCGCTGTTGGCCCGACCGACCACATAGATGGTGTCCTCCATGCGCACCAGGGTCAGCACCACCTCCACCCCCAGCATCTCCAGCAGGCGGGTGGTCAAGAGGGCCAGATCGCCCACGAACTCCTCGCGCTCGGCGCTGGCCAGAGCGACCGTGGTTCCCTCCAGGTTGTGCAGGTGGGCGTTCTCCATCAGCTCGCTCAGGAGCTGGCGCTGGGGCACGTTCAGGGTCTGGCCCACGAAGACGTTGACCATGGCCAGCCGCGCCCCCCGCTCCATCAGCCAGGCGCCCATGGCCAGATCTTCGGCGGTGGTGCCGGCGTGGGTGAACGAGCCCGTTTCTTCATGCAGGGCCAGCAGGCACAGGGTAGCCTCCTCCACCGTCAGCTCCAGGTTCTTCTGGCGCAGCCTCTTGAGCAGCACGGTCACGGCCGCCCCCATCGGCTCGGTGACGTCCAGGTCGCCCTGCACCCCCTCCGGGGTGGGGGGATGGTGGTCGTAGACGTGAAGCGAGATCTGGGGCTCGCTGACGAGGTTTCGCAGGGGGCCGAGGCGAGCCGGGTTGCGGGTGTCCACCAGCACGATGCGCTCGGGGCGCTGGTCCTTGAGCTCGTGGGCGTAGCTGACCGAGAAGACCCCTCGGTGGAGGGCCAGAAAGCGCCTGAGCGAGGGCTCGGGCGGCCCGATCAGCACCAATCGCGCGCCAGGATAGAGCTTGCTGGCCACCACCATGGAGGCAAAGGCGTCGAAGTCGGCCCGCTCGTGGGCCAGGATCCACTGCACCGGGAGGCCTTCTACAGCGCCCTGCAGGAGCCTGTGGCGAAGGCCTGAATCTCCATCACTACCTGCCGGTGAGCACGCGCCACCCGGCCCGGCTGTGCGTTTCGCACGTCGAGCTGCCCGCCGCCCTGCACCTGCCGGGCCCCGAGGGCTACCGGCGCTTCGAGCTCGAGACGAACTGGCCCATCGGCTCAGCCGGTATCTGGCCCTGCCCGACCCCACCTGGCGCTGGAGCGGGAGGCGCTTTTCGTCTCCCGCAACGGCCACCGGCTCACCTACGCCGGCATCGAGACCATCTGCAACGAGCTGGGGGTCTAGGTCCGGACCCCGCGCCGCTCTCACGAGGCCCACATGAGCGAGCTGAGAAGCCGCTGCGCCCCTCTTTCCTAATCGAAATGAGGTGACAATGCGATGCCTGTAGGCTACAATGAAGCCATGGATTACCCCTACATCGTGGAGACCCCGGGGACTTGTGGCGGTGCACCTCGTCTCGACGGCCACCGCATCCGGGTTTCCCACGTGGCTGCTCTATCTGAGCTGCAAGGCCTGACGCCGGACGAGGTCGCTCAGGCCTACCAGTTGACGCTGGCCGAGGTGCACGCCGCGCTGACCTACTACTTCGATCATCTCGAAGACATCCGTCAAGAGTGGCGCGACGCGGCGCACTTGTTGGAGGAGACCAAGAAGCTCTTCCCCTCTCGGCTGCCTGAGCGTGTCTGACCCAGTCCGCTATTTTCTTGACGAGAACTTCCCCAGACCAGTAACCGATGGGCTTCGCTCGCGTGGGATCGATTTCGTGACCGCCCAGGAGTTGGGTCTACGCCAAACGCCGGACGTAGAGTTGCTGGCCCGGGCAGCTCAGGACCGGCGCGTCATGGTGACCGAGGACCCGGATTTCTTGGAGCTCCACAACCAGGGGCAAGCTCACTGGGGTATCGCCTTTGCGCCGAAAGGCCGCAGCTTTGGTCAGCGACTCCGCAGCCTGCTGCTCATCTGGGAGGTCTTTACGGCCGAAGAGATGCGCGGCCAGGTAGAGTATCTCTGAGCCAGGGTCCAGACGAGTCAAGCTGGAACTCTATCGGTGTGACGGCTTTCCCCAAAACCCCTGTACAGGGCGAGACCTTTACCCCCCCGAAGCTCACCTGCAAGTGGAATGTCAATAGATCCCAGGGGGTCCCCACAATGCTCGTTGGTCTCGTCATCGGTGGCGCAGGCGGATATCTCGCACCCGGTCCGATTCTTAAAGGGCTCTCTATTGTCGGCGGAGGAACGATTTCTAGCCGGTTTCAGTGTCTCGCGCCGAACTCTTCGCGTGGAATTTGAACCGGTAAAGCCTGGTCAACGCGTCCGTTTGATCTGACCGGAAGAATCGCAGGAAGGAGATGAAATAATTAAGATATTTCAAGAAACAGTGTGATGTTGGTTTGGGCGTCGGATATTGCTACAACGAGTTTACTGACGGCTGGGCCACTCGCCAAGTCGAGAACTATGGCACTAGATGGTATTCTTCGTTCAACTCTGAGTATCACGAAGAGCTTGGCCCAGCCCTGTGCGACCAGCCATTGGACTCTCTTGAATTTGCCCCTGAGGATGAAATTTCACGCAAGGAATTCGAGTCCGTTTGGGCAAAGGTCATTGCCCCACAGTAGTCCCTCCTAGCGCCGTCCGCTCGCTTCAGATCGGCACAACATGCGTATTCCACGCTTAGCCGGCCTCCGGCCGTGAGGACGCGCCGAACGAAAGCGAAAGACCCATGCATGCCTCGACGACCTCGCGCGTCCAGAAATCGGCCCGCTCATGGGCCAGGATCCACTGCACCGGGAGGCCTTCTACAGCGCCCTGCAGGAGCCTGTGGCGGGGGCCTGAAAGTCCCCCCGTCATGCCCCCTCCGGTCGCCGCCATCGACATCGGCTCGAACGCCGTGCGCCTCATCGTGGCGGCCATCCAGGATGGCACGCGCACCGTCCTCAGGACCGAGCGCGAGCCGGTGCGTCTGGGGGCGGACGTCTTCACTCACGGCACGCTCGGGCCCGAGGCCTTTGACCGGCTGATCAAGGCCCTGGCTGGCTTCAAGCAGACCATGCAGCGGTTGGGGGTGCAGCGCTACCGGGCGGTGGGTACCAGCGCCCTGCGCGAGGCGCGCAATCGAGCCGATATCCTGGAAGTACTGGCCCAGAAGACCGGCATCGAGGTCGAGGCCATCGACGGCGAGGAGGAGGCCCGGCTGATCTTCATGGCCGTCGCCAGCGCGATGGAGCTGGGCGAGCGCAGGACGGCCCTGATCGACATCGGGGGAGGCAGCACCGAGGTGGCCGTGGCCCGGGGAGCCGAGGTCGTCAGCCTGAACTCGTTCAAGCTGGGCACGGTGCGCGCCCTGGGTCGGCTCAAGCTGGGCGACGGCAACTTCGTGCGCCGCCTGCGCGAGCTGGTGCTGGCTCAAAAGAGCGCCCTTCCCGAAGACCCGGTGGAGCTGTGCATCGGCACCGGGGGGAACGTGGAGGCTTATGGAGACCTGCGTCGCCGACTGCTCGGGCGCGAAGGTGGGCACCTGATCGCGCGCAGCGAGCTCTCCGAGATGCTCGGTCAGCTTCAGAAGCTGACCTACGAGCAGCGCATCGAGGAGCTGGGTCTGCGACCCGACCGGGCCGACGTGATCATTCCCGCCGGCGTGCTGCTGGAGACCTTGATGGAGCTGCTGGGGGCCAGCGAGCTGGTCATTCCTCGGGTCGGTCTCAAGGACGGTCTGCTCGAGGATCTGCTCACGCCCAATCCGCGCCGACGAGAGGAGCAAGCTCTGCGCAGCGCCTACCAGCTGGGTCGGCACTGCACGTTCGATGAGGTGCATGCCGAGAAGGTGATGGAGCTGGCTCTGGGCCTGTTCGATGAGACCCGCAGGCTGCACGGGTTGGATGACAAGGCTCGCTTCTATCTCCAGGTGGCGGCGCTGCTTCACGATGTGGGCAAGTTCGTCAATCCCTCTGGCCACCACAAGCACAGCCACTACCTGATCCGCAACAGCCGTCTGCTCGGGCTCACCCCGGCCCAGCGCAACCTCATCGCCTGCGTGGCCCGCTATCATCGCAAAGCGGCTCCCTCCAGCAGTCACCTGCCCTTCCGCGATCTCTCCCCGCGCGAGAAGCCGCTGGTGCAGAAGCTCTCGGCTCTGCTGCGGCTGGCCGAGGCCCTCGACGCCGAGCATCGGGGCCAGATCCGCTCAGTCAAGGCCCGCAAGTCGAAGGGGGCACTGGTGCTCAAGCTGGAGGGGCCGGGTGATCTGTTGCTCGAGCGCTGGGCTGTTCAGCCCTGCCTGTCGGTCTTGCATGAGGCCCTGGGAACGCCCGTGCAGATGGTGTTTCTGGCCTCATGAAGCTCTATCTCATCCGCCACGCTCAGGCCGAGGACGGCTCGCCCGACTTCGACCGCAGCCTGACTCGCGCGGGCCGCGAGCGCAGCTTGCTGCTGGCTGGCTGGCTAGGGCCCTGGCTGACGGGAGGGCGGCTTTTGAGCAGCCCGGCCGCGCGCGCCCTGGAGATGGCCGAGATCTTGTATCGGGAGATTCAGTTCGAAGGAAAGCTCAAGCAGGATCGCCTGCTCTACGACGGCAGCCTGGAGACCATCACCTCCATGCTCTTGCGCCGCGAGGACCAGGTTCTGGCCGTGGTGGGCCACGAGCCCACCTTCAGCCAGCTGGCCGGGCGCATGTTGGGGGGGCACCCGGCCCTGGAGCTGAAGAAGGGCGGCGTGATCCGGCTCGACCTCCAGCCGGGCCGACCGGCCACCCTGCGCTGGCTGCTCGACCCCCGCCTGCTCGAGCGCGGCCCCGGCTAGCTCTTTACTCTTCCGAGAGCACTTCCACGGCCAGCCGGAAATCGGGCTTGCGCAGCCGCTCCTCCAGCGCCGGCAGGTAGCCCGCGTCCTGAGGCGCGAGCACCACTCGCATGGTGCCCAGCGTGCCCGGGGCGGCTGCGTTGGTGGTCAGCGGCTCGGCCAGCAGGCTCTCCAGGCGGTCGCGCAGGCTGTCATCTTCGACCGCCACCTCCAGCCCGTCCTGGCCCACGTAGACCTCCCCGATGGCCTCGCCCAGCTCGAGCGAGTCTTCCGTTTCCAGCAGCTGGTGCAAGATGACGTGAGGCATCAGCGTCGCCCTCCCAGCGCGCTGGCGCGGGCGATCAGCTCCTCGGTGAGAGCGAACAGGGCCGGGTCGGCCGCCTTCAGGCCCTTGGGATCCTCGTAGTAGTGCGCGAAGCCTTCGGCCGCGTACTCGCGGGGGTTGGTCTTGGCATACTCGCTGACGGTCTTCCCCTCCAGCCCTTCCGTTCTGGCGTGGGCCGCCTCCAGGCGAGCCTTCCAGCCCTGGTAGAACTGGGGGTCCTTCTGCTCCATCTGGAAGTCGATGGCGTGGCCCAGCTCGTGCACCGGGGCTCCTTTGCCCAGGGCCGTGTCGCGCACCACCATCTTGTTCATGCCCCCCCGGCTGAAGTACTGCCCCTCGATGACCGAGCCGTCCAGGTTGTCCTCGTCGAAGGCTTTCTGCGTCCGGGTTCCGGAGCCGGACCAGTCCATCAGGGTCATCTTGTCGTGCAGGTCGACGGTGGTGGTCTTGCCCTTGTCGTCGGCCACGTAGTGCATGTCGGGCACGAGCAGGTTGTGCTTGCGATAGTCGAGAGGAATCGCCTCGGGTTTCTCCCGGGACAGTTTGAGCAGGTTCTCGAAATGAGCCTTCTCCTCGGGCGTCTTGGCCCGCTCGGCCGCCTGGCGCATGCCCCCCAGCGCGTCCTCGCGGGCCGCCTGCAGGCGGGGGCCATTGATGCTCTCGAGCAACCCGTGGAACTCCTTGACCTGCTCGGGGGTCTTGGCGCCGTGAATGGCTGCCATTCCCGCGGTTGACATCGGCATCATGGCCTGCACCAGGGCCATTTGCTGGGCAGCCGGGCTGCCCAGCATCTGCTTGGAGTCGGTGGGGATGACAAAGGGCTTGACCGGCAGCCCGGACTTCTCCACGGCGTCCCCCAGCTCTTTGCCTCGCTGCCCTTCCAGGGTCTGGAGCTGCTGGAAGAGATTTCCTCGCTTCTCGGCGTGCGGGTCGGGCGAAGACATCCCAAAGCCCGCCATGGGGGCTTCGGGCAGAGCGGCCAGCTCCTTCTTCACCGAATCGAGCCGGTTGCCGTACTTCTGGTCGAGCTGAGCGTCGAGCTTCTGGGCGAAGGCCTGCAACTCGGGGCCGCGGGCCTGGATGGCCTTCGGGTCCTGGCGGCGCAGAACGCCCGCCTGGAACATCTCGTCACCCGGGTTGAGCACGCCGATCTTGAGCCCCGAGTCGCTGGCAAAGCGCAGCACGCCGGTATCAACCGCCCCCAGCGAGCTGCGCAGCGAGGCTGCTTCGGTCTGGCTCGGCTTGCCCGAGCCGTCGCTCATCAACATGCCGTTGATCAGCTGATCGCGCTCGGCGTGGGTCTGCATCAGGTTGTGCACCTGACCCGGTCGGGGCGGGCCGGCGGGACGCTCTTGCAAGGCCACGCCATCGCCTCTGCCGGCGGGCGCCTGGCCGCCCCTGTCTGGCGGTTTCGGGGGAGTGATCGGGGGGGGTGGGGCCGCGGTCAGGGTGCCGACTCCGGAAGAGCTCATTCAACCTCCAGCACAACGCGATGCTTGCTCCAGCATACCCGGTGGCGGAGGGAAACGTTCGGATCGCGATATGAACCGCGGTGAAAGTTTTGTGAAAAGTTGTTGCTGGAGTGTTGCATTCTGACCGGTCAGAGGATCCCGATCATGGGGCCCAGGGCAAGGCGGCTCGAGCCAGGAATTCATGTGCCAGGTTCCGGCGGGAGGTCAATCTCTATCGGCAGCTGCGGGGCTGGTCTGACTCACGCCAGCCTTCAGCGGACATCCTTCGACCCGGAAGGCCAGGAATCTGGCGGTCCGTTACGGGCCCGACTTCTGCGCCTGGCTCTTTCGTCCAGGCGCGTCCTTCACCCGGTTCACCACCACCTTCCCCGGCAGCAGGCACACGTTCGGTCCGCGCCCACATTCGTCCAGGCACTTGACCCGGCGCACCTCGAGCCCGCCCTGCTCGAGTCGAGCAGCCGTCTCGGCCGCGCCCCGCCGACGGCAAGACTTGCCCATGCACACCAGAACGCCCTCGGGGCCGGTGGGCGGATCCAGCGGAAAGAGAGCCACCAGGCGGTCTCCGCGCACCCACAGGCGGGCCCGACAGCCTACCACCCCCTCCCAGGCCAGAGCCTGGCGCAGACGACTTCCAACTCGAAAAGTCTCGTTTTCCATCATCAGACGCTTGCCCCCGGCCCGAAAACCGGTTATCTTGCCCTCCAGGCACCTCATCACCATGGCAGTCGACATCCTTCAAAAACCTGATCGCTTTCTCAATCGCGAGCTTTCCTGGCTGGCCTTTAACGAGCGGGTGCTGGCCCTGGCCCGTGACAGCGAAGTCCCGCTCTTCGAGCGGCTTCGCTTTCTCTCCATCTCGGACGGAAACCTGGATGAGTTTTTCATGGTTCGCTTCGCTGAGCTGGTGACCCGCTACGACTCGGGCTCTCGCTCGCTCTCTCCCGATGGATTGCGGCTGCCCCGGCACCTCAAGCTCCTGCGCCAGGAAGCCCGGGCCCTCTTCAACCGCCAACAGGAGGCCTGGCAAGAGCTGAAGGTAGCTCTGGCAGCCCAGGGCATCCGGATTCTCACCGCCAGGGAGCTGACCCGGCCGGAGAAGAGCTGGTTGGAGGGCTATTTTGTCAGCCAGATCCTGCCCGCACTCACCCCCGTGGCAGTGGATCCGGCTCACCCTTTCCCCCTCATCCCTAACGACGGCCTCTGTCTCGCCTTGAGGCTGAGCGACGACCGGGGCTCGCACTGGCAGATGATGGTGTTGCCTCCCAAACTGCGGCGCTTCGTGCGGCTTAAGGAATCGGAACGCTACATCCGGCTCGAGCACGTGATTCCGCTCTGCATCAAGCAGGTGTTGCCGAATTTCGAGTTGGAGAGCGCTACCCTGTTCCACGTGCTGCGCGACCAGGAGATGGAGATCGAGGCTACCGAGGATGGCGATCTGCTGCAAGCTTTTCGGGAAGCCCTCAAAGGGCGCAAAAGGGGCAGCGTGATCCGGCTGTCGCTGGCTCCCTCCACCCCCGACGACGTGCGCGACTATCTGTGCCAAGAGCTCGAGACCTCGCGGGACCAGATTTTTTACTCCGACGGCATGCTCAACCTGGGCTCGGTGGCCGAGCTGATCAGAGATGACGGTCCTCCCAACTGCTACCCCCCTTTCGAGGGGCGCCTGCCGGACGCCCTGGACGAGTGGGCCGGAGACTATTTCTCGGCCATCCGCGAGCACGAGTTGCTGGTGCACCATCCTTACGAGACCTTCTCCATGGTCGTGCAGTTCGTGCAGCACGCGGCCAGCGACCCGGACGTGGTGGCCATCAAGCAGACGCTCTACCGGACCAGCAAGGACTCGCCCATCGTGCGGGCTCTGGTGGAAGCGGCCGAGGCGGGCAAGGCGGTGGTGGCGGTGGTCGAGCTGAAGGCTCGCTTCGACGAGGAGGCCAACATCCGCCTGGCCGAGCGGCTCGAACGGGCCGGGGCCCAGGTCGTCTACGGTTTTGCCAACCTCAAGACGCATGCCAAGGTCAGCCTGATCACCCGGCGCGAAGGCAGCCAGATGCGCACTTACGTGCACTACGGCACGGGGAACTACCATCCCGACACGGCCCGGGCCTACTCCGACCTGTCTCTCTTCAGCTGCGAACCGGCCCTGTGCCGCGATGCCGCCCGCCTGTTCAACTACGTCACCGGCTACGCCGTGCCCGAGAAATTCGAGAAGCTGGCCGTCTCACCCATCAACTTGAAGGCCACTCTGCTGGAGAAGATCGCATACGAGGCCCAGCTTGCTCACCTGGGGAAGCCCTGCGGCATCTGGGCCAAGATGAACGCCCTGCTCGAGCCGGACGTGATCGACGCCCTCTATCAGGCCTCGCGGGCCGGGGTGCCTATCGAGCTGGTGGTGCGCGGGCAGTGCGCCCTGCGCCCCCAGCTGGAAGGGCTCTCGAGCACCATCCGGGTGAAGTCGATCGTGGGGCGCTTTCTGGAGCACTCGCGCATCTTCTGTTTCTCGGATGGCCATGAGCTGCCCTCACCCAGAGCCAGCGTCTACATCTCCTCTGCCGACTGGATGCACCGCAACCTGCTGTGCCGGGTGGAGGCGCTGGTGCCCGTCAACGGCGAGCTGGGCATGAAGCTGCAGGAGGTGCTGCTGGCCAACCTGCGCGACAACGCCAATTCCTGGGAGCTGGCCAGCGACGGCACCTACCGCCGCCTGTGGGCCCACGGAGAGCGATTCAGCGCCCAGGAGTTCTTCTGTCAGCGCGAAGCACTGCCGGTACGGCGCAAGTCGCGGGCTTTTGAGGATCTGTTCAGCGCACCGGGGTAGACTTGGATAAACCACCAGAGGGGTTTGTCCGTCCATGATCATTCAGGCCTTCAACCAGCCCGCCGCAGCTTCGCGCTATCGCCCGCAAAGCGCCGCTTCCCCCTCCGGGGCAACCGACCCGACGGAGAGCTTGCAGATTCAGGTCGGCGCTCCGGTGGGGTTGACTGGTGGCCAGGAAATGTCGACCGCTCCTTTCGTCGCTGAAGTCGGCCTGGTGACGGCCTTGCATGCTGGCGCCCCGGCGGCCGGCCTGCCGGGAGCGGTGCTGGCCTCGATGATCGACCACACCCTGCTCAAACCCGACGCCACGGCGTCTCAGATCAAGACCCTTTGCGCCGAAGCACGCCAGCACAAGTTCGCCTCGGTGTGCGTGCAGCCCGGACGGGTGGCCCTGGCGGCCCGAGAGTTGCAGGGAAGCGGAGTGATGGTCTGCACCGTGGTGGGCTTCCCCCACGGGGCCACCTCGCCTGAGGGCAAAGCCGCCGAGACCCGCCAGGCGCTCAAAGACGGCGCCGACGAGATCGACATGGTGATCAATGTGGGCAAGCTCAAAGACCGTGATGACGCTGCCGTGCAGCGCGACATCGAGGCCGTGGTCGAGGCGGCCGGGGGCCACACCGTCAAGGTCATCCTGGAGACCAGCTTGTTGACCGACGAGGAGAAGGTGCGCGCCTGCCAGCTGAGCGTGGCGGCCGGGGCCGACTTCGTCAAGACTTCCACCGGCTTTGCCGGGGGCGGAGCCACCGTGGAGGACATCGCCCTCATGCGCCGGACCGTGGGCCCCGAGCTGGGCGTCAAGGCCTCGGGCGGGGTGCGCGACAACCAGACCGCCAACCTGATGATCCAGGCCGGTGCCACCCGCATTGGGGCCAGCTCGAGCGTGGCCATCGTGCAGGGTGCCGTGGTCCAGGGCGGAGGCAACTGAGTGCTGGTCAACGAGCAGGCCCTCCTCTACAATACTGCTGCACGGCGCATGAGCGTGCTCGGCTCCACGCGCCGGGCCGCGCCTGAGAACAGGGAGCGCGACGGCGAGGAATTGCTGGCCCGCATGCAGGCCCGGCACACTTTCGATCCCCAGAAGAGCCTGATGCATCGGCTGTCCCACCTGGCCTCGGCGCTGGGACCTTTCGAACGCAACGATTTCAGCCCCGACTTCGTGGAGCGCCTGCAAGAGGAGGCGCAGGGTCGCAAGATTCTCTACGTCAGCACTCCGGTTACGGGCGGCTTCCGCCTGTATCAGTTCCTGGAGGGCAAGGGCAAGAAGTCGGTGCGCGAGCTCGACCCGGCTGACAACGCCGAGTTCGTCTGCCAGGTGATCGAGAAGAATTGCGCCGCCGCCGACGAGCTGGCCCAATCGCTGCGTCGCGAGGACACGCTGGTGGTGGATCCCAGCCGCCTGGCCGTGAATCGCTGGCAGCAGGCCGAATATCTCAATCACTGGCTGGACGTGGTCAAGATCGCTTCGGGCGTGGTCATGCAGGATGGCTGGGAGCTCTCTGAAGGCTGCGTTCACGAGGCCCGCACCGCCTTCTCGCTGGGCATTCCCGTCTACGATGCGCGCTTGGGGCAACTGACCCGCGAGAGCGCGCTGGGCCGGCTGGAGGATTCGATGGAGCGGGTGCGCCAGGCGGGTTTCAACCCGCCCGACCTCGAGGAAGTGCTCACTCGCACCGATGCCTGCCACGCCGAGGTGCCCGAGCCCCAGCTCTTCAAAGCATTGTTCGTGCCTGACCGGCATCCCGACCAGGGTACCCATCCGGCCCCCGCTGGACCCATCGAGCAGAGCGTGGTGCAGGTGGCGGGCAAGCTGGCGGCAGCCTGCGAGGAGGCCGATGCTCGCATTCGTCGAGCCGACTCGCCCGAGCAACTGCGCGAGTTGGAAGACCGCATGGTCGTCGCTCTGGACGCCGAGGACTCGAGGGCGGTAGACGCTCTGGAGGCTCTCCTCGCCCAGAGCAGCAAGAAGCTTTCCGGGGCCGCGCTGCCCTCGGGTTTTCAAGATTGCGGGCGGGGTGTGTTCACCCTCAACCTGCATGAGGTGGCGCGCAACAAGCAGGCTTTTCTGGGGGATCAGGTGGGCCTGCTGGTGGTGGACACCACCCCGGGAAAAGACGGGATGAACTATTACATCTTGCCAGTCGAGCCAAGAGAGTAGCACTCCAAGAAAACTGATTCAGGAGGGTCTTTTGTCATGATCTTGCAACAGGTCAACACTGCCTCATTTGCTCGTCCCACCCAGGCCACCGAGACCGCGCCGCCCGAAGCTCCGGCCGAGCCCAGAGAGAAGTTCAGCCCCACTCGGGCGGCAGCGGGCGCAGTGCTCACCTTCATGAACCGGCGCATTCCCACCACCGTGCCCGAAGTCACCAAAGAAAAGGCCGACGAGCTCAAGGGCAAGCTCCAACCGGGCGACGTGATCATGACCTGCGACTGCGCCTACCCCGGCTGGGCTCGCATGGAGTTCTGGACGGTGCGCTCCAACTACATCCACGCCGCCTACTACGCCGGCGATGGCAAAATTCTGGAAGCGGTCGGCAAGGGAGTTATCGAGACAGAGCTGGACGGCTTCTTCGAGGGCCGGATGAAGGTGGCCATCGTGCGCCCCGACTACAAGACTCCCGAGGACGTGGCGGCCGCCACCGCCTACTGCCGCTCGCAGCTGGGCAAGCCTTACGACAGCGTTTTTAACTCCGACGACGACAAGGAGTTCTACTGCTCCGAGCTGGTCTTCAAGGCTCTCAAGAGCATGCCCAACCCTATCGAAACGCCCTCCAGAGAGCTGCTGGGTCGTCAGGCGGTGGCCCCGGATGCCTTTCTCTCCATTCCCGGCATCCAGACGGTGCACGACGACAAGAGTAACTATTGGACCAATAAGGTCGGCCACTGGCCCATTGCGGCCGCGACCGTGGGGCTCGGCGCGGCGGGAGCCGCCATGGGCGGATGGCCGGGGGCGGCCGTGGGTGCCGGTGTGGGCCTGGTGGGCTCCATCCTGGGCTGGAACAAGCTCCAGACGGGTTACTTTCTGCCCAGCGTGGAAGATTTCCGCGGCGGCAAACAGTGATTTTTCAGCGCCTTCGGGCAAACTGAAGGCGTGACATCCGTCCGTTCCTGCTTCATCACCAGGGGGCCACGCTGCACCTGCGGCCGACCGCCGCGCCGAGCCCCGCGGATGGCTTTGCGCCTGGACTCGAGCCTGCCGCGCCGGCAGCTGGGCCGCGCTTTTCCCCGGTGCAGGCGGAGGGCTGGCGACTGAGCGACCTGGCCTCGGTGGGCGAGGTGCACAAGCAGGCCATGGCGATCGTGGATGGGCACCTCGCCCTTCAAGGGTCATGTCCTCAACGGCTTTTCCGGCAGCGGTCTGACCAGCCTGATGAAAGCCATCGCGGGCGAGATCGAGGCCCGGGGCACCCACGCTCTTTGCCAGCGGGGCCGATCTGGCTGACCCACGCTGCCGGCCCGCCCGAGCCCCTGGCCGTGGACGAGCGTTTCTTCAAACTGTCGGTGGCCCACGAGATGGGCCACGTGGTCGTGCGCCATTTCTTCCAGCGCCTGGCGCGCGAGTCGAAGAACAGCGACGAGCTTCCTCAGGCTATCGACCTGGTTTCCTTCCACCCCCGCAAGGGGGCCCAGGCCTTCGTCAACCTGATGTTCGGGGGGAATGCCGCCAAGACATTCGAGTACTACTTCGCCGAGATGGCCTCCGACTATGGCGGGCGGGCGGCTGAGTATTTCTTCGGCAAGGGCCACCTGTCGGCCGGTCCGGGGGGGGATCTCTCCCGCGCCCAGCAGCTCTCCTCGCCGGCTGCTCAGCTGCTGGCTCAGGAAGCGGTGCAGAAAGGCATGGGAGCCGAGTCGGGCGCGCAGACCAACCTCAGTCCCACCGCTGATGCCGTCAAGCTGGAGAAGGCGGCCGAGGAGGCAGCCTACACCCTGGTAGCCTTCTACGGCAACTTCATCAAGGAATTCTCCAACGAGGTGCTCGCGCGCCGTCAGAGCGGACAGGAGCTGACCTTCTCGGGGCGCGAGCTGACCCGCCGTCTGAGCCAGTGGGAGGCCGACCGGGCTGTGCCGCTGGCGGTACTGGCCCAGCAGATTCGGGGCCAGCGCGACAGGCTGCGCCCCCAGGCCCCGCCTGTGTTCGACCCGCTCAGCGGTCAGCTGCGCCCGGCCGCCGAGGTGGCTGCGGAGCTCTCTTTCTAAACCAGTCTCTCAGGGCCCGCAGGCGGCTCTTGAGCAGGGTTGCGTAGATGCGGGTCGAGTCGCGCACCAGATCAAAGTGCGAGCTCTCGTTCTCACCGATGTAGACGGTCTCGATGGTCACCTGGCGCAAGGGGCGCTTGCGGCAGTAGAGCAGCACCTCCAGCTCGTACTCGTAGCCGTCGTAGTCGATGCTGAGAAGCTCGGGGATCCAGCCCATCGGATGGCCGCGAAGGCCGGTCTGGGTATCGCGGATGATCCGCCCTACCAGCACCGCGAAAACCACCCGGGTGAAGATGTTGCCGATGCGTCGGGGCCAGGGAACGCCCTTGCGAGTGAAGCTGCGCACCCCCAGCACCAGCGCGTCGGGATGACGCTCGAGCTCCTGGGCCACCCGCCAGGCGTCGCCGGCGCGGTGCTGGCCATCGGCGTCCAGGGTCACCGTGCCCACCTCGCCCGGCGGTGCGGTGCGGTGAAGATGCTCCAGGCCGGTTCGCAGGGCCGCGCCCTTGCCGCGATTGCGCTCGTGCTCGAGCAAGGTGACCTTCGGCCTGGCTCGGACGGCCTCGAAGATGCGTGCGCATTCGGGCTTGCTACCATCGTTGATCACTACCACCCGGGCAAAGCCGGCTGCGAGCACGGAATCGACCACTTCGACCAGAAGCTCGGTGGGCTGGTAGGCGGGGATCAGGGCTGAGGTAGACATCGCTGCGCCATCTCTTCGAGCAAGTCATCCTCTTCGTCCTGGTCGAGAGGGACCCACCCCCGCAGGATGTTTCGGAGCTGGACTCGATCTGGTTCGGAGTGCTGCATCGATACCTACTCCACCTGCAGCAAGAACAGGTCGTTCGTATTGGTCCCGCTCGGACCCGTGACCAGCAGGCTGGAGGTGGCCTGCAGCAGGGGGTAGGCGTCGTTGGCCTCCAGACTGGCCCGCGGGTTGAGTCCCAGCGCTCGGGCTCGGGCGGCGGTGGTGCCGTCCACGACGGCGCCGGCCGCGTCGGTAGGCCCGTCGATGCCATCCGAGCTGGCCGCCAACAAAGTGGCGTTCACTCCCTCCGCAGCCAGGGAGAAGCTGAGGGCCAGCTCCTGGCAGCGTCCCCCTTTGCCGGGGCCTCGCACGGTCACGGTCGGCTCGCCGCTGAGCACGAAGGTATGCTTGCCCCCCTCCCGGGCCAGGCAGGCCAGAAAGCGTCCCAGCTCGCGGGCCTCACCCTCCAGCCAGCAGGTCAGCAGCCGGGCCTCGGGACCCAGCTCGCGGCAGGCGGCCTCGGCCATGACGCGGTTGTCGGCCAGTACGCGGTAGCTCGTCTCGCCTGGCTGTTTGGGGGTCTCGTGGCTGGCCAGCACTTTCAGAACATGCTCGGGCACATTCAGGCCCCGGCAGGCCTCCAGGGCCTCCTCACAGGTGCTGGGATCGGGTGCGGTGGGGCCGCTGGCGATGGCCTCCGGCGGGCTGCCCAGCACGTCCGAGAGGGCCAGGGTCTGCACCGGGCCGGGGACCAGCGCGGCCAGCCGTCCCCCTTTGAGCCGCGAGAGGTGGCGGCGAACGGCGTTGATGGCCTGGACAGGCACCCCTCCGGCCAGCAGGGCCCGGGTGGTGGCCTGCAGGTCGTCCAGGGTCAGCCCTTCCACCAGCGCTTCGGCCAGGGCCGAGCCACCTCCCGAGAGCAGCACCAGCATGCCCCCTCGAGCCTGGCGAGCGAACTCGAGGATGGCCTCCCCGGCCGCCAGGCTGCTCTGGTCGGGGACCGGGTGGCTGCCGTGCAGAACGCGCGCGCCCGCCAGCGAGCCCGCGCGGGGGGGGCAGACGACCAGGGCGCCCTGAAAGCTGCGCTGCTCGAGGGCGGCTTCGGCCATGGGCCAGGCCGCCTTGCCCAGAGCCAGCAACCAGGGGGGAGCCTGCTCGAGCGGCTCCCGGCGCACCAAAAGACCGGGTTCCACCGCCGCCAGGGCGGCCCGGTGGGCCCGCAGCAATCGCTCCATGACGGCCCCTTCCACGCTGGCCAAGGAGGTCCCGCTTCCCGTCGTGCTGCCAGGAGCGCGGCCGGAAAAGCCCTGGGCACGGTTTTTCCTGCGCGCGACCTGCTCTCGCCGCCTTACCGGCGAGGCAAGATCCTCGCACTCGCCGGTCGTGCCGTTCAATCACCACAGTGGTGGGTCCCTCTGCGGCCTGAGAAGCATCGGAAGTCGTGTAGTGTAAAACTGGTCAATTGACACTACGCATTCCTTGACGGACATGCGGACGACGTGCGTGCCTTCCCGTTCAGGCGTGCCCTCCAGGCGGGCCTGTGGGCGTACTCCTGCGGCCGGACTTCGGATGGGTTGAAGCCTCACGTGCTGAAGGTTGTCTAATTAGCTGCGGGATCGCAGGCGTACCCCGCCCACAGTCACCTGTCCGGCCCGCACATCCACGCTGTTGCCGGGCAGGCCATCCGCCCCGGGAGCCAGGACCTGGCTCAGGGCCGCCTTCCAGGCTTCCTCCTCGCTGCGGCCGGCATTCAAAGCTGCCAGCAGGCGGTTGAAGGCGGGCAGCAGCTCGCTCAGGCCAGCCAATTGCCGATCAGCCAGGACTCGTCGGGGATCCGACAGGGAGATTGAGGACCTCAGCCGTCTCCGCCCGCACCCGCCGGCACAGATCGGGGTCATCGATCAGCGAGTGCCCATAGGACGGGATCATGGCGCCGAGCCTGGCGCGCCAGGAAGGCAGACGCGTCGCAAAGCACTTCTCCACCACGTCCAGCATGGTCTTCACAGCGGTGGATGCCCCGGGCGACGCGCCCAGCAGCGCGGCCAGGGAGCCGTCTGAAGAGGTGACGAGCTCGGTCCCGAACTGCAGCACGCCGCCGTGCTCCTGGTCGCGTTTGATGATCTGCACGCGCTGTCCGGCCACCTGCTCGCGCCAGTCGGACTCCTGTGCCCGGGGATAGAATTTGCGCAGCAATTCGAACCGGTCCTCGTCGCTCTCCAGGACCTGCCCGATCAGATAGCGCGTCAGGGCCATGTTGTCGCGGCCCACGGCCAGCAACGGCAGGAGATTGTGCGGGTCGATCGAGCCAAACAGATCGAGGTAGGACCCGTGCTTGAGGAACTTGGTCGAGAAGCCCGCGTAGGGACCGAAGAGCAGCGCCAGCTTGCCGTCGACGTGGCGCCGATCCAGGTGCGGCACCGACATGGGCGGCGCCCCCACCGAGGCCTTGCCGTAAACCTTCGCATCATGGCGAGAAGCCAGGTCCACCCGGTCGCTCCTCAGCCAGATCCCGCTTACCGGGAAGCCCGCGTAACCGTCCGCCTCGGGAATGTCCGACTTCTGCAAAAGCGGCAGGGTGCCGCCGCCCGCCCCGAGGAACACGAAGCGGGCCCGCACGATGCGATGCTCTCCGCTGCTCTTGTCTTGCACCTTTAGGGACCAGTGGTCTCCCCGATGACGCAGGTCCTCGACCCGGCTGCCAAAATGCGCCGTAAAGCACTCCTGCGCCTGCAGGTAGGTGACCAGCCCCCGCGTCAAGGCGCCGAAGTCCACGTCCGTGCCCGCCAGGTGGCGGTTGGCGGCCACGCTCTGAGCGGCATCCCGTCCCTCCATCACCAGCGGGATCCATTCTCTCAAGCGACCCGGGTCCGCGGAGAATTCCATTCCGGCAAAGCAGTGGTGGGCGGACATCGCCTCGTATCTCCGCCTCAGGTAGGAAACGTTCTCCTCTCCCCACACGAAGCTCACGTGGGGCACCGGGTGGATGAAGTCCCCGGGCAGCAGCACGTCGCCCTGGCGCACCAGGTAAGCCCAGATCTGGCGAGAGAGGTCAAACTCGGTGTTGATCCGCAGCGCCTTCTTGATGTCCACGCTGCCGTCCGGGTCGGCGGGCGTGTAGTTCAGCTCGCACAGGGCTGCGTGGCCTGTGCCGGCGTTGTTCCAGACGTTGGAGCTCTCCAGGCCCTCGCCGGCCAGGGCCTCGTGCATCTCGATGCTCAAGCCGGGCTCGAGCTCCTTGAGCAGGATCCCGAGGGTGGCGCTCATGATGCCCGCGCCGACGAGCATGACGTCCATCATGCCGACCCCTTCGACGAGCAACCTCTTTCTCGGGACAGTGCATAGAAGCCCCGCCGCTGGACAGAACAAGGGCTCCTGTCCCAGGGGAGAGCCTCGGGTCTCTCGAAGCAGCCGGCATGAAAAAGATCTGTTTGCTGCTTGTGATGATGCTTTTGACTTCGCTCGCGCGGGCCCAGGGTGGACACTTCGAGGTGGTATTGACCGAATGTGGGCCCCAGAAGCTTCAGGTCATCAAAGTCGTGCGCGATGCCACCGGGCTGGGCCTTAAAGCGGCCAAAGACCTGGTGGAGAGCTGCCCCCAGGTGGTGAAACGCGACCTTGAGCTGAGCCAGGCTCAAGCTCTCGAGAAGAAGCTGGAAGCGGTGGGTGCCAAAGCCGACGTGCGCGCGCTCAAATAGATCTGTGGACAGGCTGCCGCCGTTTTTTGCCGTTTGAGGGGCTTCCAGCGGCAGGATCCCGGCACCATCGCCAGGAGCTCAGAGCTTTCAGACCGAGTCTCTCAACTGACAGAGTGGTAACATTTCGTTCATCTCTCATGGCCTTCGGCTGAACGATGGTAGTTCACATCCTGCTCCCGGAGGACTCCTCATGTCGTCACCCCCCGAGAATCTGCTCGTGCAAGCGCGCTCTGAGCATGCCGAGACCGTCGCGCAATCTGCCCCGGAGATGGGCACCTTCACCGCCGACCCGGGTGACGGCCCGCTCTATCGCCCCGCCCCGAGCGAGCGCCAGCTCACCTTCCGAGCCGTCTTCGTGGGCTGCTTTCTGGGGGCAGTGGTGGCCGCCATGAACATCTACTTCGGCTTGCAGACCGGCTGGTCGATGGGGGGATCGCTGATCGCCGCCATTCTGGGCTACTCCGTCTTCGCCACCCTCAAGCCCAAGAAGGCCTTCACACCGCTCGAGACCAACATCGCCCAGACGGCCGGATCGGCGGCCGGGGCCATGGCCTCGGCCGCGGGCCTGCTCTCGGCCGTGCCGGCCATGACCATGTTGGGCCACAAGTTCAGCTACCTCGAGCTGACCCTGTGGGCCGGCTCGGTGGCCGGCCTGGGCATCTTCTACGCCATCCCGCTGCGGCGCCAGATGGTGCTGGTGGAGAAGCTGCGCTTCCCCAGCGGCACGGCTACCGGCCAGACCATCGCGGCCATGTTCAGCTCGGGTGAGGACGCCGTCAAGAAGTCGTCCCTGCTGGTCAAGACGGCCATCGCGGCCGGGCTGTTCACGCTCATCGGCTTCTTCGTGCCCCAGGTGCAGCACGTGCCCCTGCACGACTGGGTGCAGGTGGGGCTGGTAGCGGTGGCCTTCAAGTTCGGCTTCGAGCTCTACCTGGGGCCCATGATGCTGGGGGCGGGCATCCTGATCGGGCTGCGCACCGGCCTGTCGCTGGCCCTGGGGGCCATCGTGGCCTGGGGCCTGCTGGCCCCCTGGGTGGGTGCCCAGGGCTGGGTGGCGGGCGACCCGATGAGCTACGCCAACGGCGCGCGCGGATGGATCCTGTGGCCGGGCGTGGCTCTGATGGTCTCCGACGCCATCACCAACCTGTTGCTCTCCTGGCGCTCCATCCTCGAGGCCATGCGGCCCAGGCGGGCTGGCCAGCCGGTGGATGACACCGCCCCCGCCAGCGAGCAGGTGCCCAACTGGTGGTTCGCGGCCGGTCTGGCCTCGGCTTCGGTGCTGACCATCGCGGCCGCCTACTTCGTGTTCGGCATCGCCCCCTGGCTGACCGCCCTGGCAGTGCTGATCTCGGCTTTCCTGTCGGCTATCGCCACCCGCTGCACGGGTGAGTGCGACATCAATCCCATCGGCGGCATGGGCAAGGTGACCCAGCTTCTCTACGGCGCTCTGGCCCCAGGCCACGTTGGCGCCAACTTGATGTGCGCCGCCGTCACTGGCGCGGGCGCCTCCAAGGCGGGGGATATCATGCACGACCTGAAGACCGGCTGGCTGCTGGGCGCCTCGCCCCGCAAGCAGGTCATCGCTCAGCTCTGGGGCGTGGCGGCCGGTGTCCTGGTGTGCGTGCCTATCTACATCCTGTTCGAGCGGGCCTTCGAGATCGGGGGCGACAAGCTGCCTGCCCCCGCCGCTCACGCCTGGAAGGCCATGGCCGAGGTGCTCTCCAAGGGGCTGGCGGCCATGCCCGACCACTCCATCCCGGCCGTGCTGGTGGCCCTGGTGATAGGGGCGCTGATCCCGACCATCCGCCACTTCTTCAAGGGCGCCCGGCCCTATCTCCCCTCCGGCATGGCCATCGGTATCGCCTTCATCGTGCAGCCTTTCTACAGCCTGACCATGTGCGCCGGAGCCCTGCTCTACAGCGCCTGGCAGCGCCGCAACGCGGTCGCGGCCACGGCCCTGGGCTTCTCGCTGGCCTCAGGCCTGATCGCCGGCGAGGGTCTGACGGGCGTGGTCACGGCCCTGCTCAAGCTGATGGGCTTCGGGCCGCTGACTTGACCCGGGCGGTCGGGCTGGCTCTGGTCGTGCTGCTGGCCCGAAGCCACCTGCTATCGGGCCTGCGACATGGACGGCTTTTCTGGGACAGGGCTCAGGCCTTGTGCAACTCCCCGCCCCGGTCGAGGTACTTGCGCCGCAGGGCCTGCTCCAGGTCCACTCCGTGCATGTTGGCCAGGGTGGTCAGCCAGCCCAGCACGTCGGCAAACTCCTGGGCCAGCTCCTCCGAGCTTGCTTCCGAGGCGCGATGCAGGGCCGTGGCCAGCTCGCCGATCTCCTCCATCATCCACATGAAGTTGGCTGCTGTGCCGCGGGCGGCGTCGCGCTCGTGGTAGCGCGAGCGAATGAACTCCTGAAAGCGGGCGAAGGTGAGCGGACCATCCATCACCGCAGCTTCTGGAGGGCCCGCAGGCCTCCCCTGCCTGAGAATCGAATCCAACCTCATAATGATCGCGCCCGAGCTCGCTGAGAACGCGCTCTACATGGTTCCTCAGACCGATCTGGAGGAGAAGTTCATCCTCTGGTTCGCCTTCCGCCACAACCTTGATCGCGAGCGGCGGGGTAAGCGCGAGTGCCTGCTGCTGCCGGCCCAGAACGATCCCGAGCTGGCCACCCGCAATCTCTACCAGGCCTACAGGGAGTTCTGCCGGCGCTACCGCTACGTGGAGATCCCCAACCTCTACGGGCTCGAGCCCGAGAAGGCTCAACAGCTCTTGCGTCAATTGGGATTAGCCTGGCAGTTCGAGGGGGTGCGCCAGGATCGTCGCTATCCGGTCGGCACGGTGGTCAGCCAGCGCCCCGCGCCAGGGGCGACGGCCCGGATGGAAGGGGTGGTTTATCTCAGCGTGAACCAGGGGGATTTAACTCAGAGCCTCAAGCGCTGAGTAACCAACCAGGAAGGATTCGCAAGGGAGAATCCTCCTTGCATCCATGTTACAAAGTGGCAGGGCAACCCCTTCACCCCCTGCACGGGGAGGGGGACCCCCGTGCAGGGGGTGAATGCTGAAGGACCGTGATGGGGCACGGTCAGAACTTCAAGAGGGAACGCGGGGGTCATGAGCAAAGAACGTACGAGTCCTACTACTCTTCAAGGGGGGAAACCGGCCATTATTCGCCTCATGGTCGTTGACGACCACCTGCTGTTCCGTGAGGGTATTCGAAGCCTGCTGCGAGGCCATGAGGACATCGAGGTGGTGGCCGAAGCCTCGGGCGGCCACCAGGCCCTCGAGCTGGCCCGCGAGGTGGCCCCCGACGTCATTCTGCTCGACCTCAACATGCCCGGGATGGACGGCATCGAAGCCTGCGTGCGCTTCAAGGCCGAGCTGCCCACCACCAAGATCGTGATCCTGACGGTTTCGCGCGATCTGGCCTCGATCTTTCAGGCCGTTAAGGCGGGCGCCAGCGGATTTCTGACCAAGGACACCGGCTCCAACGAGTTGCTCGACACGGTCCGCCGCGTCTTCCACGAGGGCAACCTGCTCGAGCCGATGCTGGCCGACCGGCTGCTGGCCGAGTTTTCGCACCTTTCGGAGATGACCCGCCGCGAGGGGCTCGAACCGGGCCTGTTCGCCACCCTGAGCCCCCGCGAGCAAGAGATCCTCAAGCTTGTGGCGGGGGGCAAGCCCAACAAGGTGATCGCCTCCGAGCTGGCCATCAGCGAGCACACGGTGCGTAACCACATCTCCAACATCTTCCAGAAGCTGCAGGTCAACAATCGCACCGAGGCCACCGTGCTGGCCATGAAGAAGGGCCTGATCTAAGTTAAAGTGCAAGGCCTTTGGTCTTGCACTTTTCAACGCGCTGGAACGCAGTTCCGGCGTGTTCGTCAGATTGTGCTAATGTGCCAGACCAAAGTGCGAGCACATTAGCTCTCCGCCTGGGCCTTGAGCAGGTGCTCGACATACTGGTTGAGCTGGGAGCGCTGGGCCGGCGTCAGCTGGCTGAAGGTCAGCCCGTAATACCAGGTGTCCGCGAAGTGGGAGCTCATTTCGTGCACCACCTCGGCTTTCAGTTTCAGGGCCTTGAGGTGATAGTAAGGCCCGAGCACCACATCCAGCATCTCGCTACTGAGCGGGTGGCCCATCACCACCTGGGCCCCGCCCACCGAAAGGTTCTCCACCTTGCCCGGAAGAGTGGCGTTGATCTGCACCGACAGGGTGAAATCCTGGTTGACGGCGGCCCGCACCGAGCGGCGGCGCTCCTGGCTTTTCCCGCGCTTCATCCCCAGCTCGCGCAGGGCGCGCTCGACCCAGCTCCCCTCCAGGGCCGAGCGATACAGCCCTCCCACCTCGATGCTGGAAGTGAAGCGCTTCTGCCGGCACCAGCGCACCTCGAAGGTCACGCTTTTGCCCTGGATATCCCCTTTGGCGGCCGACACATTGAGCCGGGTTCCGGCCTTGAGCTTGCGGGGGACGATCAACCGCATGCCTTGCGTTCCCAGGTCGACCGCGGTGGCGTTGAAAGCCGCCTTGCCTTGCTCGCAGATGGTGGCCAGCTTGCAGCTGACGCGCTGGGTCTTCCGCTTCTGGTCGTAGTTGGGGGGCTTGCTGAAGAGGAACACGCGAGGGGCTTCTTCGGCTCAGCCCTGCTCTTTCCCCCACCCGCCTCCTCCCGGCGTTTCCAGGCGAACGATCGTCCCGGCCGGGAAGTCCTGGCTGGACTGGGGAGCGAGCGGCTGCGGGTGGCCTCCGGGCAGGCGGTAGCTGTCGGCCCCGGCCTGGCCCGGCTGGCCCCCGCAGGCTCCCGGCGGACCGGACGCGCGCCGTTGGGCTAAAAGCGAAACGGTGGCCGGACGCAGCAACTCCACTTCGCGAACCAGCCCGTCCCCGCCGGGGAACGCTCCCTTCCCTCCGCTGCCCCGGCGCAGGGCGTAACGGCGCAGGCGGAGGGGGTGGTCGGACTCGAGCGACTCGGCCGGGGTGTTGCGGGTGTTGGTCATGTGGACCTGCAGCCCCGAGCCACCTGGCAATCCGCGGGCCGCCCCGGCTCCCCCGCCCGAGGTCTCGTAGTAGGCCCAGTCGCGCCCTCCCAGCACCAGGTTGCTCATGGTGCCGGCCGAGCAAGCGGGCACGCGCTCGGGGGCCAGCACCCCCAGTGCCTGGAAGACCAGGTCCACCACTCGCTGCGAGGTCTCCACATTGCCGGCGGCCACCGCCGCCCAGGCAGGCGGGTTCAACAGCGAGCCCTCGGGAGCCTCGATGGCGATGGGGCGGAAGGCTCCCTGGTTGACCGGAGCCTCCCCCCCCAGCATGCACAAAACGGCGTAATAGACCGCCGCCGAGGTGACCGGAAAGGGCGCGTTCAGGTTCCCGGGCAGGGCCGGCGAGGTGCCCGTGAAGTTACACGAAAGGCCCCTCGGCGAGATCTCCAGGGTTACGCGAAGGGGGACCCGCTGGCCCTGGTGCTCGAGAAAGTCCTCGGCCCGGGCTTTGCCCTCAGGGAGGTCCAAGAGAGCGACCCGCACCAGGCGCTCGGAGTGCTCGAGCAGGGCCCGGCACGAGCTCTCCCAATCGACCCGCCCGGCCAGCTCGGCCACCCGGCGCACGGCGGTGTGGTTGGCGGCCACCTGAGCGAGCAGGTCTCCCTCGCGCTCGCGGGGGGTGCGCACGTTGCGAAGCATGAGAGCCCACACGTCGGCGGCGCGACGTCCGTTCACCAGCAATCGCACCGGAGGAAGGATCAGCCCTTCCTGCACCAGCTCCTGCGACATCGGCATGGAGCCGGCCGCCATGCCTCCCACGTCGGCGTGGTGGGCGCGCGAAGCAGCGTAGCCCAGCCGGCGCTTGCCCAGGGTCAGGGGCGTGACCAGGGTCAGGTCGGGCAGGTGGGTGCCTCCCCAGCTGGGATCGTTGACCAGCACCATGTCGCGCGGCCCCATCTCGACCTCGCCTGCCAGCCTTTGCAGCAACTGGGGCATCGAGCCCAGGTGCACGGGGATGTGGGCCGCCTGGGCCAGCAGCTGGCCTGAGAGGTCGAACAAAGCGCACGAGAAGTCGAGCCGCTCGCGGATATTGGGCGAGAAGGCCGAGCGGCGCAGGGCCGCGCCCATCTCCTCGGCAACCCCCTCGAGCAGGCTGTGGAAGACGGCCAGGTCTTTCATGAGCGCTCCAGCACCAGGTTGAGGTGGGGATCCACCCGGGCCTGCCAGCCGGCCGGCAGGTGCGTGGTGCAGTCGAGCTGCTCGATGCGGGCCGGTCCGACGAACCGGTCGCCGGGAACAAGCTCCGAGCGCCGGAAAGTCGTGCCTTTGAGGAGGCGCTCGCGAGCTGGCAGAGCCAGAAAGCGGGGGCGGGGGCGCGGCCGGGTCGCCCGCAGGCGCAAGGTCACCAGCTCCAGGGGATGCTCGGGGCGGGCATAGCCGTAGCGGCGCTTGTGGCGGCGCTGGAAGGCGGCCCTCAGGTCGCCCCGGAAGGGCACCGTCAGCTCGAAGCCCTGGCCCCGGTAGCGAAGGTCCACCAGGCGCTCGAAGCGCAGCTTGAGGCCCATGGCCTGGCGGGCTCGCTCCTCCAGCTCGGCGAAGTGTGGCGAGCAGGCCTCCACGGTGGCTTGCTCGAGCGGCTGCTGGCGCGAGAGGGCGAACTCTCGCATCCAGGGGGCCACCAGGGCCCCCAGGGCCGAGAGCACGCCCGGATAAAGCGGTACCAGCACTCGCTGCATGGCCAGTTTCTCGGCCAGACTGGCAGCGAAGAGCGGCCCGGCCCCGCCATAGGGCACCAGGGTAAACCGTCCGGGGTCGTAGCCCCGCTCCAGCGAGATGACCCGCAGGGCGCGCTCCATGTGGGCCTCGGCCACGGCCAGCACGGCCTCGGCCGCCTCCTCGGGAGAGCCCAGGCCCAGGCCGGCCAGGGCCTGGCGCGAGCGGGCGGCGTCCAGCTCGATCTCGCCCCCGGCCAGCTCGGTGGGCATGCGATCGAGCACCAGCAGGGCGTCGGTCACCGTGGGAGCGCTGCCCTTGCCGTAAGCGGCCGGGCCGGGATCAGAGCCCGCCGAGCGCGGCCCCACCCGCAGGGCGCCGCCGGCGTCGAGCCAGGCCAGCGAGCCCCCCCCGGCCCCTACCGTGTGAACATCGATCATCAGCTGGCGCACCGGCATGCCCTCCAGCTCGCCCTCGGCGGTATAGGCCACCTGGCCGGGGCAAAGCGAGACGTCGGTGGAGGTGCCCCCCATGTCCAGGGTCACGATCTGATCGAACCCGGCCTGGCGGGACACCTCGAAGGCTCCGTGCACCCCCGCGGCCGGGCCCGAGAGCACCGCCGCCACGGCCCGCTCGGCCGCCTCGGCGGCGCTCATGACCGCCCCGGCCGAGTGGACCACGAAGAACTTTTTGCAGCCCAGCGGCTCGAGCTCGTGGTCGAGCTCGTGAAGATAGCGCGCCAGCACCGGCTGGAGGTAGGCATTGAGCACGGTGGTGGAGGCCCGCTCGTACTCGCGCATCTCGCCGCACACCTGGTGCGAGAGGGAGACCGGGAACCCGCTCAGGAGCTGGCCCAGGAGCTGCTCGTGCTGGGGGCGGAGGAAGGAGAAGAGCAGGCAGACGGCCACCGATTCGACCTTCAGCGCTCGCAGCCGGTCGGGCAATTCCTCGTCGAGCACCAGGGGCTCGAGCACTTCGCCCTCGGCCGAGACGCGCTCTTTCACCTCGAAGGTCAGTCGGGTCAGCGGCTCTTCGCGTCGGGGGACCAGGGCGTAGAGGTCGGGACGAGTGCCGCGCGCGAGCTCGAGCAGGTCGGCGAAGCCCTCGGTGGTGACGAAGGCGGTGCGGGCCCCCTGGCGCTCGAGGAAGGCGTTGGTGCCCACCGTGGTGCCCAGGGCCAGCTCAAAGCCGGGTCGGGGGTCGAGGCGGGCCAGTCCGCGCAGCACTCCCGGCGCGGCCGAGGGCCGGGTGGTGCTGACCTTGCAAAGGTGCAGCTGGCCGTCCTGAAATAACACCAGATCGGTGAAGGTGCCGCCGGTATCCACTCCCACCAGGCTCATCAAGCTGTTTGTCGCCTCGCAGGGGGGAGGCTCCTGCCGCCCGAATTGTTCAGGTATGGAATACGGTGATGCGATCAACAACGCTATCGAGAGAACCAAGTACCTCCTGTGGGAGCGGCGCTCCAGAGTGCGCTGGCGGAACTTCGCCTTCTTGAGCGTCCTGGCCGGGGCCAACAGCGGCGGCGGCGGGGGCGGGGGAGGGGGCGACTTCAGCTCGCTCTTCAAGGGAGCTGACCACCACGACTCGTCCATGCGGGTGATGCTGGGCTGCTCGCTGGCCGGGGCGCTGGGTCTGGGGGCCCAGGCCGGTGACGGCCTCGAGTCCATGAGGCCCTACATGGCGCTGATCATTCTCTTTGTCCTGGCGATGATGGTGCTCGCGGTGGGAATGACCTTCGCCAGCAACTTCGCCCGCGTCATTTTAGTCGAGAACATCGTGCACGACCGCGAGGCCATCGTCGAGCCCTGGGGCCGCCTGTCGCGGTTGGGCTGGTCGGTGCTCTGGTGGGGAGTGGGCTTTGTGATTGTCACGCTGATGCTTCTCGGCCTGCTCTGCGGAGTGCCGTTCGGAGTGGTGGCCGTGATGGCTGAGGGCGGAAACCACGGAGCACTCTTGTTGCTCATTCCCCTGCTCTTCTGGTTCCTGGCCCTGTTGATCCCTTTGTGCTTTGTCAACGGCTACTTCCAGGAGATCGTGGTGCCCCTGATGTATCGCCAGAACATCACCGCCAACGAGGCCTGGGCCCTGTTCAAGCCCATGTTCAAAGCCCAGAAGATGCGCTGGATCGGCTACATGGTCATCCACTTCTTCCTCTGCGTGGCGGGGGGCATCGCGAGCAGCCTGGCCGGCCTGCTCGTCGTCATGGTGGTCGGCATCGTGCTGGCCGTTCCCACGGCAGCCCTCTGGTACGCCGGCGGGTCGACCGTCGGGATTCTCTGCGCCTGTATCGCCGTGCCGCTCTTCATCATCATCTGGATCTGCGTCTTCGCCCTGTTCGGGGCCCCGGTCACGGTGGCAGCGCGCAGCTTCTCGATGTACATCCTGCAGCAGGTGGCCCCAGAGTATGGTTTCCTGCCGCTCGGTGGCCGCCCCCTGCAGCCCGCGATGCACGGCATCGAGGTCAATCCGGCCGGCACCGGGCTCAATCCGTCCGACTCGCCGGCCGAGACGCCCGGCTGGAGCGAGGAGCCTCCCGCGCAACCCTGAGAGCCACCGGCCCCTCGGGGCCCTTTTTTCATGCCCCGAGGAGTTCGCGCCCGACGCCCGAAGCCAGGTATCATGGAGAAAGACTGGCAAACCTGCCTCACACCCGAGCAGTATCGCATCTTGCGCGAGAAAGGCACCGAGCGCGCCTTTACCGGCAAGTACTACGCTCACAAGGAGAACGGCACCTATCTTTGCGCCGGCTGCGGGCACGAGCTCTTCTCCTCCGAGACCAAGTTCGACTCAGGCACAGGCTGGCCGAGCTTCTGGCAACCGGTGGACGAGGCGGCGGTGGCCTCAGAGACAGACGTCAGCCTCGGAATGACCCGCACCGAAGTGCTGTGCAGCAAATGCGGCGGCCATCTCGGCCACGTCTTCCCGGACGGTCCGGGTCCCACCCACCTGCGCTACTGCATCAACTCGGCCTCGCTCGACTTCAAGCCCAGATGATGCCCGCGCTCTTGCGCCAGAAGGGGTTGCGGGCCACGCCCCAGCGCACGGTCATCCTCGAGCTGTTGCACGAGGTCGAGGGCCACCACCACCTGACCGCCCAGGAGCTCTTTCAGAAGGCTCAGGACCGTCTGCCCGGCCTGAACCTGGGCACCATTTACCGCACCCTGGAAGGGCTGTTCGAGGCCGGCCTGGTGGACCGGATGGACTCCGGGCAGGATACCGTGCGCTACTCGCTGCGCGACCCGGCTCACCTGCACGGTCACCTGCATTGCCGGGTCTGCCAGCAGGGTCCCGAAATTGGCCCCGAGGAACTGGCTTTGATCGCGCGGCTCATCCAGGAGCGGTACGCTTTCGCGCTGGACGTCAACCACTTGACCCTGGCAGGGGTCTGCCTTGAATGCAGCCAGGTTGTCCGCCCGGCCTTTCCGGCCGCGCCTCTCTAGAGCTCGAGTTAGAGCGATCAAGAGTCGCATCAAGTCTCCCATTCAGCCCGAATCGCCTTCTCGCGCTCCGCCATCTCGGCGATGGCGGCCATCGTCTTCTTGGCGATGCGCAGGTAAGTGCGCCGGTCGCCCGGGGCGGCGAGCTCCTCGGAGAAGTCGACGGGTGCTCCCATGACCATGTGCACCACCGGCCGGGGCTTTCTCAGGTTCTCGATCGGCCAGCTCAGCACACTACGCGGGAAACCCTGCAAGAACACCGGCAACACGTTGGGTCTGGACTTGTGGATCACCATGCCGCAGCCCAGCTTGCCCGGCAGCAGGGCGTAGGGGTCCGGATTCTGATTGCGCTTGCCCTCAGGATGAAAGCCCACCAGGTTGCGGCGGTCGAGCAGCAGCTCGCCCAGCACTTCCATGGCGAAGTTGTTCCAGGCCATGCGGCGAGGGTCGCGGGTGATGGGCGGGTACATGGCCCCGAAGGAGAGGGACAAATTGACCACCAGTCCCAGCAGTGAATCGTAGAAGAAGGGCGAGCGGATGGGAAAGAAGATGCGGTGGTGATTGCCATACAGCGTGTAGAGCCGGCCCATGATGGAATACTGATCGTAGAACGAGCGGTGATTGGCCACCAGCAGGACCGAGCGGCTCGGGTCGATGAGCTTGAAGTTCTCAAACCCGTGATCTTGCACCAGGTGGCGGATGAAAGCCTCCACCCACAGGCGTGAGATCACCGAGTTGAACGGGGAGGCCAGGTCAGGGAACCAGCTCGAGCGGTTGATCACGTCCACCAGTCGAAAGTGAAAGCGTTCCAGTGGCTCGAGGCAGGCCAGCTGCTCGGAGGTGGGTTGAATCTTCACCGGGGCTTTACTCCTGAGGAGCCGGACCCACCCGGGCCAGGTACTGGCGCAGCCAGCGCATGTAAGTCTTGCCCGGGTCGGTGCGGGCGCTGGCGGGGGGATAGCGGTCGGGATAGGTATCGTCGGCGTAGTCGGTGTACTCGCTCACCACCGACCTGCCGGCGCTGACCTCGTAATGGGCATAGACCTTATTGGCCGGAATGTCGAATTGGCGCATCAGAGAGCGCACCAGGCAGAAACTGGAGAAGACCTGGTCGGGGCGACTCAACAACTCGGCCTCGTTGCGGGCCACCATCTCGATGGAGAGGGCCACGTGGTTGACGCCGTAGGCTCCGGTGCAGCGTCGGTCGAGCGGCAAGAGCTGATACACGTTGCCCGAGGGCCCGATCATCAGCTGCACACTGACGTGGCCGAAGACCGTGCCTTTGTCGCCCGCGCTCATTTTGCAGCCGCGCAAGAACATGTTGCGCACGCTGAAGGCATCCGGGGTGACCGTGTAGTGCATGACGATGGCGCTGGGCTTGAAGGTCAGCCGGGGGTCGCGATAGTGGCGCTGGAAATACTGGTGATACTCTTCTTCCCAGTCCTGATAGGGCAGCATCCATTCCACCAGGCGAGGAGCCTCGTACTTGCGCTCCAGCAGCTTTCTGGGCAGGTCGGCCGAGAGGACCGGCCTGGGAGGGCGCTCGTAGCGCGCCTTCATGGCCTTGATGTCCTCGTCGGTGTAAGTTGTCTGGGCGGTCGTCATGAACCAGGCCGCAATCCAGAGCGTCAGGCGCCACCATCGCATGACCGGAGATTTCGCAGCAGCGCGGTCGAGTCCTGGAGTCTTGAAAAAAAATCACCCGGCGCCCGCAGGCACCGGGGGGAACCGAGCCCGGCTCGCGGCGGAGAGGAGCCGGGCCGGAGGCGTTTCCCTGGCAGGGTCGATGCAAGGTTCAGCGGGCGTTGTGTTTGAGGCGATAGATCTGTCGGCTGCTCCGGTTGAGCTGATGCTGGGTGGCACGGCGCTCAGCCGCTGTGTAGCGCCCTCCGGTGGCCCGGTAGTAGCTCTCCCGGCGCTGGATGCGGGCCAGGTCGCGGCTGGCGTTGGCTGTCTCGGCTCGCGTCAACTGCCCGCTAGAGACGCCGTTGTAGATGCGGTTTGCCTGATTTCGTTCCCGTTCGTTGACCGGCTGGGCTTGAGCGGGAGAGAGCGCCAGGACGGTGAGAGCGGCCAGGAGCAGAAGACTGATACGCATTGGTGGGTCCTCCTTGATTGAGATGGCCCATCCAACCGCTCGCCAGAGAAAAAGTTTCCCGTCCAGCATTCCCAAGAAGAATCTAGAAAATGGGCACTGTGATCTCGCCAGTGGAGGAAATCAAGCTGCAAGTTTCAGCAGTTGATTCCCGGCAATCGCCCTCCGCGCCGCTCTCTGGAAGAGCTCTCCATCGGAGGCTGGCTTTCCTGAGCGTTCCGGGCTCGGCTCAGCGACCGCCTGCGATCAAAATGGCCGGGCCCTCCTCCTGGATCTGCTCCTGGCCGTCCCCGCCCTTGCGGATGGTTCGGCTGCTCCCATTGTCGTAGACCTCGGTCTTGATGCTCTCGCGGTTGATGCCGCCGAATTCCACGTCCTGCGTGGTGGTGGTGGTGGTCTCGGTGACCAGCACCCGCGGGTAGACCATGATGGAGGTCTCCGGAACTTCGTAGCTGGTCGTGCGGGTCACGATCACGTCGCCGGCGAAGCCCGAGATGGTCTGTTTGACCTCCTGGCGGATGGACGCTCCGTCGATGGTCAGGCGGGTCTGCAGACGGGGGCCCTGCTCGGTGACCACCTCGAAGTCGCCGCTCTGGCGCTGGTAAGTGCGGGTCACGCCGTTCTCAGTGATCTTGACGAAGCGGGCCGTCTCCTCCATGGTGACCGTGTTGCCGCGCGAGTCGCGCTCGCGCACGGTATGGCTGAAGCGGCTGCGCACGCTCTCTTGCACGGACGAGTCGGGCATCTCGACGGTGACCGTGGTCCGGCCCGAGTCTTTCTCCACCCCGATGATGCTGCCGTTGTCCACGAAGCTTCCGCCGTCAGGCCGCTGGTCGGCATAGCTCTGAAGCTTCTCGCCCACGGTGCTGAGCCGGGTGTGCAGCTCCTGGAAGGTGGTGGCCTCGGCCATGGCGTCCTCCACGCCCGATCCGTAGCGGTTGCGGACCTGGTTGGCGGTCAGATTGTCGGTCAGGCTGGGCGCAGCCACCTCTTTCATCAACTCTTGATGCTGCGGGGAAATGGGCTGGATGCCGACCTGCTGCACGGTCTGGGTAATGGCCGGAGGGGGCGGAGGAGCCATGGGAGCAGCCACGGCACCGGTGCAGGCGGCCAGAGCACCCCCCATAGCCAGGGCCAGGCCCATTCCGGCCAGGATCCGCGTCGATACCGAGGTGGTCCGGTCGGTGGGTTTCTCCTCGGAGGCCTTCAGGCCGCTCAGCTGCACCTGGTCGGCGCCCTCGGACGAGGGCCGGGCCTGAGGCGTCACCAGCCGGGCCCGGGGCGGGGCCATGCTGGACAGGGATGAGTTTACGATTACGGTGCTCATGGAGCTCCCCCTTGAATCATCAGGTTTGTGTGTTGCTTTTGAGGCATCCTAGGCGCAGGGGGTGGCGACGTCGTTACGTGGAGATTGCCGGGTTGTTAACTTGACACCGAGAGGGGATTCCTCTCCGGCGATAAAACCCGACTGCATGGCTGAATTTTCCCGTTCCAGTGGCATTCTGCTGCATCCAACCTCCTTCCCGGGACCCTACGGGATCGGCACCTTCAACAAGGCCGCCTACGAGTTCGTGGACTTCCTGTCCCGGGCCGGCCAGAAGCTCTGGCAGGTGCTCCCCATGGGACCGACCAGCTATGGCGACAGCCCTTATCAAAGCTTCAGCTCCTTTGCCGGCAATCCATATCTGGTAGCGCTGGAGACGCTGGTAGAGGAAGGCCTGCTCGATGCTGCCGCCCTGGACGCTCACCCCGCATTCGCGGCCCCGGGGGTCGATTATTGCCAGATGTACGAGTGGAAGCTGCCCCTGCTTCTGAAAGCGGCCGGTGACTTCGAGCAGCGGGCCAACCCCGCCCAGAAGGCCGACTTTCATCAATTTTGCAGTCAGCACGGACCGGACTGGTTGGATGATTTCGCCCTGTTCATGGCCCTCAAGAACGTGCAACAAGGCAAGGCCTGGAACGAATGGCCCGTCGAGCTGCGTGACCGGCATCCCGAGGCCCTGGCCCGGGCTCGCCACCAGCAGGCCGAGCTGGTGCACGGCCACCGCTTCATCCAGTGGCTCTTCGAGCGCGGCTGGCAGCATCTGCGCGGCTATGCCAACGGCAAGGGCATCAAGGTGATCGGCGACATCCCCATCTTCGTGGCCATGGACAGCGCCGACACCTGGGTGGCGCCCCACGCCTTCCATCTCGACAAGAGCAAGCGGCCCAGTGTGCAGGCCGGCGTACCGCCCGATTACTTCTCGCCCGATGGTCAGCTCTGGGGCAACCCCCTCTACCGCTGGAAGGAGATGAAGCAGGACGGCTTCCTCTGGTGGCTGGCCCGCATCCAGGCGGCCTTCCGGCTTTATGACATCGTGCGGGTGGATCATTTCCGGGGTTTCGCGGCTTACTACGAGGTCAGCGGCAAGGCCAAGAACGCCCGCAAGGGCCGCTGGGTCAAGGCCCCGGGGCTGGAGCTCTTTCGCCGGGTCAAGAAGGTGCTGGGAGATCTGCCCATCATCGCCGAGGACCTGGGGCTGATCACTCCCGACGTGCTCAAGCTGGTCGAGGCCACCGGTTTTCCCGGGATGAAGGTGCTCCAGTTCGCCTTTGGCTCCGATGCCAGCGACAAGTTCCTGCCCCACAACTACACCAGCCACTGCGTGGCCTATACCGGTACTCACGACAACGATACCAGCCAGGGGTGGTACGAGACCGCCGACGAGAGCCACAAAGACTACTTCCGGCGCTACTTCAACACCGACGGCCTGCGGGCTGCCCACACCCTGATTCGAGGAGTGTTCGCCAGCGTGGCCTCAATGGTGGTGGTCCCCTTGCAGGACGTGCTGGAGGTGGGCACCGAGGCTCGCATGAACTTCCCCGGCCGCCGCCACGACAACTGGCTCTGGCGCTACGACGAGGGGGCCATCAAGCCCGAGCACGAGCAGTTCTTGCTCGATCTGGCCCGCACTTACGGTCGTGCTTAAGAAACCGGCGCGCATTCAGGCCATCCTGGATGAGCTCTATCCCACGGTGGACATTCCTCTGGCCCACCAGGACCCGTTTACCTTGCTGGTGGCCGTGCTCTTGAGCGCCCAGACGACCGACAAGAAGGTCAACGAAGTCACACCAGCCCTGTTTGCTCGCGCCTGCACCCCTGAGGCAATGGCCACTCTGGAGGAGGAGGAGATCCGCCAGTTGATCCGGGCCATCGGCCTGGCTCCTTCCAAGGCGCGCAACCTCAAAGCCCTGAGCCAGTTGCTGGTAGAGCGCCATCAGGGCCAGGTGCCGCGCAGCTTCGAAGATCTGGAGGCTCTGCCCGGAGTGGGTCACAAGACGGCCTCGGTGGTGATGGCCCAGGCCTTCGGCGAGCCCGCCTTCCCGGTGGATACCCACATCCACCGCCTGGCCCAACGCTGGGGTCTTTCCAGCGGCAAGAACGTGGCCGAGACCGAGCGCGACCTCAAGCGCCACTTTCCTCGCAAGGCCTGGAACAAGCTGCACCTGCAGATCATCACCTTCGGGCGGCAGCATTGCCCGGCCTTGCGACACAGGCCGCAGGAGTGTCCGATTTGCTCCTGGGCATCCTCTTCTTAGGCAGGCCGCCTGCTGGCTTTGATCAAGGACCTGAGACGGCCGGCTTGGGCGGGCTGCCCGCGGGCCCGGGGGGGACCGCGTAGGGACCCGGGCGCAGAATCGTGATCCCCTGGGCCCCATAGGCTCCTCGGAAGTAGTTGTTGGGGCTGTCCAGGGTATGGCGGAAGAGCGAGTTCCCAACGTCTTTGCTGATCATGTGGACATTGCCATCGCTGACGCGGATGACCAGGCCGGAATGGTCGGCCGTCGAGGTGCTCGTTTGATGGTAGATCACGATGTCCCCTGCCTGCGGCGTGGTGACGCGGGTGTAGCCGTAGGTCCCGGGGTCAGCCAGGATCGGGTTGGGGTCGAGGTGTCCCCCGACGGGAGGAGATTTGTCGCCCTGGCGCCAGGCAAAATCGTGGCAATAGTAATCGTTGGTTGCCGTGCCCGTAATGCGCTGCATGTTCGGGTCTTTGGGGCTCGAGTGATCGTGATTGGCGCTGAGCCTGTCTTGCAGGATGTATCGGTCTTCGCCCTTAAGGCCCCGAAAGTAGTCCTGGACGAGCGGATCCTTCCTAGCTCGAGTATAGTCGCCTCCATACTCATCCCGAATGTACTGATCCAGATCCGTGTCGCTGCGAATGCGCGACCCGGGGGCGGAATCGCGGTCTCCGTCGTTCATGCTTCGGTCGCCCGGACCGATCATGGGACCCGGAGTGGTCACCCCGCCGCTCGGGCCCGACGGCCCGCAGGGTCCGCAGGGGCCACACGGGCCCTGGGCGGCAGCCCCGCCGGTCAAGGCGGCAGCCAGGCAAATCGTTACCAGGATGCGCATCATCGAGCCCTCCCCAGAGAAACTGCTCAAGCATGATTCGGTATGGAGCCTGGTCTACCCTCCGTGCTGGAGAAGGCCCCCGATGGGCCGCGTAGAAGGACCGCTGGACTTTCACCCGGAGGAGCACTCAATGGCGGCCAGTCTTGCCGAACTCAAATCCTACATCCTCGAGCAGGTGACCGGAGAGGAGGCCGCGTTCATTCGCAGCTTCAGCGAGGTCCTGTTCGACAAAGCCTACCCCGAGTTCTTGGAGAAGTTCGAGCCTGACGGCCTGCTCGCCGTAGCCATGGGGGCTCTGAGGCTCATCGAGCAGGCCCCCCCCGAGCAGGTCAAGGTGCGCGTCTACAAGCCCGAGCTCAAAGAGCACGGCTGGAGCTGGCCGGGCTCGGTCTTAGAGCTCCACCTCAGCGACCGTCCCTTCCTGGTCGACTCGGTGAGGGCAGAGCTGCGCCGCCACGGTCGCGAGGTATCCCACAACCTGCACCCCATTCTGCAGATTCATCGCGACGAGCACGGAAAGGTCGTGCGCTCGGGTGGCGCCGGCAAGTCCTCGCAGGAGTCTTACCAGCTCTATCTGCTGGAGGACCCGCTTGAGCCGGCGGAAGCGACCGAGCTCGCCGATGCGGTCAGCCGTGTGCTGGCCGACGTGGTGCTGGCCACCGACGACTATACGGCTCTGCGCCAGAAGGCCGAGGGGATGGCGGACTCCATCACCCGCTACAGCCAGGACCCTTCGCTCAGCGCCGAGCGAGCCCTGGAGGTGCGCGAGTATGCCGAGTTCCTCAAGTGGCTGGGCGAAGGCAACTTCGTCTTCCTGGGCTACCGCGAGTACACCATCAAGGACGACAAGCTCAGCATGGACAAAGGCTCCAGCCTGGGCATCCTGCGCGGCAAGGCCAGAACTTCCAGCTACCTCGAGCCGGTCTCGCTGGCCGACCTGCCTGAGAACCTCCGCCAGCGCGTCACCCAGGGTCCCATGATGGTAGTGACCAAGTCCAACGCTGAAGCCACGGTCCATCGCCCGGTGCGCATGGACTATGTGGGGGTCAAGCGCTCGGAAGGTGGCGAGCTCAGACTCCTGGGGCTGTTTACCTCCTCCGCGCTCTCCACGCCCTGTAAGGACATCCCCATTTTACGGCTCAAGATGGCCCGCGTGCTCGAGCTCGACGGCAGTCCGGAGGGCTCGCACGACTTCAAGCAGATCGTCAGCATCTTCAACTCCCTGCCCCGCGAGGAGCTGTTCTGGGGCGAGCCCGAGCAACTGCTCAAGGAGATCCGCGCCATCATGCAGATGGAAGCGGAGAATCGAGTGCGTCTCACCGTGCGCCGCGATCCCCTGGCGCGGGGTATGCTGGTGATGGTCATCATGCCCCGTGAGCGCTTCAACGCCGGAGTGCGTCTGAAAATTCAAGAGCTCTTGCAGGAGCGTTTCAAAGCCAGCCAGGTGGACTACCAGCTTTCTATCGGCGAGGACATGTCCCAGGTGCGCTTCCACTTCTTCCTGACCACCGAGTTCGGGGTCGAGGATGCCGACCTGAAATCCCTGGAGACCGACGTGGCCACGCTCACTCGCTCCTGGGAGGACCTGCTCGAGGAGCGCCTCAAAGAGCAGTTTGGCGAGGGTCCCGGCGAGAAACTGTCCGATCGCTACCGGGGAGCCTTCAACGAGGCCTACAAAGCCTGCAACACGCCTGCCATGGCGGCCCAGGACGTGGCCCGGATGGAGGCTTTCCAGGAGCGCGACTACCTCGTCGGCCTGCATTCCGATGCCGAGGTCAGCTGGCTCAAAATCTACCATCGCCGCAACAACCTGACCCTGAGCGACACCATGCCTTTCCTGGAGAATATCGGCCTGGTGGTGCTCGAGCAACTCTCCTTTGCTGTCCAGGTCAAGGAGCGGCCCGCCTGCGGCGTGGACGTCTATCGCGTCTTGAATCGCGACCGCAAGCCTCTGCCTGTGGCGCCGGATTGCCCTCTCTGCGAGGCCATGGTCGCTCTGCTCGACGGTCGGGCGGTGGACGACCGGCTCAACGGACTCATCCTGACGGCCGGCCTGAGCGTGCGTCAGGTTTCCCTGCTGCGGGTCTATCAGCTCTATCTCTCCCAGATCGACTCCACCAGCCGCCGCTTTATCAACGACACCCTCTTGAACCACCCCGACTGCGCTCGACTGCTCTATGAGTTCTTCGAGGCCCGCTTCAAGCCGGGCGTGGAAGCTCGCGGAAGCGAGTGTCACGCAGTCAAAGAGCGCTTCCTGGAGGCGCTCAACATGGTCACCAGCCTGCCGGAAGACCGCACTCTCAGGGCCTTGCTCAATTTGATCGAGTCCACGCTGAGGACCAGCTACTTCCTGGGCCATGACCGGATCAGCCTGAAGATCAGCTCTCAGGCCGTGGATCACATGCCCGAGCCTCGCCCGCTTTACGAGATCGTGGTGGCTGGCCCGGGGGTGGAAGGCATCCACCTGCGCGGTGGCAAGGTGGCCCGCGGCGGCCTGCGCTGGAGCGATCGTCCCGACTTTCGCACCGAGGTGCTGGGTCTGATGAAGACCCAGATGACCAAGAACGCCGTCATCGTGCCGGTCGGCTCCAAGGGTGGCTTTTTGCTCAAGAATCCTCCCTCTGACCGCGACGAGCTGCGCACCTGCGTGGTGGAACGCTACAAGACGTTCATTCGCGGCCTGCTCGACTTGACCGACAACATCGTGGAGGGGCAGATCGTCCATCCCAAGGACCTGGTGATCTACGACGACAACGATCCCTACCTGGTCGTGGCCGCCGACAAGGGGACCGCCACCTTCTCGGACACGGCCAATTCGGTGGCGGCCGAATACGGCTTCTGGCTTGGTGACGCCTTTGCCTCGGGCGGGTCCTACGGCTATGATCACAAGAAGGAGGGCATCACCGCGCGGGGTGCCTGGGAGTGCGTCAAGCGTCACTTCCGCGAGATCGGGATCAACCTCGACGCTCCCTTCACGGTGGCCGGCATCGGCGATCTCTCCGGGGACGTGTTCGGAAACGGCCTGATCTACTCGGACAAGATCAAGCTGCTGGCGGCTTTCAATCACCTGCACATCTTCCTGGATCCCGATCCCGACCCTGGCAAGAGCTACGCCGAGCGCGTGCGCATGTTCAACCTGCCGCGCTCGACCTGGGATGACTACGACAAGGGCCTGATCAGCGCCGGGGGCGGTGTGCACCCGCGCCATGCCAAGTCCATCACCCTGACCCCCGAGGTGCGTAAAGCCCTGGGCATCGAGGCCGAGAAATTGAGCGGTGACGATCTGGTCAAGGCCATCTTGCGGTCTCCGGTCGACCTGCTCTGGAATGGTGGCATTGGCACCTACGTCAAGGCCACCAGCGAGCGCAACGCCGAGGTGGGCGACTCCAACAACGACCAGGTGCGCATCAACGCCCACGAGCTCAACTGCAAGGTGCTCGGCGAGGGCGGCAACAACGGCATGACGCAGCTGGCCCGCATTGAGTATGCTCGCCTGGGTGGCCGGGTCAACACCGACGCCATCGACAATTCGGCCGGCGTGGACATGTCCGACCACGAGGTCAACATCAAGATTCTCTTCCAGCCGTTGATGTCGTCGGGCAAGCTGACCCTCGAGGAGCGCAACAAGATTCTCGGGGAGATGACCAACGAGGTCAACGCGCTCGTCTTGCTGGACAATTACTGCCAGTCGATGGCTCTGAGCCTGGCTGAGCGCCGCTCCAGGCAAGACATGGCGCTTTTTTCGACCCTCATCGATTATCTGGAGGAGCGGGGCGGGCTCAAGCGCGAGGTGGAGTTCCTTCCCGACCTCAAGGCCATCGCCGAGCGCGAGCGCAACGGCGAGGGTCTGACTCGCCCCGAGCTGGCTATCGTGCTGGCCTATACCAAGATGGGGCTGTTCCGGCGCCTCCTGGAGACGGACTTCCCTGAAGAGCCGCACTTCCAGCACTACCTGACCCACTACTTCCCCAAGCTCTTGCGCGAGCGCTTCCCGGATGAGATCAAGAACCACCAGCTGCGGCGGGAGATCATCGCCACCCAGTTCACCAATCGGGTGGTGGACATTCTGGGCATGACCTTTGTCCATCGCACGATCCGTAACACGGGCGCGACTCCCGTGGCGGTGGTTCGGGCGGCCCTGATGGCTCTGGAGATCCTCAACCTCGAGCCGCTCATCACCGACATCTTCGGCCTCGACAACCAGGTGCCGCCGGCTGCCCAGTATGACGCGCTCTGGAGTGTGCTCGAGACGGTTGAGAGCGTGGTCAACCAGATGCTGCTCATCCACGGGATGCGGGGAACCGTGAGCGAGTTCGTGCGCGATTACCGAGAGCCCCTGCTGGACATCCGTCAGCGTTTTCCGGACCTCTTGCCTGCCAAGGAGCAAGAGCTGTTCAGCGCGCGCCAGAAGGAGTTCGAGGGCCACGGCTTCCCGAGCGAGCTGGCGCGCCACATCGCCACCCTGGCCTACTTGCCCAGTGGGTTGGGGGTGGTGGATGCAGGCCGGATGGCCCGGGTGGATATCGCCCACGCCGCTCAGCATTACTACGCTCTGGGCGATCGCCTGGCGCTGGGCTGGCTGCGCATCCGCCTGTCCCGCCTGACGGGCCAGAACAAGTGGGAGACCATCGCCCTGGAGGGTCTCATCATGGACCTTCGCCAACTGCAGCTGAAGCTGGCTCTGGGCAGCCTCAAGCACGCCAGCCCGGACGAGTTCCTGGCCGGCCTGGGCGAGCGGGTGCGGCGCTACGAAATGGCCCTCACCGAGATTCGTGAATCCAATGCGCTGTCGCTGGCTTCCTGCGGGGTGCTGGCCCGGCAGCTCAGCCAGATGGCCCAGGCACTGGCGTGAAAAAGCCCAGCTTGCAGTATTCGCTCACCTGTCTGGGGGTGGACGAGCGCCACGGCCCCCCCAGCTTCAACTATGTCTTTTACCGGCTGCCCCTGGCCTCGTTCCCCTACCGCTTCCCGGCTGACGCAGGGTTCTTCCTGGTCAACGCCTGGTGCGACGGCGAGGGCGAGTTCAAGCAGCGGGTGGTGATCACCGCTCCCGACGGCCAGACCACGCTGCTCGACACCGGTCAGCGGCCCTTCAAGCTGGAGAGCCCGCGCTCTTTGGACCAGTCCATCTGGTTCCTGCAGGGCTTCAGCTTTCCCATCGCCGGCTTCTACCCGGTCAAAGTCTATCTGGAGGATCAGGTCGTGCTCGAATATGCCATCGAAGCCTACGAGACCCCCTCATGAACCTGACCGACTACCTTGGCGATGTGGCCCGGGGGGTGCGCGACGGCCAGGAGTTCGACCCCCACGACCTGGCCCTGGTGGGCTTGCGGGTGGCCGAGAAGCTGGAGAAGGTCTACCAACAGCTGGAGGACAATCCTGCCCCCGAGGGGCTGGAGGGCCTGGACGAAGCCACCCGCGAGGCGGCCAATCTCTATGGCGAGGCGGCCGAGCTGATCATGCGCTCCAACCAGGAAGGCGACCCCGGTCTGGCCGAAAAAGCACTCGAGTGCATCCAGGAAGCCTGCGACACGCTCCGGTTGGTGCGCCAGCGGGCCAGCGAAACGCGCCAGATTCTGGATGAGGAAGTGGGGGCGAGCTACTGATGGACGCCATTCCCGAGCTGAACGTCCGGGTCTCCCTGAACCTCTGGGGAGGCTCGTCGTCTTCCCCGATGGCCTTCCGGCGCATGTCGCCGCTGGCCGGCATCCAGTCGGTCGAGCGGGCCCGGGTGGCCCAGGAGAATCTCTCCAAGTTGCTTTTCGGAGCCGACCTCTCGCCCGATGAGCTGCAGGCTTATCGCCAGCGCCTCATGCGGGCGCTGGACATGTCCGACAACCTGGAAGACCTCGAGGAAGAGCTGCCCGAGATCAAGGAAAAGCGGGTCAGCGGACCGCGCGGCTCCTACCACGTCGGCAACGTGCTCTGGACCCCGCCACCCGAGTTTCAGCTCAAGCCGCCGGCCGACGCGATCCAGGTCTCTCCCGTGCACCAGGTGCATAACGTCAGCCTGCTCGAGCGCATCAACTTGTGCGCCGACTGCGGTCTGGCCAAAGGGCCCGACAAGCCTGACTGCGGCCAGTGCGGGGCGGTGGAGCGCCAGCGGGTCAGCCGGGTGGGAGTCTTCCTGGCCGCCGCCGGGGAGATGGGGGAGATCGGCCACGATTCAGTGGATATGAGCTCGAAGGGCCTGCAGCAGCTGACCGAGCCGCGAAGGGGAGCCGACCTGGTCACCACCCGCATGCCGCCGAAGTTCGTGCGCCGCTATGAGATGCTGCAGCTCGGACAGCCGGCGGAAGCGGCCTGAAAATTCGACCGCCCCTGTCGTCGCTGAGATTATTGATCGCTCCCATCGTCGCCAAGAAATATTGAAGCCCGACGGTCGGGGGGGGGTCACCCGTCGGGCCTCAAACTGAATCTTTCTGAGCTCAGAATACCTTGAGCCGGCCCTCTGCAACAGGCACATGTCTACCAGCCGTCTACCGGTAGAATGCTGCCACCGGGAAGCAAGTTGCGCTGACGGCGAGCGTGAAAGAGTCCACCGACAACGGTTTGGCATTGGAGGGAATGCTTGCGCGAGCGTGCAAATTCTCTTCAATGCCCCTGATCAACAGAGAACCTCGAAGCTTTTCGGTGGATGAGTATGCCCTGATGGGCGAGGCGGGGGTCTTTCGGCCCGGCGAACGGGTCGAGTTGATCGAGGGAGTGATCGTCTCCATGTCCCCTCAGAACGTGCCCCATGCCTCCCGCATTGCCCGCCTCACGACCCTGCTCGTAAACGCTTTCGGGCAAACCCACGAGGTGAGGGTCCAGCTTCCCCTGACCCTGGGCGAGCGAAGCGAGCCCGAGCCCGACTTTGCCCTGGTTCGCTTCGAGCAGGCCGACCAGGCCAGGCGGCATCCCGACGGCGCCGATCTGGTGATGGAGATCTCGGACTCTTCGCTCAGTTTCGATCGCACCGAGAAGGCCAGCCTCTATGCCAGGGCCGGTATCCCCGAATACTGGGTCTTGAATCTCCCGGCCCAGCGTCTCGAGGTGCGCCGACAACCCCGTCCCGATCCCGAGGCCAGCTTTGCCTGGGGCTATTCCGAGCTGACTCTCGTCGCTCCGGGCCAGGAGGTGGCCCCCCTCTTTCAGCCCGAGGCCCGCTTTGCCGTGGGCCGGTTGCTCGGTCTGGAGTAGTTACCGAACGCGCGTCGAGCACCCAAAGCGTGTCGCCCCATTCAATGCGGTACTGCGTCAGAGGGTTAGAAGGCACCTTCCCCGGCCCGTCGAATTTTCAGGGCACAGACAGCCGAGGAGGATGCGCATGACTCATCCGGCGTGCCCGGCCGAAGAACTGACGATCGCTCCCTATGAGGCTCCGCCTCTGGCCCTGATGCTGGCCAGCCCGGCCCGGCGGCGCTATCGAAAATGGGCCCTGTTCTGCACACTGGTGGCCAGTGCGGCGGTCGGGTCGGTGGCCCGGCTCTATCCCAACAGCGCCGGAGTCTGGCTTGCGCTGGGGGCGCTGGTGACCCTGGTCTACCCCTTCTTGACGGCTTACCAGGATGCGTCCATCATCGGCATGCTGCGCTACGGGCGCAGCCTGGACGAGATCTTGACCACCAGAATGTCCACCTCGGCCTGGATCGATTCGGTCACGCACTTTTCCTTCGTCCATTCTCTCAAGATCGCTCCCTGGCTGTGCCTGGCCGTGTTCGGCCAGATGCTTGCCTACGTCAGGTTTGGGGGGACCTTCGATGAGGATTGGATCCTCGCTCCCGTTCTGTGGTGCGGGCTCTGTCTGGTGGTGAACCTGGTGGCCTGTAACATCTTCCTGGTCTGCGCTGTGTGCGACCGGGTCGACATGGATTCCCCCGTCGGCGTGGCCTGGGGAGCCACCGCCATCTTGATGGGCATGTACGGCCTGGCCAACGGCGGCAGCTTCGGGCTGCTGCTGATGGCTCTGGGAGTGCTCTGCTTCGTGATGGCCTGTCGGCAACTGGCTTTGGAGTGGCTCCAGCGGGGAGACTCCGCCCCGGTCTTGACCGAAGTCCAGAAGCGCCCCTCCACCAATCGCTTCCAGCGACCCTACAACGAGAACCCCATCGTGATCCGCGAGAGCGCGCGATTGGCCCGCAAGCTGTCGGGCGGAGGCGTGACGGCGGTTCTTTTCTACCATCACGGCCTCTTTTTTCTGGTGCTGGCGCTGGCTTTGCTCTTCCTGCCTCAGCGCGGGCTCGAGATCGCCTGGTACGTCTTTCCCGCCCTCTTTATCCTGCAGCCCCTGATGGCCTCGATGAACGTGTCCACCTCGCTGGTGGAGGAGCGCGAGCGGCGCACGCTGGAGTCGCTCGCGCTCACTCAGATCAAGGCCGAGGAGTTCCTGGATGGCTGGGCCTCGTTCGGCTGGCGTTACCGGGTGAGCGAGTCGCTCTTCATGGTGCTCTACTGCTTCGTGGTGGCCTTCCAACTGGGCAGCGCCGCGCCGCTGGCCATCGTGCCGGCCTATGTGTGGCTGCTGGGCTCGTGCTACCTGGCCGCCTACCTGGGCGTGCTGGCCTCCACCCAGGCCCGCAGCCGGGCCCAGGCGGGCTCTTTCGCGCTGGGCTACGTGGGCCTGATGCAGCTGGTGCTGGGCATGTGCTGCTACCTGGGCCAGTGGTATGACAACCTGCTTTTGATCGGAGCGGTGGCCGGAACGGCCTACCTGGTGCGCCGGCGGGCCCTGCGGATGGTGCACACCTGAGCTACTGCGCCATCTGCGTTACCAGATCACTCGGATTGGAAAGCCGCAAAAAGCTCCATCGCAGGTAGCCAACGGGACTCGCTCCAGGGTCGCCTGGGCGGCCAGCAGCCGGTCGAACGGGTCGCGATGGTCGTGCGAGAAGCTGCCCGCCAGCAGGGCATGGGCAGAGCTGACCGGCAATTCGAGAGCCATCAACTTCGTGAGGGCTCCCGGGTAGTCGCTGACCACGGATTCGGCCTCGGGCAGCTTGCCCAGTCGATATTTGGTGGCGATTTCCCAGGTTGATGCAGCGGACACCAGGACCTCGTTCGCAGGGTTGCGCAGAAGGTTGCGTGCCCGCTCGGACAACTGCTCGGGAGTCATCAACGCCCAGAGCAAGCAATGTGTGTCCAGCAGCAGACGCAATTATTCCCAGGCCTTCAGCTCTTCCTCGGGGAGAGGCTCGAAGAACGCTTCGGTCAGCCGTCCCTTGAGAAAGCCCAGAGGTCGCTCGCTGGCGGCCTCGACCGCTACCAGTTTGGCAACGGGCTTTCCGGCCCGGGCCAGGATGATCTCCTCACCTGCAAGCACGGCCTCAACCAGGCGCGAGAGGTGGGTCTTGGCCTCGTGCATGTTCACCGTGCGACTCATCGACCTCAATCTTAGTCGACTAAGTATAGGAAATCAAGTTCTACTTGCGGGCTTTCCAGCTCTCCCCCGCCAGCCGCCAGGTGCCCTGTTGCCTGACCATGGTGACCTGACCGTCGGCCAGCTTGCCGTTGATCTTGCCCAGAGCCACCACCGTGGCCTGGTCGCCCTGAACCTTCTCCGAGATCACCTTCACCTCGGTCGGAGCCAGGCCACGCAGCATGGTCAGCATCATCTCCCGATCGTCTTTCTCCAGGGTTGACATTTCCTTGCGCCGGGCGTCGTCAAAGTAGGGGAAAAGCTCCTTGAGCGACCCGCACCTGTGCACCAGCGCGGCGTAGGTCTGGTAGGTCTTGCCCGGGCCGGTCTCGGCGGCGGCCAGCCAGCCAGTGGCCAGCAAGATGAGGATCAGCGTTCGCATGCCCGAACCTTCGACGCCGGCTGAAAAAAGCCTGAAATTCATGGCGGCCTGTTAACGACCCGGTCACCTTCCCCCGGGCCCGTCCGGTTTAGGATGCTTGCACAACATAGAGTCGGGAGGACCACCATGATTTCCCAGATCCACCACCAGAGCGGACTGAGCTCACTCAGTCGCCCCCAGTCGGCGGCTTCGTCCGCCCCTTCGAGCCCGGCCGATGGCCGGGGCGCAAGCGTCGAGGCCAGCTCGCTGCCCTCGCGCCAGGATCTCGCCGCCATGCAGGCCTCAGTGGCCTCCGAGGCCAAATCGCTCGAGTCCAAGCTCGGGCCTCACGTCGAAGGCCAGGTGCTGGTCAAGCTGAAGGCTGGCGAGAACGGCCTGATGGACGTGGATGGCTTTGCCAATGAGTACGGAGCCTCCACCCTGCACAAGTTCAACCTTCCTAACTTGTTCAAGAACGCTGATGGCGAGCTGGTGCAGCTCAAGCTGCCGGCCGGGATGTCCACCGCCGAGGCGATGGCCGTCATGGCCAAAGACGACCGGGTCGCCTACGTCGAGCCCAACCACACCTTCACGCTGGACGGCGCTCAGCCAAAAGAGGGCGTCAACCTGCCCGACGACCTGGACACCCGTCTCTGGGGCCTGAACAACAGCGGCCAGGACAACGGCACGGCCGATGCTGACATCGACGCCCCCGAGGCCTGGACGGTCAGCACCGGCGCCCGCGCCGACGCGGGTGGCCCCATCATCGCCGTGATCGACACCGGCGCCGACTTCAATCACCCCGACCTGAAAGACAACATCTGGACCAACCCCGGCGAGATCCCGGGCGACGGCATCGACAACGACGGCAACGGCGTCATCGACGACGTGCACGGCTACAATGCCCTGGCCAACAACGGCAACCCCATGGACGGCCACTCCCACGGCAGCCACTGCTCCGGTACCATCGGCGCCAGCGGCAACAACGCCCAGGGCGTTGTGGGCGTGAACTGGCAGGCCACTATCATGCCGGTCAAGATCTTCTCCGACCAGGGCTCGACCGACGCCGCCAGCATCATCCGCGGCATCAACTACGCCACCCAGATGGGTGCCCGCATCACCTCCAACAGCTGGGGCGGCGGCCAGTTCAACCAGGGCATCTACGACGCCTTCAAGAACAGCCCGGCCCTGCACATCATGGCCGCGGGTAACTCCGGCTCGGACAACGACGCCAGCCCGCACTACCCCTCCAGCTACGATCTGCCCAACAACGTGGCCGTGGCGGCCACCGACCGCAACGACCAGCTGGCTGACTTCTCTTGCTTTGGCGCCACCTCGGTGGACATTGCCGCCCCGGGCGTGGACATCTGGTCCACCGTGCCGGTCAGCAAGGGCAGCTACGGCGACATGAGCGGCACCTCGATGGCGACCCCGCACGTGAGCGGCGTGGCCGGCCTGATCGCCGCCGCCTATCCCAACGCCACCAACGACGAGATCAAGGCCCGCCTGATGAACGGCTCGGACAAGCTGTCCCAGCTCGACGGCAAGGTGGTCAGCGGCGGACGCCTCAACGCGGCCAACGCCCTCGACAACGACTCGGTGGCCCCGGCCGCCCCCAACGACCTGCGCGCCATCTCGGCCCGCGCCAACGGCGCCACCCTGCAGTGGACCGCCACCGGTGATGACGGCTGGTGCGGCCAGGCGGGCAGCTATGAGCTGCGCGTCTCCGACAAGCCGATCGTGGACGGGGAAGCGGCCGAAGGCCAGGTTTCCTTCTCCAACGCCGAGCTGGTCGCCACGGCCAAGCCGAGCGCCACGGGCACCCTGGAGCAGGCCAGCTTCTCGGTGGTTCCCGCCGGCCAGGAGCGGACCAAGTACTACGCCCTCAAAGTGCGCGACAACGTGGGCAACGCCTCCGAGATGCGCACCGGCAGCGTCAACCTGCCTCCCGCCCAGCTAGCCTTCGAGGACAACATGGACGGTGGCGCCGAGAACTTCATCCCGGCCGACAGCTGGGCCCAGGTGGACGCCGAGGGGCGCGGCAAGGTCTGGACCGACAGCCCCAGCGGGAACTACGCCGATCGTGCCAACACCTCGTTGACCACCCGGCCGATCTCGCTGCAGCAGTTCCAGGGCAGCACGCTCATCTTCGACACCAAGTTCGACCTCGAGCGCCGCTACGACAACGTCTACGTGGAAGGCTCGACGGACGGGCAGAACTGGGAGCGCCTGGCCGGCTTCACCGGTTCCTCCGACTGGAGCAGCCGCTCGGTGGACATCTCCAAGTACGACGGCCAGGACGTGCAGCTGCGCTTCCGCCTGAACGCCGACTCGAGCCAGACCGCCGACGGGTTCTACCTCGACAACATGGTCATCGCCGGCGACAAGAGCGAGCAGGGGTAAGCCTTCAAAGCTCCTGAGGCTGAGAGGCCCCCGGTTTTCCGGGGGCCTCTCTTTGTCTTTCTGTGCGGCCATGGGCGCCTCGCTTGCCGGCACCTTCCGGGGGGACGAGCCGCGAAGGCCGGGCGCGAGGCCCTGACGAATCCCGAGCGCGTGCCGGAAGGAGACACTGTCTACAAGGTCGCCGCCTCCATGCGACCGCTGCTGGTGGGTCAGGTGCTCGAGCAAGTTCGCATTCTCACCGTGGTCGGATCGGAGCGGCTGAAGGGCAGTCTGGTCACCGGCCTGGAGACCAGGGGGAAGAACTTCCTGCTCACCTTGCAGGGCAAGCGCGAGATGATGCTGCGGGTGCACCTTGGGATGAACGGAAGCTGGCATCGCTACGCTCCCGGAGCGAGCTGGAAGGGGTCGGCCCGGGACGCTCGCGTGCAGCTTCACACCGCCGAGCACGTCTTCGTGTGCTTCACTCCCAAGAACGCCGATCTGTTCGAAGCCCGCGAGCTGCCCGTCTTTCTGCCCGTTGCCAGGTTGGGGCCCGACCTGCTCGGCCCCGAGCCCAAGCTCGAGGTGGCGGCTCAGCGCGCCCTCAGCCTGCCCGACAGGCCCCTGGCCGAGGTGCTGCTCGATCAGCGGGTGGCTGCCGGGCTGGGAAACGTCTACAAGAGCGAGCTTTGCTTTCTGGGCGTCTACCCGAAGTGCGCGCTGGAGGGCCGTTTCTACGAGCCCCACGAAGGCTTCAGCCCCTGGACCCCCGTGGGCGAGGTCGGCCTGCAGGCGGTGATCAGCCTGCTGGCGCGGGGTCGGGACGCCCTGCTGGCCAACCTGGGTGGCTGGGAACGCACGACCACCTTCGATCGCCGCCGCGAGCCACAGCGCGGGAGGGCGACCCATTGGGTCTACGAGAGGGGCGGGAGGCCCTGCCGGGTGTGCCGGGCCCCCATTCAGCGTCGAGTTTGGGGAGGCGAGGCTCGCGTGACCTACTGGTGCCCGGGCTGCCAGCCTTGATGTTTACGGCCCGCTAACCTTCATCGCAGGCGTTCAGCGGCTGAGCAGGAAGAGCACCTCGGTCTGGTCGGCCACCGATTCCTCGGTCACCAGGCGGGCCCGCTCGTCCCAGATGGGCTCGCGCCGGGCGGCTACTTCCACCTCGTCGTGGTAATCCTGGAACCCGTCCGCCGTCACGGTCACCTTGTAGTGGCCAGGGACCAGCATCGTTTTGATCCTACCGCTGGCGGGCACGGTATACTCTACCCGCTTGCTGCCGTTGTCGAACAGCACCTTTGCTCCGCCCACTGCGCCCTTGACCGGACCGGGGCTCCGGTTCTCGTGGAAGGCCAGCAGAGCTGCTGCCTCCGGGCTCATGGCCTCGTCCCCCATCGTCTTGAGGTCGCGCACGCTGCCACGCACCACGGCCGGGTGGTTGGGACCGGGCACGATTACGCTGAGCTTCTTCTTGCCGCGGCAGCCGGGACACACTCCGCCGCCCCCGCCGCGAGGGGGCATGCCTTCTCTCATGGCCATCTCGCGCTCGTCCCCCCCTTCGCCGGTGCCTCCGCACCAGCGACAGTCGCGCACCTCGGTGCGGTCACCCGGATACGTCTGGGGCTTCATCATGCTCCTGGCCACTCCAAAGATGGCCAGGCACACCACAGCCATCGCCAACAACGAGTAGAGCTGAAACCGGTTGTAGCCTATCATCCCAGTGTTGCCTCCTTGTAAGTGTATAATCTACACTTACATAGTATCAGATCCCCTGGAGAAAGTCTACTACCCGGTCCACCGCCAGGGCCAGGTTCTGCTGCTCGGTGCGCCCCGAGGAAACGCGGGGCAAGAAGGCGTGATCGCCATCGGCAATCCACTCCCGACGGATGCTCGGCGAGAGGGGATAGCTGGCGATCTCGTCCGGCGAGCCGAAGACGTCCCGGGTGCCCTGCAGGAACAGGGAAGGAGTCTGGAGGTGCTCGAGGTGCTCGATGCGCAAGGAGTCGGGCCGGCCCGGCGGGTGGTAGGGGTAGCCCAGCACCACCAGGGCCCGGGCCCCCACCTCGTCGGCCAGGTAGCTCGCGATGCGCCCTCCCAGGGACTTGCCGGCCAGCACCACCGGGCCGGGCACGGCCTGCACGGCTTCTCGCCAACAGGCGATCAGCTTCTCGCGTGAGTCGGGCGGCCTCTTTCCTCCGGTCTCGCGACGCTTTTGCATGTAGGGGAACTCGAATCGTCCCACTCGCAGCCCCCGCTCACCCAATCCGGTGGCGACGGTCTCCAGGAAGGGCGAATCCATGGGCGCCCCCGAGCCGTGGGCCAGCAGCAGCATCGGTCCCCGGGTGGGGCCGTTCCAGAGGAAGTTCACGGTGCGTCGGCCGGCTTCTTCTCCGAGAGGGGCTTTCCCCCCGGCGGGTCGAAAGCGCCGCCATGCTCGACCTGACCGTTCACGAAGAACCCCTCCAGCGCGCCGTCCAAAGGGCTCGCGAGAAGAACATCATCATCCCCACTTTCAAGCAGCAGCGCGACCCCGCTCTCGTCCCGGCGCCGGTCAAGGCCCGTCTCAAGGAAGTGGGTCTGTGGGACCTCAATCCGATCAATTTGTTCCGCATCACCTGGCACAACGAGCCGGTGGCTCAGGGAGGCGGATTCGGACCGGTCACCTACCTCGAGTTCCCGCCCGAGCTCACAGGGGTCAAGGCCCGCATCCTGGCCGTGGTGGGCAAGTGGTTCCCTACCGGAGCCCACAAGGTGGGAGCCGCTTTCGGGTGCCTGGTGCCGCGTCTGGTCACCGGCCAGTTCGACCCCACCAGCCAGAAGGCCGTCTGGCCCTCCACCGGCAACTACTGCCGTGGCGGCGCCTATGATTCGGCCCTGCTCGGCTGCGAGTCCATCGCCATCCTGCCCGAGGGCATGAGCGCCGAGCGCTTCGAGTGGCTCCAGAAGGTGGCCGGCGAGATCATCAAGACTCCGGGCAGCGAGTCCAACGTCAAGGAGATCTTTGACAAGTGCTGGGAGCTGCGCAACTCGGGTCAGAGCCTGTCCATCTTCAACCAGTTCGAGGAGTTCGGCAACTACCTGTGGCACTATGAGATCACCGGGCGGGCCATGGAAGAGGTGCTGCGCACCGCCATGCGCCCCGGCGACGAGTTCCGCGGGCTGGTTTCAGCCACCGGCTCGGGTGGGACCATCGCCGCCGGCGACTATCTCAAGGAAGTCTGGCCCCACTCCAAGATCGCGGCCAGCGAGGCCACCCAGTGCCCCACTTTGCTGCGCAACGGCTTCGGCGAGCACCGCATCGAGGGGATCGGCGACAAGCACGTCCCCTGGATTCACAATGTCAAGAACACCGATCTCGTCGTCGCGGTGGACGACGAGGGGCCCATCTCGGTCTTGCGCCTGCTCAACGAGCCGGCCGGACGCAAGTACCTGGCCGCTCAGGGCCTCTCGACGCAGCTCATCGAGAGACTGTCCTGGTTGGGCATCTCCTGCGTCGGCAACCTGGCGGCCGCCATCAAGATGGCAAAGTGGTATGAGATGGGCGAGCAGGATGTGATCATCACGGTGCTGACGGACTCGCTGGAGATGTACCACAGCCGCCTGCGCGAGTTGAACGACTCTCGCGGGCCTCTCACCGAGGCCCAGGCGGCGGCCACTCACGCCCGCTACCTGCTGGGCCTGGGCACGGACGAGATGGAAGAGCTCGACTACTGGGGCAAGAAACGGGTCCACAACCTGAAGTACTACACCTGGGTCGAGCAGCAGGGGAAGACCTACGAGGAGATCCAGGCCCAGTGGCACCAGAAGGACTACTGGACCCGGGTGCACGGCCGACTGGACGAGCTGGACGCGTTGATCGACGAGTTCAACAACCGCGTCGGGCTTCTCAAGCAGCTCAACTAGCTTGGGCCAGCTCGCCAACCGACTGGGCAAGAGCTTCCGCCACCTGCGTAAGTGGGCCCGACGCGAGGGCATCAGCTGCTTTCGGGTCTACGACCGGGACATCCCTGAGGAGCCGGTTACGGTCGACTGGTACGAGGGCCGGGCCCTGGTGCAGTGCTCCCAGAAGCACACCGATGACCGCGAGGGCTGGATGGGGACGGTGGAGCAGGAGGTGCGCGAGGCCCTCGAGCCCACCGAGGTCTTCCTCAAGGACCGCCGCCCGGGCGGCCAGTACCAGGCGCTGGGCTCGCCCACCCACGAGCTCGAGGTGGGCGAGGGAGGCCTGCGTTTCCTGGTCAATCTGACCGACTACCACGACAGCGGGCTGTTTCTCGATCACCGAGACACGCGAGCGATGGTGCGCGAGCAGGCGACCGGCAAGCGGGTGCTCAACCTGTTTAGCTACACCGGCAGCTTTAGCGTCTACGCGGCCGCCGGCGCAGCCCGGGCCACCGTCTCGGTGGACCTGTCCAACACCTACCTGGAGTGGTCCGAGCGCAACTTCCGCCTCAACGGCCTGGACCTGGAGTCCAACCGGCTGGAGCGGGCCGACGTGCTGGCCTGGCTCGAAGAGGGCCACGGCCTGTTCGATCTGATCGTGTGTGATCCGCCCACCTTCTCGAACTCCAAGAGGATGAGCGGACACTTCGACGTGGCCGAGCACCATCCCATCCTGATCCGCGCTTGTTTGGAGCGGCTCACGCCCGAGGGAGAGCTCTACTTCTCCACCAACCACCAGCGCTTTGCCCTCAGCCCGGAGTTTCGCGGGGTGGAGCTGGACACGGTGCCGGTGGACTTTCGCAACCGCAAGGTCCACCGACTCTGGCGCCTGAGGCGATGAGCGCCCCCCGGCGAGCGCGCGAAAGGAAAGGGAAGTCGCCGAATCAGAGCAAAGTGCCAGCCCGACCGCACTCGCTGCCCAGCTTGAGGGATTCCCAGCGAAACAGCAATCAGGCCTCGCGGGCGCGAGCCCGCCAGCAGATGGCGAAGAGCAGGGCCGACAAGAGCGAGCTGGCGATCACCAGGTCGAAGGCCGCGTCCCAGCCGTGGCGCTCGGTCAGGGCTCCGATGCCCCAGCCGCTGACCAGTCCGGAGAGATAGCCGAACAGCCCGCTCAGCCCGATGGCGGTGGCGGCGGCCCGCTTGGTGGCGATGTCGGCCATCAGCACGCCCACCAGGAACTGGGGCCCGTAGACCGTGAAGCCGGCCAGGATGAAGCTGAGCTTGGTGTAGCCGGTGTGGGCGCACAGCCAGCAACCCAGCGTGGCCCCCAGCATGTAGGCCACGCACACCGCCGAGCGGCGGTGGGGAAAGAACCGGTCGGTGAGGACTCCGGCCGCCAGCGAGCCCACCAGGCCGGCCGCCTCGAAGGCGCCCACCATGCCGCCGCTGGCGATCTTGCTGAAGTGGCGCGCCTCCTGAAGATAGGTCGGTCCCCAGTTCAGGAAGGCGTAGCGCACCACGTAGACGTTGAAGTTGGCCAGCGAGAGGATCCAGATGGTGGGATTGGCCCATACATGCTTGTAGACGAAGGCCTTGAACTCGCTCGAGCTCAGCTCGCGCTCGGGCTCGCCGGCGTGCTCGAGCTCGGTCTCGCCCGAGTAGACCTCGACCGGGGGCAGTCCCAGCGAGGCGGGCGTGTCGCGCAGCCGGTCGAGCAGGAAGAAGCAGCACAGCACCGCGATCCCGGCCGGCACGAAGAAGACCGAGCGCCAGCCGTAGTGGTGCAAGAGCCAGCCCGAAAGCCCGGCCGCGATGGCGGCTCCGAACATGTGGGAGGTGTTGAAGATGCCCCAGCTCACGCCGCGCTCGCCGGGGCTGAACCAGTGGCTGAGGATGCGGGCCACGGGCGGAAATCCCATGCCCTGGAACCAGGCGTTGAGAGCCCACACGACCACCAGTGCCGTCAGGGTGTGGCACAGGCCGAAGGTGAAGCAGGCTACCCCTGAGCAGAGGATACCGATGGACATCAAGATGCGCGGGTTGGTGCGGTCGGCGATCATGCCGTTGAAGAGCTTGGATACCCCGTAGACCAGGCCGTGCACGGTCAAGATGATGCCCTGGCCGCCCTTGTCGATGTTGAGCTCGCGGCCCATGTCTTTGATGGCTACCGGCAGGTTGGTGCGCACGATGTAGTAGACGGCGTAGCCGATGAAGGTGGAGCTGAGCAGGCGTAAACGCCAGTAGCGAAAGAGCGGGCGGACCTGCTCGGCGGGGACGGGGGGCGCGGGGGGCGGAGGATCGAGCAGCCCCGGTTTGCGGACCTCGGGCTCGGTCACCCCACCGACGGGCTGGCTCATCGGGTCTTCAGCTTGAGCCGGGTACCGCCCAGCACGAAGCTCTGGCCTACCTGACCCACCTGCAGGCCGGCTGTGTGGCCCTCGAACAGCTCATCGAGCGCCTGCTGGGTGGATCCGCGTCGGTCGGAGGTGAGCAGCTGGAGCTGCTCCACCCGCCAGAGAAAGCGCGACATCAGCTCCTCCGAGCTGCCCTGCAGGCGGCCGCTGGCCACGCCCTGGTCGATCTGCTGACGCACTTTGTCCAGGCCGTCCAGCTCGCCCGTCAGCTCGAAGCCGCGGAGGTAGCCGCGCAGGGATTGGAGCGGGTTCTCCCCCTGCCGGTCGGCCTGCAGGGCGTGCTCGAGGGCGGCGGCGGTGTGCTCTCTGGGCAGGCCCAGCCGGCGCAGGTAGGCGCTGCACTCGGCCAGGTCGTTCAGGAAGCCGGGATTTTGATAGCTGATGTTGCGGGCCATGTCGAAAGCCGTGGAGGGGTTCATCCCGGGCTGCTCTTGCAAGAGCTGGTAGGCGCTCTGGAAGCGGCCCAGAGCCTCGCTCGTGCCCTCTTGCGGCCCCCGAATGGCGACTGCCGCGTGCAGGGTTTCGAGCGGATACCACTTGCGCAGGTCGCGGTCCATGCTCGCGGCGGCTGTTTCCAGGTCTTGCTCGGTAGCCTGCAGGCTCTCCCCCTCGCGCCGGGCGGTGACCGAGAGCTGCACCCAGCGGCTCTGGTGGTGCAGCCAGCCCCCTTCCTTGTTGGCCTCGAGGTGGTTCTGGGGCCAACCCTCCTGCTCGCGTCGCGCCACGGTGCGCTGCTCGAGCTGGTCGAAATACTCCTGGCGGCGCTCGGCCGGAACCCCCTGAGAGTCTTGCAGCACCCCCATGGCATTCCAGGGAGACTGATACAAGCTGATCAGCCCGCGGAAGGTGGCCACCTGCTCGGGGTCGCTCTGCAGGGCGTTGTGCTCGATATTGACCGCGCTCCAGGCCGAGTGGTCGTCGCTCCAGTCCTGGGCGGAAGACTCGCGCCCGCGCGCGTGGGTGATGCGCTCGAGCTGCTGGCAGTACTCGTCCACCGCCTGGCCCAGCGTGACGCGGTGCTGGGGAGGCTTCTGCAGAAAGTTGCGATGGTCGTTGGGGCCGAGGGAGTAGCCGGCCAGGGTCTCTTCCTCGAGCGTGATGGTCTTGTGCAGAAACTCGAGTGGGCGGAAGACGTCGGAATGGTCGAGCACCCACTCGGGTTTGGGCGGGCAGGCCTCCACCAGGCGCTCGTAAATCTGGATGCGCTCCGCGCGCGGGACATCGGCCATGAAGCCGCCGGGCTTGTCGATTCGCTCGTGCAGGCGCTGCAAGCTTTCAGCCAGCATCTGGTCACGCTCGGGCACGTCCTCGGAAAACACTCGCCGACCGATCTGGTAGAGCCCCCGCAACTCGCCGGGATCGGCCCCGGGCACGTGGCGCTGGAGCCAGGCCACGTCCGGACGCTCTTCGGCCACGGGCTCGTCCTGCTTGTTGACGGATGCGCGCACCGGAAAGCTGGTCAGGTTGACCATGGGCATGACGGGGCGAATCATAGCCAGAGCCTATGGGATGGGGCTGAAAGGGTCCTGAAGAGCACGCCTCACTGATCAGCTCGTTCGACCTGTTGAGAATTCATCGCGCAGTCTATGCGAGGGTGTTTAAAGCAGGTCGTCGGCCCAGAGCCGGTCGACAAAGCTCCGCCAGGGGAGCACCCCCACCTTGCCGTGACGGTCGCTGAGCTGGCGGGGCTCGCTCTCGAGGCAGACCACCTGGCGCTTCCTCACCGGGCCGTCATCGGCCAGGGCCGTCAGCCCCTTGAGGTCGGTCTCGTGTACCCGCCTGGACGCCTTGACCTCGATGGCGGCGATCCGGTCCGCCAGCACGAAATCAACCTCCAGGCCGGTCGAGGTCCGCCAGTAGAAGAGCTCGAGATCGCGGCGTCGGTAGGATCGATAGGCCAGCAACTCGGTCCAAATCAGTTGCTCGAAGGAGCGGCCGAACTCGGGAGTGCCGATGCGGGGGGTTCGTCGCGAGAGAAAGTTGGTCACGCCCACTTCGAAGAGATAGAACTTGTCCGTTTGGATCATCCGCCGCTGGCTGGTCCTCCAGGGAGGCAGCGCGGCGCCGAGCAGCGTATCGCTCAAAATCTGGTAGTAGCTCCGGGCTGTTTTGGCTGACACAGAGCACTCGCGAGCGATATTCTCGTAGTTGATCAGCTCCCCACTGCTCAGGGCCGCCACCCGGAGGAAGTCGGAGAAAGCGGGCAGGTTGCGGGTCAGCCCTTCGGCTGCGATTTCCTCCTTGAGGTAGTCCCCCACGTAACTGGCCAGGTCCTCCAGCGGGTGGGCCGCCAGGAAATGAGGGGGCAGGGTACCCCGAACCACCAGGTCTTCCAGGTCCAGGCTCGGCCGGTCGTCGAGCAACTCGCCGAGGCAGAGCGGTCGCATCTCCCGTCGCCAGGCCCGCCCTCCCAGCAGGTTGGCCTGGCCGCGGAGCAGTTTGCGGGGGCTTGACCCGGTCAAGAGAAAGCGGGCTCCCCGATTCTCGATCAACCAGTGGACCTCGTCGAGTAAGGCGGGCACCTTCTGCACCTCGTCGATGACCATCAGCGGGCAACTCTCGTAACGTTCTCGGAGCAGCGCCGGACGACGCACGTAATCGTAGTAAACATCCGTTTGCAGCAGATCGATGACCCTGGCCTCAGGGAGATGCTGCCGAATCCAACTGCTCTTGCCGGTTTTGCGCGGACCCCACAGGAAGACCGAGCGGTCGGCCTGATCGGGGAGGGCAAAGTGGCGGACAATCATTCCCTGCGGGTTCGATTATTCGGATAAACCGACCTGCAATGTCGGATAATCCGAATCAGGCGGCCCGGATCAGCCGTTCGGCGGGCGGGGCCAGCGCCGGCTCAAGCGAGGGCGCGAAGCCCTTCTCACGGGTCGCCTCCACCTTCTCCTCGACGCTGCGGTTGGAGTCCACCGCCTTGCGGATCAGGGCGCTCCCCAGCTTCACGGCCCCGGCCGACAGGTCCAGCCCCAGGGAGAGCAGCCCCAGCCCGGCGGCGGCGCTGTGATTGCCCAGCAGGTAGCTGACCGCGGAGGCTCCGGTCAGGGCACCGGTGGTGGTCTCCAGGGCTCCCTCGGCCAGCATGGCGGTGGTCCCCTTGCGCCCGAAGCCCTCGATGCCCTCGGAGACCTTCTCCACCCCGCCCTTGAGGCGATAGATCGAGTCCACCCCCGCCATCAGCGCCACCACCGGCCCCACCGGGCCAAGACCGCCCATGGCGGCCACGAAGGGCAGCTCCAGGCGTCCGATGGAGCGCATGAATTTGAGCGGCCCGGCGTTGGCGTTGGGCAGGCTGAAGCCGGTCTCGGGCTCGGACATCACGCGCAGCATGCGCAACCACTGCGACCCGCGCGCGAAGTCGGTGCGCGAGTAACCAAAGTTGTCCTGAAAGTGGGTGGGCAGGTAGACCGACAGGCCCGTGGAGCCGAACATTGAGGTGCCCGAGGCGGTCACGCTGTGCGATTCGGCGATCACTGCGCCCACCAGCTCGCGCTGCAGGCGCTGGGCGGCGGCCGTGACCCCGGGCTGGTCGGGGAACGCCTTGCACAGGCGGCGGCTGAAATCGCCCAGGTCGCGGTAATCCTTGAAGGGGTCCACCGTGCCGGCGCACTCGGTATAGCTCTGGGTGGCCGTCATCACCGCGCGCAGTCTTCCCTTCACCGAGGGGTCGCCCGACATGGCCTGCAGCAGACGGTCGGCCAGCTCTTCGCTGGCCTGGCGCACGTCGCCCATGCGTTTGAGATCGATGGCCGACTGGGTGGGGGTGAAGTTGGATCTCCCCACCTGCCGCCCCGCTTCGTAAACGAACAGGCGCGAGAGCTCCTCGCCGGTCAGGTTGCCCTGGACCTGCTGCAGCTCCTCGGCGATCTTGCGCAGAGGCATGCCGCCGTTCATCCCCGGCACCGGGAGCATGAAGCCGGCCTCTACCTCTTCCGAGGCCACCATGTAGCTGGCCGAGTTGCGCAGGGCGTAGCCCACCTCGGCCTGGGCCATCAGGCAGGCGTCGAAGGCCACCACCTCGATCTTCTGGCCGGTAGTGCGCTGGGCCGCCTCCAGGGCCTGAGCCAGGTCTTCGTTTCTTACCACGGAGCCATACTCGTCGTCGTTGAGCACGCCCTGAAAGCCGGCCCCGTGGTTGGAGAGCACCACCGCGTAGCGCTCGGCCGGGTAACGCTTGATTCCCCACTCCACGAAGTCTTGCACTGTACTGGCGCTGCCCATGTCCTGCGAGCCGATGCTGTGAAGCTCGGCCAGGCCCTGGCCCTTGACCAGCTCGCCTCGCTTGACCTCGTCCATGCCGGCCAGACCGATCTCGGCCACCAGGTTGACGTTGGGGTCGGAGCCCACCTTCTCGAGCGAGCTGGCCGAGCGCTCGATCATCTTGGAGAGGTTGTTCTTGCCATCCATGTAGTAGAGGATGGTCCACTTCTTGCGGGCAGTCGGCATTCCGGTCACGTTCATAGCCAACAGTCAACCATGAACAGGCAGCCCAATTGGTTGCCGGAGGGTTACCGGGTGGTTGCCGGGAAGCCAGATTCGTGGAATGGCTGCAACCCCTCGAGAACGGCCTGACCGTGGCGGTCGGCCTGCTCAAGTTCTTGCTGGAGGCGATCTCGGCCCTGTGCGTGGCCCTGGGCCTGGTCAGCACACTGCGGCTGGCGGCCAGCCGGCTGCCGCACGAGCTGGGTTTCTCGGCTCTGCGCCTGCGCTTTGGCAGCTGGCTGGCCCTGGCCCTCGAGTTCCAGCTGGGGGCCGACATCGTGGGCACCACCGTGGCTCTCCTTCGAGGCCCTGGCCAAGCTGGCCACGCTGGCGGTGGTGAGGACGTTCTTGAACTACTTCCTGCAGCGCGAGCTGGAGGCGGGGCGGAGGCAGGCCGATGCGCCTGTGGACTCTCCAGAGGCTTGAGGTCAAGCGCTCGGGGTCTGGCCCCGTAGACGTAGCCACGGGTAAGCCCTGACTGAGCTCGCATGAGCTCGCATCGAAGGTTGCGCCAGGTTGCTACCGCGTGGAGGCGAGCCTGGGCGCGGGGGAGCGCTTTGTGTGGTCGGACTTCCCGCAGGAGGTGCTTAGCCAAAGCCCGCCACGTCAGCCCGTGGTCGCGTCGTCGCCCTGGTCTTCCCAGTAGTCCACGTCCGAAGCCGTGGTCTGCATCCGCACTTTCGTCCAGGACTTCGTCTGCGAGGTCTTGGGCAGCCGCGTGCGCGACTTGCGCGCCCCCAGCGCCCGGGTAAGCTGGCGACCGAGGGGCTTGAGGTGCACGGCCAGCTCGCGGGCGTAGCCGAGCACCTCCTCGTCGGAAGGGTCGATCTCCACGGCCCGCAGGAGCTGCCTGGCGGGCTTCCTCCAGACGCTCCATCTTGGCCAATGCCGCCGCGCGGTGGGCGCGCGCCAAGCCCAGAGTGGGCTCGAAGGCGATGGCGCTCTCGAAGAGCGAGAGGCCACGCTGCACGTCTCCCTGCAACAGCAACGAGGGAGAGGGGAAAGCGGTTCACCGCTCTCTTCCACCACATCTACAACGTTGACGCCCTTCGGGACGCCTACTACAGGCTCAAAAGAGAGGCGGCGGCTGGAGTAGATGGGGAGACATGGCAGCACTACGGTGAAAAGCTAGAGGAGAATCTTCAGGACCTCAGCCGAAGGTTGAGACGAGGGGCATATCAAGCCAAACCTGTCCGCAGAGTGTATATTCCTAAGGCGGATGGGAAGCAGCGGCCCCTCGGGGTAACCGCCCTGGAGGACAAACTGGTACAACGGGCGACGGTGCAGGTAATGAATGCCATCTATGAGACAGACTTTAGAGGCTTCTCATATGGCTTTCGACCGGGCCGCCGCCAGCACCAGGCACTCGACGCCTTGGCCGAAGGGCTCTCAATAAAGAAGGTCAACTGGGTGCTCGACGCAGACATTCGCGGCTACTTCGATGCCATAAGCCACGACTGGCTCATGCGTTTTGTCGAGCACCGCATCGCAGACCGGCGCGTCCTCCGTCTGGTCAAGAAGTGGCTGAACGCAGGTGTGCTGGAGGATGGACAAGTCACGCGGGTGGAGGAAGGAGCCCCACAGGGGGCGAGCGCGTCCCCATTGTTGGCAAATCTCTATCTCCACTACGTGCTCGACCTCTGGATACAACAGTGGCGTCGAAAGACGGCTCGCGGAGATGTTATCGTGGTGAGATGGGCAGACGACTTCATCGTTGGATTTCAGTATGAAGAGGAGGCAGTTCGCTTTCTGAACGAACTGAGGACGCGTTTCGCCAAGTTCGACCTGGAACTCCATCCCGAAAAGACCAGACTCATAGAGTTTGGCCGATTCGCGGTCGAGCGCCGGAAGAGATGCGGACGAAGCAAGCCGGAAACCTTCGATTTCTTGGGCTTCACGCACATCGCTGGCAAGACCAGGAACGGCAAGTTCGTCGTGATACGACGGACGGCCAAGACGAGGTTTCGACGGAAACTCAGGGAGCTTAAAGAGCAACTACGCCGAGCGATAAACGACCCATCCCGCAGGTAGGCAGGTGGTTGGGCTCAGTGTTACGAGGGCATTACCAATACTTTGCGGTGCCCCGAAACTGCGCACTGCTGGACGCGTTCCGT